>Ga0209698_10004878_pt1 | contig 14616 bp, 14 predicted proteins | sample LitLauG_LLR_2012_FD_187203 | JGI IMG/M metagenome (GOLD analysis project Ga0209698, IMG submission 187203) | Freshwater sediment microbial communities from Pennsylvania, USA - Little Laurel Run_MetaG_LLR_2012 (SPAdes) (version 2) | ecosystem: Environmental > Aquatic > Freshwater > Creek >...
ATCTCCGGCTTCTACGTGGGCCGCTTCGATATTCGCTACACCGAGGACGATTCACTACGTGCCGGCACTGAATTTCAGATAATCGAATTGAACGGCGCCGCCTCCGAAGCCACCAATCTTTACGACGAGAAAAACTCCATCTGGACCGCCTACCGTACGCTTTACCGCCAGTGGCAGCTGATTTACGCTATTGGCACGGAGAACCGCAAGCGAGGTGCCACACCTCGGCCGGCGCTCGCGGTCTGGCGCGATTGGCGCGAATTCTCCACCCGCGCCTGCGAACTTCCCATTGCGGACTGAATCGTGTGCACCCTTAGCTTTTTGCCCCAAAAAGACGCCTACTTCGCAGCGATGAATCGCGACGAGCGAAAGGATCGTGCCATCGCCTTTCCCCCCTCCGTCCATTACTCCCTCGGACTGTCTCTCGTTTATCCCCGGGAGTCTGGAGGCGGTACGTGGATCGGCGGCAACTCGCGTGGCACGCTCCTGGCTATGCTCAATTGGTACGGGATGGCGAACAGAGCGCTTGGGCCGAAAAACAAATCGCGCGGCGAAATCATTCCCATGATCCTCCCTGAACCGAATTCCGAATCAGCCGACCGCGCTCTGGCACAGTTGAATCTTGCAGGTTTCCATCCGTTCCGCCTTTTCGGATTTTTTCCCGCGGACCGCCAGATTCACGAATGGTGCTGGGATACCCGGCATCTCGTCCGGAAATCGCACGAATGGGGTAGGCATCACTGGTTTTCCTCCAGCCGGTCCGATGCGCAAGCGGAAAAAGAACGCGGCAATGCCTGCGAGCGCACTTGGCGCGACGACCCGGCAACTCCCGCGGACTGGCTCCGCCAACTGCACGCCAGCCATATACCCGATCCCGGGCCATTTTCGATTTGTGTTCACCGCGAAGACGCCGCCACCGTCAGCTATACGGAGGTACAATTCCGCCGTGGCGAATTGCAGATGCGCTATCTGAGCGGGAATCCCTGCCAAGCATCCACCCGCGGTTTGGACGCTGCCCGACAAGGCGAATCGTCCATCGTGCGGATCCAGGCTCCAATGGCCTGAAACCTTTTGCCGCGGCGAGACTCTGATCTCTCAACGGAGTTACCGGAAGGATCATCGCTCATGAAAGATAAAGTCGTATTCCTCACCGGCGCCAACGGCGGCCTCGGCACTTCCGTTACCCGCGCCTTCTTATTGCGCGGCGCACGAGTCATCGGAAGCTCCCTTCGCGTTAGCGCCGCCGACTTCCCGGAACCCAATTTCGAAGCCCTTCCGATGGACTTCAACAAGCTCGACGAAATCCGCCGTGGCGTCGCGAGAATTATCGAACGCTACGGCCAGCTGGACGCATTGGTCCACGTCCTGGGCGGCTTTGCAGGAGGCACCACCGTAGCGGAAACCACGGATGCAATGTGGGAACAGATGCAAGCCATCAATCTCACCTCGGCCTTCCACGTTTTCCGCGAGTGCATTCCACATCTCCGCAAATCCAAAAACGGCAGGCTCATCGCCATCGGAAGTCTCACCGCCGCGCAACCGCACGCCAACCTTGGCGCCTATGTAGTCTTCAAGTCCGCACTCGCCACCCTGGTGAAAACCATTGCTCTCGAAAATGCTGACGCCAATCTGACCGCCAACGTCATTCTCCCGGACACCATGGATACGCCCGCCAATCGCAAATCCATGCCCGACGCCGATTTCTCAAAATGGCTGAAAACCACGGACGTCGGCGAATTAGTGCTATCGCTGGCCGACGAAAGCGCTCGGCATCTCACAGGTCTCGCGATTCCTATCGAGGTTCACCATGGCTGAGCACCTCGTTCAATTTCTCGTCTGGGCGATGTATGCGTATGCATTGGCCGGCGCGCTTTTCTCCCTCGTGTTTGTTTTCAGCGGCGTCCAGAAGATCGATTCTCAGACCCACGGCGCGGGCATCGGATTCCGCCTGCTGATCTTTCCTGGAGTTGCGGCTTTCTGGCCGCTGTTTCTGAGCCACCTGCTTCGCGCGGATCACGAACAGCCGGAAGAAGGGAATCCCCACCGATGATTCAGCCGCTCCGCAGAATTCATCGAGGCGTCTTTCTACTATTGGCGGTAGCGTTACCGTTGCTGTTCATAGCTGGGATTCGCGCACGCCACCGTGGACTCCCGAATCGAACTGCCTCGCCACCTCTGCATTCCGCCGCACCCCGAACTGAACCGCAATCCTCTGATCGTGCGCCGGGGGGAGCGGCAAAGTGAGTCACCAATACGCAGCCATAGGCTGGAATCCGCAAAAACGTGGCTACGACCTGGTGCTCGTGGCCGGAATTGCTTTGTATCTGGGAACTTTTCTTGCGCTTGGGACGTGGCTGAACCCCACCGCGACCGCTGAAACTCTCCTCATCCGTGCCCTCGGCTCTTGCGCGTTTCTCCTGCTCAACGTTGTCGTGTGCATCGGCCCGGTTTGCCGCCTGGACCCGCGATTTCTCCCGCTCCTTTACAACCGCCGGCACCTCGGCGTGGCCACGTTTTTGGTGGGCCTGGCGCATGGCGCCTTCGCTCTTTTTCAATTTCATGCCCTTGGCAACACGGACCCGCTTGTCAGTTTGTTCACCAGCAACCGCAGTTTCACCAGCGTTGCTGAGTTTCCCTTCCAGCCCCTGGGTTTCTTCGCGCTGATCATCCTGTTTCTGATGGCTGCCACCAGCCACGATTTTTGGTTGCGCCATCTCACGCCCCCCATCTGGAAGGCCTTGCACATGTTCGTGTACGTTGCCTATTCGCTGCTCGTCTTGCACGTCACTCTGGGATTGCTGCAGTCGGAGCGCAGCCCGCTTCTGGTCGCCGCGATGGCCGTGAGTCTTGTTGTCGTGCTTTCACTGCATCTCGCCGCAGCCCAGCAGGAAAGAAAACTGGATGAAGCGCTTCCCGTCCAACGTGAACAGAACTATGTTGCTGTATGTCCCGTGGCCGCGATCTCTGAAAAGTGTGCCAAAGTCGTCTCCGTTCGGGGCGAGCGCGTTGCTATTTTCAAGTACGACGGCAAAATCTCTGCGCTATCCAACGTCTGCCGCCATCAGAACGGCCCACTCGGAGAAGGGAAAATCGTGGATGGCTGCGTGACGTGCCCCTGGCACGGCTACCAATACCTACCCGAATCTGGCGCTTCGCCGCCGCCGTTCACCGAAAAGGTGTCCACATTTCGAACCAAGTTGGTCAATGGGCTTGTCTGGCTGGACCCGATCCCGCTTCCTCCGGGCACACGCGTGGAGCCCACCGAAACTGGGTCGGCTTAACCTAACTCCATGAACGATTTCTACATCGGCTATCTTCCCAGCGCACCCCCGTCCATCCGGAAGCGCGTCCGACTGCTGGTGGCAGCACTTTTCGTACTTTCCATCGCGGGAGCTGTGCTCTTCGCTGCCTCCCAGCATCAATTCGCCACCTCATCTTTCGACTACGGGAAGCCTACGGAATTCTCCGGGACAATTTCCCTTCAACCATTCCCAACATTGAATGCGGACAACTCATCCAATAGCGATGCCTCCGGCGAACCGTCGTACCTTCTGGTTGCACCGGGAAAGTTCGGCGCCGATTCGATGCTGGCCGGCCAGCATTCCGTTCACGTTCGCCTGCGCGGCACGTTGATCCACCGCGCTGAGGGGCACATGCTCGAGGTTGAGCCGGGCTCCATCACGAATTTGCCCATTTCCCCACCGCACTCCTTCCAATGGCGCGACCTCGGACCCGCCACGTTGAACGGTGAGATTGTGGACACCAAATGCTTTCTGGGTGTGATGAATCCCGGCGAAGGCAAAGTCCATCGCGATTGCGCCGCCCGCTGCCTCAGTGGAGGTATTCCCCCTGCTTTGATCAGTTCCGATTTTGACGGTACGCCCCGCCTCTATTTGCTCACCGGAAAAGATGGCTTGCCGCTCCCCAAGGAGGACTTTCTGCAAAAAATTGGCCAGCCTGTTTCCATCCAGGGCCAAGTCCTGGAGGCCAATAGTCTCTACTACCTGCACACCGATGCCGCCGACATCGTATCGCTGCCGTAGCCCTGACCCCAAAATCCTTGATACCTCCTCCGTCTTTTTCACTCTAATGAGGGAAGGGCGGTCCTGTCTAACCACGCCCGAACCGAGGAATTTATGATTGCGAATTTCTTACGATCTCCATTCTTGTTTATCTCTGCTGTCGGCCTGATTGGACTTCTCTCGATTATCCACGCTGATGGCAAGAGCAGAGAGGCCAAGCCCCACCAGTTGGACAAGAATCTACGCCCTGTCATCGTCGAACTCTTCACTTCGGAAGGCTGTTCCAGTTGCCCTCCCGCCGACAGCCTGCTGAAACACTTCAGCGATCAGCAACCATTGCAAGGCGTGCAGATCGTCGCCCTTGAAGAGCACGTGGACTACTGGAATCATCTCGGCTGGACCGACCCCTTTTCCTCCGGCGGCTTTTCGCAGCGCCAGAGTGACTACGCTCAGGTTTTCGGCCGCGAAGGTGTCTACACTCCTCAAATGATCGTGGACGGGCAATTCGAATTTGTCGGCAGCCGCAGCGGCGAAGCGCGCGAAACCATCCAAAAAGCCGCAAGCCTGCCCAAATTGGATGTCAGCTTGAACCCGGCCGGAAGCTCCGATCCTGAGAAACTCGCCCTGGAAATCCAGATCAGCAATCCACGCGGAACTCATATTCACGAACCGGCGGAGCTTTGGCTGGCTATCACCGAGATGAACCTGCAGTCCGATGTGAAGGCGGGAGAAAACTCCGGCGAAATTCTGAGTCACGCTGCTGTGGTCCGCAGCCTGAAAAAACTCGACACGCTGCGCGACCCCGCTGTTTATAAAAGCAGCGTCGAGGCTTCTCTCGATCCCAAATGGAGAAAAGAAAATCTCTCCGCCGTGGTTTTTGTAGCAGAGAAAAATTCACGCAAAATCATCGGTGTAGCCGCCTCAGCGCTCCATCCCTGACGCGACACACTCTTTTTCGCGCGGCGATCGAGCACAATGAGCAATGATCAACAGGATTGATACTTTCAGGTGTTTCTAATGCCTTACGGTCAACACCGGGCAGGGCGCCTGGCACGCCAATTTATAGGCCACCGCCGACGGCAGGTTTCCCGTGGCATGCTTTCCGGATCGCATGCCCAGCACGATCAGGTCGGAATCTTCCTCGCCTGCTGATTTCAAAATCTGTTCGGCCGGTTCTCCGAACCGCACTTGGAGCGCGGGCTCGCATTTTCCAACACACACCAGGGGAATTCCTTTTTTCATCCGCCGGATCATGAACTCTTCCACGAACTTATGAGCGCTCTTAGGGGTCTCTGCCGGTTCCTCCACAACATGCAGCACCGTCAGCTTCGCGCCTTGTTCGCGTTCCAGGGCGTACGCGATACTTGCCGCGCGTTCCGCATGCGGCTTGAAATTGGTCGCATACAGGATTCGGCGGACCAAGGGCGCCTCTCCCTTATTTTTTTCCGATCGCGGTCCAACGGTCAGAATCGGGCGCTCCGCCAGCCGGAAAATTTCTTCGGCCACCGGTCCCAGCAAGCGCTGCTTCACCGCCGTACGTCCATGTGTGCCCAGCACGATCAGGTCAACTTCATTGTTCGCAGCAAACTCCTGCAACAAGGGCCACACTCTCTCTCCACACAAAATTTCCTCTTGCACACTCCCGGCGCAGCCGGACTCCTGCACCAGGCGCTGCATCTGGTTCGCGGCAAAGCTATTTGCCTGGCGGATCACTTCTTCTGACGCTTCGGGAGGCACGTAATTCGAAAGGCCGGTGGGGATTGCGTGTACAAGGAAGATCTTGCTCTGGAAGGGCAGGCCAATGTCCAAGGCGTAGTCCAGCGCCGCCCGGGCTCCCGCGGAAAAATCGGTGGCGACCAGGATTCGTTGGAACTGGACGACAGAGCTGGCCAGGTCGTCTCTGGCGGTCACACTACCTAAACTCATGCCTTCTCGTGTCTCGCTTCCCTTGAAAGAAACTAGATTGGTATGAGTGATGCACATCACATACCAATGTTCACGGGCAGTAAGTCGCTGAAAAAGAATTATTTATTGGCCTGCCAGCACAACGCTCCACCCCAATTGGGCCTCTTCACCCAGTTCCCGCGGATTTTCACACTCCTCCCCGCAGCGGTCTGGTCTGCCCAGAAACCACAATCTTTGCGGGTTTTTTGACCCCTCCGTTGGATGGTATCATCCTCACGATGTCTTCCCCTGAACCCAGGCCTCTCCGCTCCGAGAGCTTCGTGGAAGAGATGAAGCGCTACCTTCATCTGCTTCCCGAAGACACCCGTTTCCTCCGGGAGCTTGGTCCCCGCATGGAAAAGCACCTACCCGATATGGCGGAGAAGTTCTACGCCCAGATTCCGCACCATCCGGGGGCAAGCCGTGTCTTCACCGGCGGCGAAACACAGGTGCAGCGCCTGAAATCCACCCTGCAAGCCTGGGGACGCGGCCTGTTCCATGGCGTCTACGATGAACAGTATGCGGAAGACCGCTATCGCATCGGTTTTCGCCACGTGCGCATCAGCCTCGACCAGAAATACGTGATCAGCGCGATGGGCGTCGTGCGCTCGTTCTTGATGGAAAAGTTATTCGACGAATTTCCAGCGCGCGAAGAACGCCTCGCTTATTCGCAGGCCCTCGGGAAGATCCTCGATCTGGATCTGAACTTGATGTGCGATTCCTATTTCCGCGCCACCATGGCCCACTTGCAGACCCTGAATCAAGAGCTGGAACACGCCGGGGCGCAGCTCGTGGAGGCCAACGCCATCAAGGACGAGTTTCTGGCGCAAGTCTCCCACGATCTGCGTACACCACTGAACTCCATCCTCAGCTTCACCAAAATGGTACTCGACGGCCTGTGCGAAAACCCGGAAGAAGAAAAAGAAGTGCTTCGCGACGTTTTCAGCAGCGGCCAACTGCTTCTGCGCCTGGTTAACGATCTCCTCGACATCTCCGCTATCGAAGCGGGCAAGCTCGCTCTCGACCTGGAAGAACTCGATCCTCGCGCTGTCTTTGACTCCACGTTGCCACTGGTGGCCATTCAGGCGGCATCCAAAAGCATTCGCCTGATGGATGACACTCTTGACCAATCGCTGCCAGCAGTCCGCGGCGACGAAATCCGCTTTCGCCAGGTGCTGCTGAACCTTCTCTCCAATGCCGTGAAGTTCACTTCCCAGGGCTGCGTGCGCGTTCGCGCGCTGGAAAACCGGCCGGCCGGGTATTTGCGGCTGGAAATCGAAGACACCGGCATTGGCGTGCCCGTGGAAATGCGCAACGCAGTCTTTGAAAAATTTGTCCGCCACGATCCGAAAGCCCTTCGCGGCGTCACCGGTTCGGGGCTTGGCTTGGCAATTGCCAAGAGGCTGGTGGAAATGATGCACGGAAAAATCGGGCTGGAAACAGGCCCGGGCGGAAAAGGCTCCGTCGTGTGGTTCACACTGCCGCTTGCTGGGCCGCTTCCTGGCAGGGAAGCGAGCGACCCATGAGCGGCACCGCACAGTCTCTCCAGGGGAAACGCGTGCTCATCGTCGAAGACAACGTGCTCGTTGCCAAATTTTTTCGCATGGCTCTCGAACGCGCAGGCGGATGTTCCTGCGTGATTTCAGAAGACGTCCCCACGATCATGAATCTTGCCTCCTCAGGGGAAATTGATCTGGTGCTGTTGGATGTCTCGCTCAGGAACTCCGAATGGGAGGGCCGCGTCATCAACGGCGTGGAGCTATGCCGCATGTTGAAGGAAAACTCTGCTGGGCGCTTGCCTGTTCTGCTCGCCACGGCGCACGCCATGAGCGGTGACCGCGAACGCCTCCTCGAATCCTCCGGCGCCGACGGCTATCTTGAAAAGCCGGTCTATGATTCCGCGCTTCTCGTCGAGAAAGTCCGTAGCCTGATTATTCCCGCCTGAATCCCAGCCGCCTCCACTGCCGGCAGAGTCACCCGAGAGTGGCTTCCAAAACCTCGCGCAGGAGTTCCTTCTTTTGCGGGGTAAGCTTAGCGTTCTGCGAGGTTAAATAGAAAACGTCAATCGCCTTCTGTCCTTCGGTGTCAATCAGCGCGACGTCAATGTTGCATCCTTGCCGGGCCAGCGCCGATCCCACTTCATAAAGCAAGCCCGGCCGGTCCTGGGTCACCACTTCCATCAGAGTCGAATGATCCGAGGAGTCGTCATCAAATTGGATCGACGTCCGGAACGTCACCTTCGGTGGCCGCGACATCGCCGCGGCCAGTCGTCCCTTCAATAGCGGTTCCAGCGGTTGCTTGCCGTTCACCACTTCCGCGATGCTCTGTTGGAAGCGTATGCGTTCGCCTGGATTCAGCTCCAGCGTTTTATGCAGGTCCACAAAGTGGAAGGTATCCAGCACTACGCCCGCGGAATTGGCAAACGCGTCCGCTTTCACGATGTTCATTCCCCACGCCGCCAGCGCCCCGGAAATTGCCGCAAACAACGCGGGGCGGTCCCCCGAGAGCAGCGTCAACTCAAACGCATGTTGGCGCTCTTTCAAATGCGTCTGCACCGGCTGTTCTGCCAACTCCTGGTACAACGCAAAGTGCAAAGCAATCTCTTCCGGCGAATGCACGGCAAGATAACGCCGCGGGAATCCTTCCAAGAATCGTTCCATCTCCGCCTTGGAAGCTTGTGCGGACTGCTGCCGCACCTGCTCCAGCAGCAACGCCTCGTCCGAAACATGCAGGCGGTCGCGATCCACCGTGCGGCTGAAATGGTTCGACGTGGCCACAAACAATTGCCACAACATCTCCGATTTCCACGGCGTCAGCGCTTCCGGATTCACGGCGTGAATATCCGCATAGGTCAGAAGACACAACCGTTGCAGGCGCTCCTGATTTCCGACGACGGCGGCGAAGCCGGAAACCGTGGATGGATCGAAAATGTCGCGGCGCTGCACCGTGGCGGACATATCCAGGTGATGTTCGATTAAAAAGTGCACTTCGTTTTGTTCTTCCGGCGCAAGCTTCAGGCGGTCCGCGGCCGTTTCCAGTGCTTGCAGGCTTCCCGCCACGTGGCTCTCCACCGGCATGCCCTTGCCAACGTCATGCAGCAGCAGGGAAAGGATCAATAAGTCGCGTCGGTCTACGGTGCGCCACAGCGGCGCAAAGTGAGAACCCAATGCATCGGCGGGCGTCGCAAGTTCTTGCAGGTGCTCAATCGCCCGCAGCGAATGTTCGTCTACTGTGTACCGGTGGTAAAAATCGCGTACCACCAGCGAGTCAATGGTCCGAAATTCCGGCAGTGCCTCCGTCAGCAGCCCCAGCCGGTGCATGGGACGCAATGCCAGCGAAGGATAGTCTCCGCCGAGGATATTGCTTAGTGACGCCCAAGTGATCCGTGTATTTTTCTGTGGTATTTCCGGATGCGTCATGATGTAGGCAATGCCGCGTTCCGCATCGCGGCTCAGCGGCACGCCCAGGCGCGCGGACTCCGCCAGCAGCCCGTAAATCGCTTGCCGGTCGGAAAACGCCTGCTCGTTCGTCAATTCCAGCAGACCGTCACGTACCGCATAGGCTTTTCCGTTGGGCGTCTCCACCTTCGTGCCCGGCATCGCGTTCATCAGCCGCTGGCGCAGTGAAAGCGTCGTCACCGGACGCTGCTCCATATAACGCAGCAGTTGCCGGTTCAGCGTCCGCGCGTGGCGGAAATACAAGCGCATCCATTCCGCTGCGTTGCGCCTCAAGTTATCGTCAATCCCCAGCGAACGCTCCGCCGCCTCGGCCTGGAGTTCGTAAGTCAGGGTATTGTCGTTGCGCGCGTTGCTGTAATGCAGAAAGCAGCGGATGCCGCTCAGAAACTCCACCGCATTGCGCGTAAGCTCATCTTCATTCAGCGGACTGATGCGCGGATCGCCGCGGTCGCCCGCCAGTCGTCGCATCCAGATTGTCGCGTGGTAATCTCGCAGGCCCCCGGGCGCTTCTTTTACATTGGGTTCCAGATGGAAAATCGTATTTCCGTAGCGCGCCAGCCGTTCCCGCGTCAGCCGCTGCAATTCCGAAAGCAGTAGAGGCCGCGCCTGCTTTTCCGGCCCGGAAAGCACCTTGGTTTCCAGCCTCTCAAATAATTGACCGTCACCGTCAAGGAACCGGCGGTCCAGCATCGCCAGGTGAAACTCGGCATTCGCCTCGTCGATGTTCTTGCATTCATCCAGCGTACGCCCGGCCGAACTCACCCGGAATCCCAGATCCCACAAGGTCCTTGAAAATTCGGAGATCAACGGACGGAATTCCTGCTCGGCCTTTTCGTTTCCAAATAGAAAAAGCAGATCAAGATCCGAGTACGGAAACAGCATCTCACGTCCATACCCGCCCAGCGCCAGCAGACACATTCCTTGCGTCGGCGTGTTGCGCACGCGCAACAATTCGCCAAACACCTTCTTGATAGTGTTGTCCGCCAGCTCACACAACTGCCTCAGCGTTTCGCGGGCTCCGGCCCCGCTCTCAAATAGTTTGCGAATCCGCTCCCGCTGGGCCTCACACTGCGGCCCCAGTTCGGAAAGCGGTGTGACCTGCTTCTCTTCCATCTTCTTGTGTGGGCGAAAGCTTGGAACCAGACCTGGTCGCGGGGAGGACATCGGGATCCTTACAATGCGCTTTCGCCGCGTTCCTCGTTGCGGATCCGGATCGCTTCGTCAATCCGGCTCAGGAATATCTTACCGTCTCCGATTTTTCCTGTCTTGGCGCTCTTTAAAATCGTTTCCACGGCGCGGTTCACCAGGTTATCCGGCAGCACCAGTTCGAGCTTGATCTTCGGCAGCAAATCCACAGTGTATTCGCGGCCGCGGTAAACCTCGGTGTGGCCCTTCTGGCGGCCGTGCCCGCGCACCTCGGTCACTGTCATCCCGTCAATCCCGATTTCCAGCAGCGCGTCCTTCACCGATTCGAATCGCGACGGCTGGATGATCGCTTCAATTTTCATCATACGGATCTCTGCTCCCGCTTGCCGTTATTCCCGAAACTTCAACTTATGCTTCCAGGTTGTACGCCTCTTCGCCGTGCTGCGTGATGTCCAGCCCTTCGATCTCCTGCTCTTCGTTGACGCGTATGCCCGTCACTGCATCCACGATCTTCAGGATGACGATTGTGCCCACGATGGCAAAGGCCCACGCCAGCGCGATGCCCACTAGTTGATTGCCCACTTGGCCCCAGTGCCCGTCAAATCCGCCCACCGCTTTCCCGTCGCCGAAAATCGGATTGATCACCGCCTGCGCACAAACTCCGGTTAGCAACGCGCCAATCGTGCCGCCCGCGCCGTGCACGCCAAACGCGTCCAGCGCATCATCGTATCCGAAAATCGCCTTGAATTTTGTGACCATCCAGTAGCAGAACGCCCCGGCCACCAGCCCAATGCCCAGCGCGGGAAGCGGCGCCACAAATCCCGCTGCCGGCGTGATCGCCACCAATCCAGCCACCGCTCCGGATATTGCGCCAAGCGCACTGGCTCGTCCGTTCTTCAGCCATTCCGCCGCGCTCCAGCTCAATGCCGCCGACGCCGCGCCAAAATGCGTGGCCACAAACGCGCTGCTCGCCAGCCCGCTCGCCGCCAGCGCGCTCCCGGCGTTGAATCCGAACCATCCCACCCATAGCAGGCAGGCCCCGATAAAGCTCAGCACCAGGCTGTGCGGCGGCATCGCCTGCTTCGGATAGCCGTGGCGCTTGCCCATATAGAGCGCGCACACTAAAGCCGAGACACCCGAGGTGATGTGCACCACCGTGCCCCCGGCAAAATCCAGCGTCGGGAATTTCCCGCCCAGCGAAGCATTCAGCAGTCCGCCCTTGCCCCAAACCATATGCGCCATCGGCGCGTACACCACCAGGAACCACAGCGTCATGAACAGCAGCGTGCCCGAAAATTTCATGCGCTCCGCGGTCGCGCCGGTAATCAGCGCGGGCGTAATGATCGCAAACATCAGTTGGTACACCATGAATGTCAGTTGCGGAATCGTTCCGGCATAATCCGCGTTCGGCATCACGCCCACGCCGCGCAGCATCGCAAACTGGAAGTTCCCGATCACCGGCCCGCTCCCGCCGAAGCACAGGCTGTATCCCACCAGGGCCCAAAGCACGGTAATCAGCGCCATCAACGCGAAGCTCTGCATCATGATGGCCAGCACGTTCTTGTGGCGCACCAAGCCGCCGTAAAAGAGCGCCAGTCCCGGCCCGGTCATCATCAACACCAGCGCCGCGCACACCAGCATCCAGGCGTTATCTCCCGCGGATTGCGCCGCGGCCACTTTTTGGTCCAGTTGGGCGAGCTTGTCCGCAACAGCTTTCGGAACTTCCGGGGAGGCAGCGCTTGCGGCGGCCGGGGAGGAGGGAGCCTGTTGCGCGTGCAAGGGGAGGGAACCCAGAACCAGCGTCAACAAACAACAGCACAGAATGCCTATGCGCTTCATCAATAAGCTCTCCAAAGCGAAAGGATTGCGCCCACCTGCCGGGGGATCAATCGCTTGATGTTTCGGGGGTGTCCAAGTAATCGCCCAAATTATACGCACGGGCCACCGCCGCCATCGCCCGAAATTTTGCTGGCGAGGATTCAAATTTCGGATAAATGCTCCGCTAAGACCTTTCTTTTTATTTCGCCCGCGAAGTGGTCCGCGTCGCGCGTCGGCCGCGGGATGCGAAGCCCATCGCTCACCGCCATGGTCATCCGGATCGCGGTCTCCAGGCTTATGCGATGGCCCTGCGACACATAAATAGGCCGCACACCGTTGCGCGTGCGCAATACCGCGCCGATGCGCTCGCCTCCCGCCTTTTCGTCCACCAGCGGCACCCAGCTTCCCGCTTTGGTGGGCGCGGCCTCATGCGTTCCGATCAAAATACTTTTTGCGCACCCAATCGAAGGCCGGTCCAGTACCACGCCCAAATGCGAAGCTAATCCCAGCCGCCGCGGGTGGGCATACCCCTGCGCATCGCAAAACAACAGATCCGGCATCAGCCGCAATTTACTCAGCGCCGCCAGAAGCGCCGGAGTCTCCCGGAAGCTCAACAAACCCGGCACATATGGAAATTCCAAAGGCAAAATCGCGCATGCGCGCTGCACCTCCTCCATTTCGGGAAATCGGTACATCACCACGCAGCCAATCGCCCGATTTGCCTCCCGAAGCCGGCTCCATCGCACTACTGGTTTCTTAAGCGCCTGCGATCTAGTCAGCACAAACGAAGCATCCAGCCCGGCCACGGTCCGGATTTCGCCGAAATCATCTTCGCCTTTCCAGTAAGCGCGCAGCCCTTCCTGGATTTGCCGCGCCTCGGCGGGCGTGACGTCCCATAGGTGCCGCCGCACAACCCCAACTGGCTTGTCCTTCATCCGTATCATCGTATAATGCAATGGCCGCCAACACCCGGACGCCCTGCGGCCACCCGATGATTCTGCGAATCGAGAACTAAGGACTCACCGTCATGACCTTGCATCCACCACTCGAAGTCTCCTCGCGGGAAGCCAATGGCATCCACTTCGTCGATGTGCATGGCCGACTGACCATCGGCGATCCCAGCGACCATCTCAGCACCTTCGTGCAGAAACTCGTGGCCAATGGCGCCCGCAAAGTCATTGTCAACTTGAACGAAATTCCCCAGATTGACAGTTCCGGCATCTCCGCGCTGGTGAAACTTTCCATTTCTTTAGCTCGCCAGGGCGGCGGCCTCCACTTGGTCTGCGGCGAAGGCCGCGTCCGAGACGCCCTCACCGTCACCCGCCTCGTCGAAGCCATCCCCACCTACGAATCCGAAGCCGCCGCCCGCGCCGGCTTCTGAAGCATGCTAGAATCCGCGGATGCGTGAATTGTCCTCCGGGCACGTAGCTTATCTAGTACTGCTCTGGGCTGTGTGCCTCATTGTGTTGGTTCCCGCACAAACCTCGCAGAAACCTGCTGACTCGGACGCGAAAAATTCCGGTGCGCCGAACGAGAAAACAGTAGTTCCCGGCAAGAATTGAACAACGATGCCTTCGTGTTACTACATGCCTCAGCCTCCTTACACAAAGGAGGCAAGAGACGCCAAGTTTCAAGGGACAGTCTTGGTGGAGGGTATGGTCACCCTCGACGAGAGGGTGACGAATTTGCGAATCATAAAATCACCCGGCCTGGGGCTTAGCGAATCCGTCCTGATTACGATAAAGGCGTGGAAATGCAAGCCTGCAACACATGACGGCAAGCCAGTTCCTGCGCTCGTGCCTTTTGAAATTACGTTTCGTATGAAATAAGGAAACTACCCGCCCTTTTTCAACTCGGCGAGCACCATCTTGGCCAACTCTTTCAGCGTCTCAAACACGCCGGTCCCATTAATCGCCACGCCTTCAATCACGGGTTCGCCCTTTTTCACCAGTTGCTTTTTCAATTCGTCCACCGTCATCGCGTTTGGCAGATCGCGCTTGTTCAATTGCAGTACATAGGGAATCGTGTCGAAATTCAGGTTGTGTTCCTTCAGGTGCTCCTGCAGGTTTTCCATGGTCTCGAAATTCGCGTCCAGGCGTTCTTCCTGCGAATCGGCCACGAACACCACGCCATCCGCGCCCTTCAGGATCAGCTTGCGGCTGGCTTCGTAAAACACCTGCCCAGGCACGGTATAGAGGTGGAAGCGCGTCTTGAACCCGCGCACGGTC
>Ga0209698_10004880_pt1 | contig 14613 bp, 6 predicted proteins | sample LitLauG_LLR_2012_FD_187203 | JGI IMG/M metagenome (GOLD analysis project Ga0209698, IMG submission 187203) | Freshwater sediment microbial communities from Pennsylvania, USA - Little Laurel Run_MetaG_LLR_2012 (SPAdes) (version 2) | ecosystem: Environmental > Aquatic > Freshwater > Creek >...
GAGATACGCGACCGCCGCCTTCATCACGCCCGCCGAATCGAGCACCGAGGGCAGCTGCATTTTGCGCGCGCCAAACAGGTCGCCGACCGTCTTCATCCCGTCAAGCAACACCGTGTTGATCAGATCGAGCGGCGTGTACTGTGCGAGCGCATCTTCAAGTAATTCTTCAAGGCTACGTTTGTGGCGGCCCTCGCCCACCGACTTCTCGCCGTTGATGATCGCGTACTTCAGCTTGTCTTCGATCGAGAGCGTTTCGACATGCGCGGTCGTCGAGGCCTGTGGCTTGCCCTTCATTCCGGAGAAGTGCTGCATGTAGATTTGCAGCGGATCCCCGTTCGATGTGTCGCGGTAAATCAGCTTGCGGGCAAGTTCAACCTCTTCTTGAGGGATCTTGTACAAGGGATAGATTTTCGTGTAATTGACGATCGCGATATCGAGTCCATTCTCGACCGCTTCGTGCAGGAAAACCGAGTTCAACACGCGTCGTGGATACACATCCAGGCCGAAGCTGATGTTGCTCACCCCAAGCACGGTCCTCACGTCCGGCAGTTCCTGCCGGATGCGCTTCACCGCATTCAGCGTCTCGATACCGGCCGACCGATATTCTTCCTGACCGGTTGAGATCGGCAGCGTGAGCGCGTCGAAGATCAGGTCCACTGGCCGGATCCCATACTTCTTGGTCGCGAGATCGAAGATGCGGTGAGCGATGGCGACCTTCTTGTCAGCCGTCAGGGCCATGCCCTCTTCATCAATCGTGAGCGCGATGACCGCCGCACCGTAGCGCTTGGCCATGGGCAGGACTTTTGACGTCCGCTTCTCGCCATCTTCCAGATTGATCGAGTTGATGATCGCCTTTCCCGGAATCCGCTTCAGCGCCTCTTCCACCACGTTCGCTTCGGTCGAATCGATCAGGATGGGCGCGGGCACGCGAGTCGCGATTTTTTCAAGAATGGCAGAGATGTAGCCCTTCTCGTCCTCGCCCACGATGGCACAGCACAGGTCCAGCATGTGCGAACCCTCGTTCGCCAGCTTCTTCGCCAGCGCCAGAATGTCGTCGTACTTCTTGGCGCGCACCAGGTTGCGGAAGTTTTCGACGCGCGTGGTCGTGTTCATCTCTTCCGCCACGATCAACGGCTTGGGTTCCAGATCGAGTGGAACGGACGTGTAGGCGCTCGAAGCCGCGCCCGCCGCTTTCACTTCCCTCTTCGCGGGCTCGACTCCCGTCACCGCATCCACCACGGCTTTCAAGTGCTCGGGCCGAGTGCCGCAGCAGCCGCCGACAATGCGCACACCAAAATCGGCGACAAAGTGCTTGTGATATTTCGCCAGTTCTTCGGGCGTGAGCTTGTAAACCGCGTGTCCGCCTTCGTTCTGCGGCAGACCCGCGTTGGGCAGCACCGAAACGTGCTTGGTCGAATTCAGTCCGAGGTATCGGACAGCGTCGTTCATCTCGACCGGCCCGGTAGCGCAATTCAGCCCGATAATGTCAACGTCATACGGTTCAAGCGCAGTCAGCGCAGCGCCGATTTCGGTACCGAGCAGCATCGTGCCGGTAGCCTCGAGCGTGACCTGCACGGTCACCGGCAGGCGCCTGCCCGCTTTCTGCATCGCGTCAAACACACCGGCCAGAGCGGCTTTCGCCTGTAAAAGGTCTTGCGAAGTTTCGATCAGCAGAACATCGACGCCGCCTTCGATCAGCGCCGAAGCCTGCTCCTCGAAAGCCAGCGCCATGGCGTCAAACTTGATATGTCCGAGGGAAGGCAGCTTGGTGGTGGGACCGATTGATCCCGCGACAAAGCGCGGCTTGTCTTTCGTGGAAAACTGCTGCGCAACTTCCTTGGCGATCCGCGCCGCCGCAAGATTCAATTCAGCAACTTTGTCGGCGATGTCATATTCCGCGAGGACAACGCGAGTCGCGCCGAACGTGTTCGTCTCAACCACATCGCATCCAACCGAGAAAAATGCCCTGTGAATGTCCTTAATAATGTCCGGACGGCTGAGCACAAGAATCTCGTTGCAGCCCTCCTTGCCCCAGAAATCGTCCACACTGGGCTGCCGCACCTGAATGTTGGTGCCCATCGCGCCGTCGTAAACCACGACGCGCTCGCGCACGGATTGGAGAAAAGTAGACATCAGTAAGAAGTTCTCAGTTCCCGGTTCTCAGTTCTCAGCATTCTCTACGTTCCCGCCCGCGCTCTCATACTCATATCCAGCTCGGCAATTCCATGACGCCAACTGAGAACTGGGAACCGGGAACTGAGAACTGGTCCTAGACACAAACGCCGGCCCGCGAGGACCGGCGCGCATTTCGAAATCCTGAATTCCAATCGCTTTACGTTCCCGGCTGCGACGTCGCGGGCGCGCCCACATCGGTATCCGCCTTGCCGAAGACGGCGTTCGCTCCCATGTGAGCCGGCGCAGCCGCCAGCATCTGCTCCTTGCGATAAATCAGATTGCTCGCATTAAACGTGGCCAACTCAAACCCATGCCCGTGCGTAATTGCATCCGTAGGACAAGCCTCCACGCAGTATCCACAAAAAATACAACGGTTGTAGTCGATGTTGTAGACCTTGGCGTATCTTTCGGCGCCGGAGACTCGGTCTTGCTCGGTGTTTTCGGCAGCCTCTATATAGATGCAGTTCGATGGGCAGGCGGCGGCGCACAGGAAACACGCTACGCATTTTTCGAGTCCGTTTTCGTCGCGTTGCAGGACGTGCATGCCACGGAAGCGTTCCTGGAATTTTGCGCCTTTCAGGGGACCGGGGCCGTCGGGATAATTTTCGACGATGCTCGGCTGAAACATCTCCTTCAGGGTGATGGTCATCCCCTGGGCGATCGCGCCTATGTTCTTGATGACGGACATAGATTCTTAGTATAGCGGATGGGGGAGAAACAGGTCACAGGTCACAGGTGTTCAAATTTCGGTGCTCGGTTGGGCAAAGGCGGGTGCGTGACGAAAGTGACCTTTTCGGGGGTGACCACTATCACCGACACTTGAGGGAGTGCCCTTCTAGTGTGTGGGGATAACCACGAGTGCCCGAGATAGCGAGACCTATGACCAGCCGCAATCTGCTTCTGCTCCTCGCTCCTGTCTTCACTTTAGCTCTCCTCTTCGCGATTTCGAACGATGCCTTCGCGCAAGGAACCAAGATCAAATCTCCCTATGACGCGATTGCGGAGGAGGACCAGGATCGCCCGGATCAGCGGGCGGAATGGATGAACCGGGGAAGAACTGCGCCGGCGGGACAATCTGCCGCGGCGCTGCGGTTGCGGGCGCACCAGCAAAAAATGACGATGCGGGCGCAACGCGCCGCGATGGCGGCAAGACAAGCTGCCCCGGCGCCTGCCGCACCATCCACCGGTTGGGTGGCGCTGGGGCCGGCGCCCCTGATTTCAGACCAGAATTTCTTTGGCATGGTTTCGGGGCGCTCGACAGCGATCGCGATTGATCCGAGTGACACAACGGGAAGTACGGTGTACGCGGCCGGCGCCTACGGAGGGGTGTGGAAATCGACAAACGCGGCAAACGCGAATCCTGCGGTGGTTACCTGGACGGCGGTGACGGACCAGCAGGCCTCGCTGGCCAATGGCGCGGTCTCTGTGAAGAGCGATGGCAGCGTGGTGCTGGTCGGGACGGGCGAACCGAACAACGCGATTGACAGCTATTACGGGGTGGGGATTCTGCGGTCGACGAACCACGGGACCTCCTGGACGCTGGTGCCGTCGGCGGACGCGGGAACTCATTCGTTCGCGGGACTGGGCGTCTCGAAGTTCGCATGGTTGCCTGGCACAAACACAGTGGTTGCGGCCACCGCGACGACGGCCAAAGGCTACGACGAAGGGAACATCACCAGCAGCACGAACCGGGGTTTATATCTGTCCACCGACAACGGACAAACCTGGGCGTACCAGGCTCCCAAGGACGCCAGCAGCACGATCACCCCGATTTCGGTGAGCGACGTTGTTTATGACGCGGTCGGCGGGTACTTCATCGCCTCAATTCGCTACCACGGACTTTACAGCTCCGTAAACGGGACCAACTGGACGCGCATGGCCAGCCAGCCGACGCCGCTCACGACGGCGAATTGCCCGGTTGTTTACAACTCGTCCACGTGTGTGTTGTACCGCGGACAACTCGCGGTGGTACCGGGCCGCGACGAGGTGTACTTCTGGTTTGTCAACGTCAGCAGCTTCGGGAACATGGTGGACGAGGGAATCTGGCGGTCGATCAACGGAGGAGCGTGGGCGCAGATCGACGAAACCGGACTCACGAGTTGCGGTGACGGTTTCGGATGCGGTGTTCAGCAGTCCTTTTATAACCTGGAGATTGCCGCGGTCCCGGATGGCGCAACGCAAACTGATCTGTACGCAGGAACCATCAACCTGTATAAGTGCGTGCTCCCTACCAACTCGACAACGTGCAACACGGTGGACGCGAACCTGACAAAATCGTGGCTGAACCTGACACATGTCTATGGAAACTGCAGCAACAAAGCCATGGTTCACCCGGATCAGCACGGCATTGATTTCATCGTAACCCCGGGCGGCAAAGACATCATGTATTTCGGCAACGACGGCGGGATCTACCGCGCGCTGGACGGCTACGCGGGGCTGAATATCGGATCGTGCAGCACGGCGGGAAACAACGCATTCGACAATCTGAACGGAACTGTGGGGTCGATGACGCAATTTGTCTCGTTCTCGGTGCATCCGACGGATCAAAACACGGTGCTGGGCGGGACGCAGGACAACGGCTCGCCCGCGAGCACGACCGCTACAGGTTCCTCGCAGTTCTTCACGGCGATGGGAGGCGACGGGGGCTACAACGCCATCGATCCAACCAACCCGAGCAATTGGTACACCGCGAACACCGATGTCAGCGTTCAGCAGTGCACGACGGCTCCAAACTGCAGCGACCTTAACTTCTCTCCGGTGGTGACTGCGGGAACCTCAACCATCGGAAACGACCATGGCGCTTTCTATTCCAACTACATCCTCGATCCGCAGAATCCGAACGAACTGCTGGTGGGCACCTGCCGTGTTTGGCGCGGCAGTACAGTGGGGACCGCCTTCACCGCGCTCAGCCCTAACTTCGACACGGGGATAGCGGGCACATGCAACGGCAATGAAACGAACCAGGTTCGATCGATTGCAGCCGGCGGCGCCAAGGATGGCGGCGGATTCTCCAAGGTCGTCTTCGCCACCAGCGACGGCAGCGGACCGAATGCCGGAGCGGGCGGTGGCGAGGTATGGGTCACGACCAATGGCTCCACGACACAAATGACGAATGTCACCGGCTCGATCAACCCGCAGAATTACACAATCTCTTCGGTGGCCATGGACAGTACGGATGTTACGGGCCAGACGGCCTACGTGGGGATCATGGGATTCAACGTATCGCACGTCTGGAAGACGACGAATGCGGGAGGGGCATGGATAGATTGGACGGGGAGCGGACTTCCCAATGCGCCGGTGAACGCGCTGCTCGTGGATGCAGCGGCCGGACAGATCTACGCGGGAACTGACGTGGGTGTGTTTGTGAGTTCGACCAGTTCCGCGGTCTGGACGGAAATGGGTCCGGCGCCCAGCAGCGGTCTGGCAGGATACCTGCCGAACGTGCCGGTCACAGCCATTCAGATGTTTAACTCGGGTGGCACCAAGAAGCTGCGGGCCTCGACCTACGGGCGCGGGATCTGGGAGTACTCGCTGACTGTAGCCGCCGACTTCATGAATGCGATTTCGAACACGCCCCTGACGATCTTCCCGACGCAGACGGCGACGTTCAACGGCTCACTGTCGTCCTCGAGCGGCTACAGCAGTCCAGTAAACCTGAGCTGCACGGGAACGATGCCGGCAAGCTGCACCCCGAATCCGGCGCAGGTGACGCCGACCGCAGGAGGGGCTGCCTATACGGTGACGGCGGGCGGAGTGGTGGGCGATTACAGCTTCAGCGCGCACGGCGTGGGCACAGACGCGAACACAATCACGCACGACGCGGCGGCAACGCTGCACGTGGTGGACTTCGCGGTGGGAGCGGTGAGCCCGAGCCCGCTTCCTGTGCCGCAGGGCGTGACGGGGACTGCGACGTTCCGGGTGACGGCATCGGGGTCGTTCGGTCAAGCGGTGACATTGAGCTGTCCGAGCGGGCTGCCCGCGAACGCGAGCTGCGGCTTCTCGCCTTCGAGCACCGTGATGCCCACGGCCGGCAGCCCCGTCACAGTTACGCTGACGGTAACCGCGGCCGCGAATACTCCGACGGGCACGACTACGGTCACCGTGCAGGCTGCCACTACGACCGCGCCGGTCGGAACCAGATCGACGACGTTCAGCTTGACGGTCACTCCGCCGCCAGACTTTACATGGACAACGAGCGGGGGCACGTCCCATACGGTATTGGCAGGACAGCAGACAATGTCCTATAGCTTGACGGCCACGCCTACTGGGGCAGCGACATTCGCCGCCGACGTAACCTTCTCTTGTAGCGGCCTGCCAGACACGACCACCACCGCCTGCGTCTTCAACACGGGACAAACCGTCCCCACAAAGATCAAGGCGGGCTCGGGGCAAACTTCGGTTGCACTCATGATCACGACCTCGGGTCCGAACCCGGGAACGGGTGCGACGATTCAGCGCCGCGCTGACACCCGTTCGCCGTGGCTGCCGTTGACGTTGCCGATTGCGGGATTGCTGCTGGCCGGATTCGCAGGCCGGAAGGTATCGAAACATTCCGCGGTGGCTGGGTTGTGTGTTTCGCTGGTACTGGTCGGGCTGATGGTGGCGTGTGGAGGAGGCGGGAGCAGCAGTCCTCCGCCACCACCACCGATCAGCGTCACGCTCAATCCGAGTACGTCGGTCAGTCTCTACGCCAATGAGGCAGGCAACGCGTGGCCGGTGAGCCTCACCCAGCAGACATTCTCGGCGACGGTCAACAACTCTACGAACCAAACCGTAACCTGGCAGGTGAACGGTGTAACCAATGGGAACTCGACTTTCGGGATGATCAACAACGGCGTATATACCGCTCCGGCGGTCGTACCCAGCCCGGCAAGCTTTAACGTGACCGCCGTCGCCCAGGCGGATGCGACGAAGTCCAAATCCGATCAGGTCACCATCCTCACGCCCACCGCGCTGGGAAGATTCAACGTGACGGTGACGGCGACGGAGGGCGGGATCGCGCACTCGCAGGGAGTAACGTTGACTGTGCAATAAAAAGGGGTCTCTTCATTGCAGGTTGGTGCTTTCAGGCGCGGAGCGATCCGCGCCTTGTTTTTTGGGGCGAGAAAACTAACCACAGAGGGCACAGAGGGACACAGGGAAACCTCTTTCGGAGTACTCGTGCTGGGCGAGAGCTCGAGGGGGCGGACGGGAGTGTCCGCCCTACGCAACCGGGGCGGGCAGAAATGCCCGCCCCACACCACACCGGATTGGGTCATGCATCACCGATTCGGGTTGGGCGATCATGTAGCATCGGCAGTGGGCGGACAGGCGTGTCCGCCCTACACAAAACCGAGAGCGGGCAGGAGTGTCCGCCCCACACACGCACACACGACATGAACTCTTCTACTTATGACATTGCGGTAATTGGCGGCGGGGTGGTAGGGCTTTCGTTTGCCATGCAGGCTGCCGAGCAGTTCCCTTCCCTGCGAGTGGTGATTCTGGAAAAAGAAGCGGGCGTAGCCCGGCACCAGACCGGCCACAACAGCGGGGTTATCCACAGCGGCGTTTATTACAAGCCGGGGTCACTCAAGGCTCGGCTGTGCGTCCAGGGAGCGCGGGAGATGGTGGAATTCTGCGCGCTGCACGGCATTCCGCATGAGGTGTGCGGGAAGTTGATTGTGGCGACTACCGCAGACGAGGCAGCGTGGCTGGATGATCTGCTGGCGCGTGGCCAGGCGAATGGTCTGGTTGGGTTGCGGCTGCTGGAGCCCGTCGAGATGCGGGAGATCGAGCCGCACGTGGGAGGAGTGCGGGCGCTGCTGGTGCCTTCGACGGGGATCACCGATTACGCGATGGTGACGGCCAAGTATGCGGAGATCGCGGCGGGACGCGGGGCCGAGTTGAAGACGGACGCGGCCGTGGTGGGATTCCGGAGTTCCGCCAGCGAAGTTGTGATCCAGACGCGAGCGGGAGATTTTTCAGCGCGGTATGTGGTGAATTGCGCGGGGCTGTACAGCGATCGAGTGGCGCAGATGGCGGGATGCGATCCGGAGTTAATGATCGTGCCGCTTCGCGGGGAGTACTACGATCTGGCTCCCGCCCGGGCGGACTTGGTGCGGTGGCTGATTTATCCGGTGCCGGATCCGCAGTATCCGTTTCTCGGCGTGCATTTCACGCGGCGGATTCACGGCAATGTGGATGCAGGCCCGAATGCGGTTCTGGCATTCCGGCGGGAAGGATACCGGTGGACAGATTTTGATCTGGGCGAAGCGATGGAAGTTTTCCGCTATCCCGGATTTCAAAAGTTCGCCCGGACGCAGTGGAAGAATGGCGTGCGAGAGATTCGACGGTCGCTCGTGAAGCGAGAGTTTGTGCGCTCTCTGCAGAGACTGGTACCGGAGGTGCGCTACGCGGATATGACACCCGGAGGGTCTGGGGTGCGAGCGCAGGCAATGGGAGCGGATGGGAGCCTGGTGGATGACTTCCGGTTCGTGCCTCGAGAACGGTTCTTGCATGTGCTCAACGTGCCTTCTCCGGCGGCTACGGCTTCGCTGCCGATTGGGCGGGAAATTTTGGGGATGGTGCGGGCGGCGGGGGTCGCTTGACGGCAGCGATCGCTTAGTGCGCTAGAAATTCCTAGCCACAGAGAGCACAGAGGACACAGAGGAAAGCTCAGGCTTCGTAGTGTTAGTCTGGTGAACTACTATTCGGCAGGTTGGAGAATCGTATGGGGCAAAGTGTTGGTACCAAGAAGAAAGTGGCGGTGCTGGGCGCGGGGAAGATCGGGTCCATCCTGCTGCAGTCGTTTTTGCGGGATGGATTGCTGACGCCTTCCCAGACCTGGGCTACGGTCGCACATCCGGAACGGGCGCGGATGCTGAAAGACAAACTGAAAGTACACGCGGGCACGGACAACGCAGAAGCAGTCCGGGGCGCGGACATCGTCTTTCTGTGCGTCAAGCCGCAAGTGGTGGCGGATGTGGTAAAGGAAATCCGCGCGCATCTGAACGGCAACCAGTTGCTGATTTCAGTGGCGGCCTCGGTGCCTACGGAGATGATCGAGCGCGGGCTGGAGAAGGAAGTGCCAGTGGTTCGGGCGATGCCGAATACTCCGTGCGTGCTGGGGGCGGGCATGACGGCGCTGTGCAAGGGGAAGTTCGCGCAGAAGCATCATCTGGATACGGCTACGAAGTTCTTCGACGCGGTGGGGCGTACGGTCGCGGTCGACGAGAAACACATGGATGCGGTCACGGGATTGTCGGCGAGCGGGCCGGCGTATATCTACATCATCCTGGAGTCGCTGGCGGAGGCGGGGGTCAAGGTTGGGTTGCCGCGCGACATCGCGACACTGCTGGCGGCACAGACGACTTTGGGCGCGGCGCGGGTGGTGCTCGAGACGGGCGACCATCCGGCACTGCTGAAGGACGCGGTCACGACTCCGGCGGGATGCACGATTGACGGCATCATGGAATTGGAAGAAGGCAAGCTGCGCGTGACGCTGATCAAGGCGGTGGTGAAGGCGGTGCAGCGCGCGAAGGAACTGGCGTTCTCGTAGGACGCGGAGGCCGCCCAGCAGTTTGCAGAAACCCCTCTTGCGACCTGCATCTCGACCTCAGCGGCTCAAGCTCCTACCGAGAACAAAACCGATTATCGCAGCTCTGAAGAGTGTGCGTGAGAACTTGTGCCGTCCCTCCGGGACTCCGTTCGATTTCCCCTGTACCCAGGACTTACGTCCTGGGCCAGCCTAGTGCGCCCCTCCGGGGCTGGTGTCTGGCAGATTCGGTTCCAGCGGTGTCACGCGCAGAGGATTTCTCATCTATGCAAGTAAGCGCGGCGCCACCCCAAGTCAAGTGCTGGATAGACTCTAGTTGGGCAGGGAGAATTTCAGGGTGACGTCGGTCTGAAACGGGGACGGCTGGTCGTTGTCGCGATAGGGTTCGTAGCGCCATTGGCGGACCGCATCGGCGGCAGCGGCGGCCAAGAGCGGGTCTCCCGAGCGGGTGCGAATCGAGGCGATGGAACCGTCCTGGGCGACCTGGACTTCGAGCACAACTTCTCCGGAGCGATGAGCGGCCAGGGCAGCGGCGGGGTATTGGGGCTCGACGCGATTGCGGAGACGGCGTTCGGCTTGATCGGGAGCGAGCCAGAGACCCTGCGCGGGCATGATCCTGGCGCTTTCCGATGCCTCCACCACAGCACCGGCGTCGGGCGGTTGAGTGGCGGGCTTCATACGGAAGATGACCTTGCCGTGATCGTAGACCACCAGTTGGTCGGCACTGGCAGCGGGAACGGGTTGCGCGGTGGAAGCGGAAGGCGCCGCCTGACTGAGCGAAGTTGAATTCCCGACGAGCGTGTTGGGCAAAGCGTCGGACTTGGCTGTGTCGGACAACCGTGATTGGGCAAGCTGGACTTGAGGCGCGGGCGGTTCGGAAAACAACCATCCGGTCCGGAAGCCGACCATGAAGCTGAGGGTGACGGCCGCGAGAATAGCGAGCGCTCCAAGAATCAAGGTCCAACTCTCGTAGAGCGGTTGCAGCGTGCGGCGGGGGGCCGGGGCTTCGAGGAAGGCGAGCGACGGCGTCTCGACCTGCGATGGCGGTTGATCCGAGGGGCCGGCTGTGAAGGCCGCGGGCGGGCGCTTCCCGAGGTCGGCCGCAGCACGCCGGACGCCAGCACAGTCGCGAGCCGAAGCTTCGAGCAGAGTCAGTTCGTGTTCGGAGAAGGCTGCGCGCTCCGAAGAAAAAACCTCCAGAACGCCGATCAAGTCGTCTTCGTCGAGGACGGGAACGATCAGCATCGAACGAATGCCCAGGCTGCTGGCGATGGCGGCGTCGACGCGCGGGTCGGACTCGGCGTCTGCGCAAAGCTGGGGCTGGCGAGTGAGAAGACAGGCGCCGGAAAGGCCATCGTTGGTATTGAGAGGAACGCCCAGATCGGGCGCGTGGAGTCCGGTGGCAGCGCGGCACACCATCTCATCGCCGCGCGCGAGCGCCAAGGCGGCAGAAGTGGCGCCCGTGACCTCGACCGCGCGGACGACTAGTTCGTTCAAGACAAGATCGAGAGCAAGTTCGGGGGGAAAGCCGGCCTCCACCTGCTGCTCGAGAATGCGGTTCAGATCATGACGCGCAAGAAGAATTGCATCCACTGGCTCGGGCTCGGTCCTCGACATTGGTAGCGGACACATGGTGGTGTCCTACGCCTGCGAGCTGGGGGACAGGCTTTAAGTTTGAGTTTGCCGCGAATTCACGGGTAAGTCAATCAACAAGCGCGCACATTAGGACAGGGGGGAAATCGGTTCGTTGAGAATTGCCACACTGGGAATTGCGCAGGCGCAAAAGTCGGGTGCAAACAAGGAGAGGCTGCTCTCGGGAGCAGCCTCTGTTTACCTCGGAAGCGGCCTACTACTGCCCCGTCTCGGCAAAAACGGCGGGGATGGCGACTCCGGCGGCCATGGCGTTGATGGAGATCGTGCCCGGGGATGGAGGAAGAGTATAGGGCTGGGTTGCCTTCCCGGTGCTGTCCGTGATCGCGGGATTGGCGTTGAGGAAAGATCCTCCCGCACCGTCGTCATCAAAATTGACGCTGACTCCTGCAACGGGGTTGCCGTACTGGTCCGTCACCACTGCCACCAGGGACAGGGGTAGTTGGCTGCCGGCTGGCGCGGATTGATTATTGCCCGAGGAGACATTGATGTTGGCTGCGGGGCCAGCCACCGAATACTCGGGAAACTTGATGCTCTTGAGACCCGAGGTGCTGGCGGTCACGCTGAAGGTGGCAACCGTGGTGGGCAACTGGAAAACGGTGCGCGCCAGGCCGGACGCATCAGTCACCACTGTGGCAGGATTGAGAGTTCCGTTTCCGGGGACGGAGAAATTGACCGTGACTCCGGGCACACCGTTGTTGTAGACGTCCCGAGCCTGGGCCACGATGGCGTGGGGAAGGATGGAGCCGGCGGCGGCGGTCTGTTTCGCTCCACCGTAAGAAATGATTTTGACAGCCGCGGCCGGAAGAGCAGTCGCGGTGGTGGTCACGTTGCCGAAGGTGGGAGCGGAGGCAGTCAGGGTGTACGTACCTGATTTGGTCGGGAGGGTGTAGGTCGTGCTGACCACGCCGTTGGCGTCTGTAACGGCGGAAGGCGGATTAAAGGTGCCTCCCTTTCCACCGTCGCTGAAACTGATCGTAACTCCCACATCGGGCTGGCCGGAGTAGGGGTTATCGGCCTCGACCTGAAGCGGCAGTGGCAACATGGAGGCGACGGCGGCACTCTGGTTATTACCACCCGGCACAGTCAAGACGTGAAACAGTCCGTAGAACTCCAAACTATTTTGCGTGCCGACATAGACTCGGCCGTTGGCGACAGTCTGTTGCGCGAAATGGGGAAGTGCCGGAAGCCGGTCACGGGTTCCGGACTGCGCGGAGGTGTAGAGAAGCTTGAGACTCACCGCATCCAAGGCATTCAGCTGGCCGCCACTGATGAGCCACAGAATCCCACTCGTGTTGCCATTGGCAGAGATCGATGGCGAATGATTTCCGGTGTAGCGGCCGGGGGTACTCACCAGCGGCGCCAGTTGCCCGTTGGTCAGTTGGTAGGCCTGAACCGGGGCAGCACCGCCATAGAAATACACAGTATTGTTCCAGTAGGCTGGAGTACTGAACATCTCGCCGCCGATGGGAATCGAAAGTTCTTGAACTGTCCCGCTGTCGTTAGCGGAGAATTGACCCATGTTGTCGCGATCGAGAACATAGACGACGCCCTGCTTGCCGGTTGCGATCAGTTCGTGAGGATGGGGGCCGGGCTGGTCCGGCAGAACGAGTGGACCGACCGAGCTCAGATCCAGGTCGTTCGAATTCAGGAAGGCTACACTCCAGGGAGTGAAGTAACCTGCCAAGTCCACCGACGTTGGCGAGAGTTTCAAGACGCTGTTGCTATAACTTTGGCCGCCGCTGGGCACATCATAATCTGTGCTTTCGGCAGTCTCAGCATAAACGTAACCGTCCGAGTCCGCGGCCAAGCCCGCACCGGCCTGCCAAATCGAAGTAAGCCCAATGTCGGGCGAAGCGTTGAACGCACCGAGTTGCGCCAGGCTGGTGGCGTCGTACGAGAGAACCCAGCCAGTGTTGTGGCCGTTGCAAAGGTTCGATCCGAATCCCAGGTAGAGAACGCCATTGACCAGCAGCAAGCCAGGACGGTTCTTCTGGAATTTGCTATTGAAGTTCATCACTGTGCCTTTAAGGCTAGTGCTGGTGGCGGTAATCCGGACGGGCCCCCCAAATTTTTCCGCCCCGGTTCTGATATCAAGCGCGTGCAAGTCGTGACGCACCGTTGTCCCACCTTCGACCGTCTTGCCCACCATGTAAATCGTGTTGGTGGATAGATCGATGACCGGAGTTCCCGGGATCCCCTCCTGGTAGAAGCCGGCTGCGGTGCCGCATGGCAGATTGCTGCCGCTGGCGGTGGTGAGGCCAGCGGGATATCCCTGCGCGGAATTGGTGAAATTGACCCACCAGAGTTGCTCGCCGTTGTCGGCGTCGATGGCGTAAACCGAATCCGCCTGCGTGACCACGTAGACGACGTTGTGAATTCCGCCCACCATGCTCACGTTGGGCACGTAGAGAGGCACCGCCTGGACCACATAGTCGACCGGGACGCTGAACAGGCGGCCGAAGCTGCCCTTGCTGACGTTGCTGGGGGCGAGCAGCGTTTCGGTGGTATTGGCGCCGGTGCGCGCGTTGTCTCCACGGATGGTTGCGACGGGCTGCTGGGCAAGCGAGCAGGATAGGAGTGCTACGCAGGCGATGAGAATCGAGAAGACCTTGCGGACAAAGACCATCGGAATGATTTGGCGAACCGAACGGAAATTCATTATTTCCATATCAAGTGACGAAAGGCAGCGCATGCCTTGTTACCTCCAAAAATCGCGCCCAAAGCCGGATATGCTAAGGAAGAAGCACGTCTGACGCCGAGGGTAAGGTCTTGGGGAAGGTGAATTTAGCACTGATTATGCAGGTTTTCTTATAGCGGAAGAGCCTTTGCAAGAACAACCCCACTTAAGGGGGAGGCGCAAATCTTTGCACACTCTGACCGCTGAAATGGAGCGTAATACCACCGCTAACTATAGGGCTGGGGTGCCCTATTTTCCTAACGCACTGGCCTGCTCCTTCCATCGTTGTTCGTTCACGCCCCTCACCAGCAGCCACACGATCAGCGCTAAAGCCCCGAGCAGGGCGACGCTGACAACGTAGGGGAACAGCCGGTGTCCGAGGGGTAGATAGAGGAAGCTCAGCCAGCCCAAACCTCCAACCACCGACAACACGCCCAGGATCTGTGGCAGGAAGGTGGATCGGATGATGAGGTAGCCCGTCAGGAGTGCGTAGAATCCGAAAAACACCAAGGCCATCTGGGCGCCCCGGTCATTCACCTTGAAAGAGAGCAGCGCCAGCGCCTGCAACTGTTCG
>Ga0209698_10004881_pt1 | contig 14611 bp, 9 predicted proteins | sample LitLauG_LLR_2012_FD_187203 | JGI IMG/M metagenome (GOLD analysis project Ga0209698, IMG submission 187203) | Freshwater sediment microbial communities from Pennsylvania, USA - Little Laurel Run_MetaG_LLR_2012 (SPAdes) (version 2) | ecosystem: Environmental > Aquatic > Freshwater > Creek >...
CAGCAGGATCACGATAGAATCGCCATTGAAGATGCCCGTTGACATCGGGCTCACCTGCAATCGAGTTAAACTCTCAAATGCCAGTTACTACAGACGGCACAACTTTCATCAACGGCATCGGCATCGGATTCACGTTGCTGATGTGCTTGTTGATGCTGGTGCTTCCGCGGCGTTTTGCGCTGATACCGGTGATCATTCTGACTTGCTACATGACCATGGGGCAGAGAATCATGGTGGCAGGCTTGAACTTCAATATGATTCGGATCCTGACGATCGCCGGATGGATCCGAATCATCATTTGGCGCGAGGTTTTCCGTGTCAAGATGAATGCAATTGATAAGACGCTGATCGTCTGGACAATTTCGGGCATCCTGGTTCACAGCCTTCTGTGGCAAACCACGCATGAGCTGATTAATCGGTTAGGTCACACGTACGATGTCATGGGCTTGTACTTTCTTTTCCGATTCCTGGTTCGCGACATGCGCGACATCAAGCGTGTGTTCATGATTGTTACCGTTCTGATCATACCCCTGGGCGTTGCGATGCTGGCCGAGAAGTTAACCGGCAGAAATGTTTTCGCCGTGTTTGGAGGAGTGATGGAGCTCACCAGGGTGCGAGACGGATCGCTCCGGTGTCAGGGGCCGTTCGCTCATCCTATCCTGGCTGGAACGGTCGGTGCGACCCTTCTTCCGTGGTTCGAGGCAGTTTGGTGGGAAGGTGGACACCGCTTGATTGCGGGCTTGGCGATCATCGCCGCGGCCGTGATTGTAGTGACATCGGCATCCAGCGGACCCGCGGTAGCCGCCGTGGCCGGAATCGCAGCTCTCGCGCTGTGGTACCGACGTAGATGGATGCGAACAATCCGCTGGAGCATAGTGCTCGTGCTCACTGGCCTGAGCCTCGTCATGAAGGTTCCGATCTGGTGGATTATTGCTCGTGCCGATGTGTTCGGCGGCTCGACGGGGTGGCACCGGGCATGGCTGATTGATACCGCCGCAAAGCACTTCGGCGAGTGGTGGCTGCTCGGCATCAAGGACTCAGGCGTATGGGACCCGATGCTGGCTGACGTTACCAATGAATACCTGTGGGAAGGCTTCAATGGCGGGCTGATCACGATGCTGCTTTTCATTCTCATTATTGTGGTGTGCTTTCGTTACGTTGGCCGTGCGGTGCATGGCATGGCGAACGTCGAATCGCTTGCAACACGCCGGTATATCTGGGCCATGGGCGCCTGCCTTTTCGCGCATGTATTAAACTATCTCTCAATTTCGTACTTTGACCAGAACTTCGTGTTTTGGTTTCTTCTGTTATCAATGATTGCCACGAGCGCCGGACCTTACGCGGTTATGCGCAAGCGTACGAGAGTTTCGGTTGCGCGCCCCCTGACCCCTATTGAAACAGGCTTCGGTGCGCGGCACATTGATGCAGCGGTCAACGACTAGTCGGTCCAAGCTCTTGAAGTCAATTCCCTAAGCTGGAGACCTTGATGGCCAAGGTCACGGAGGCGATAACGTTGTCAGCGATAAACAATGCGTCTACTTCGGTAGAAGATTCCGAACAACAAACGCGGCAACTTGGTGTTGCCCACGGTTCGACTGATTCGTCCGTGCATTCTGCAGGCCAAACAAGCGTGCTGGTGGCAAGAACCGAGGAAGAGATTGAGCAGGTCAGAAACGTGTGGAACTCCTGGCATTGGCACCCGAACGCCGACATCGATTTCTACCTTCTAGTCTTGCGCTCGAATCCGGAAATCCTGAGGCCGCACGTTCTCGTTTTATATCGGGATAGCCTTCCCGTTGCTATGTTGGTTGGTCGAATCGTGCATTCCAAGATCGAAACTCGTCTGGGATATGCGAAGTTGTTTAAGACTCAGGCCCGGACGCTCACATTCATTCAGGGTGGACAGGCCGGGGACATGTCCCCCAAAAACAGCGGAATCTTAATCTCGGAAGTCATACGCTCGTTGCGTGCAGGCGAGGCCGATCTCGCTGAATTTCGCTTTGTGAGAACCGACTCCGCTTTTTACCAGCTTCTCACTCAGGGTCCGGGATTTTTTATGCGTGATCGCTTCCCACAAGTACAGCCCCATTGGACCATGACGCTGCCGAACCGTGCGGAAGATGTTCCTGCCCGCATCTCTGCCCACGAGAGAAGACAAATCCGCCGCCGCACCAAGCTCCTTGAGGCCGACTATTCCGGAAATGTGAGAATCGAACATTACGCCTCAGCCACCGACCTCGACCGGATGTGCCGGGACATCGAGGAGGTCGCCAAGAAAACCTACCAACGGGGCCTCAGCGTTGGTTTTTTTGATAGCCCCGAGACTCGCGGACGCGTGCAGTTCGAAGCGGAGAGGGGCTGGTTTCGCGCGTACGTTCTGTATGTTGTCGATAAGCCCTGCGCGTTCTGGATGGGAAGCCTGTCGGGAGGCGTCTTTTATAGTGGCGACGTCGGATACGACCCAGTTTATAGGAAGTACGAACTCGGCAAGCAGCTCCTGATGAGGGTCTTGGAAGATCTGTGCAGACAGGGCGCGAAACAGATGGACTTTGGCCTCGGGGATGCGGAGTGGAAACACAGGTTCGGCGACGCGAAATGGGAAGAAGCGTCGGCCAGGATTTTCGCGCCCACGGCGAAGGGTCTGGGGATCAATGTTCTCCGGATGCCTCCAATCTTTGTTGACCAGGTTTTGAAAAAGACCCTGGGAAAAACGCAAATCCTGGCTCGCCTAAAGAGGCTGTGGCGGGACCGTGCCGTGAAAGCCATCCAGGACGGCCCGACGGCAGACTAGAGTGGTTCCTGATTCGGAACACTCAATGTGGGAACACGACTGGGGCCAGGGCCCGCGAAAACGGGAGGGACACTGCAGACGTGCCGCTAAATCCTTTATTTTTATCACTTGCAGTTAGGGATCTGCCCTTATTCTTAGCTGTTCCCACGCCCCGCTAGACGGGGGCTTCGGTGTTAGGACGGTGGCTAGGGATGTACTAGTGGCATCTAGACGCTTTCGATTGGACACTCGAGAATATTCTGGAAAATGTAGGACACCTATAATTTTGGAGCTTTCAGTCATGATAAAACGAGCCCTCCCCCTTATTTGCTTTCTCTTTGCCTCTCTTTGCGCGCGCGCGAGCGATCTTTACTTCGGCCCGACTTCGGCTGGATCAAACAGCGGGACCTCTTGCGCGAATGCTTATGCCTATAATGACTCCGCACACGGGTGGAGCACTTCGGCCTCACAAGTCGCCGGGAATAATCTGCATGTTTGTCCCGGGAGTTGGACCTTCGGCAATGGCGCCGTCATTCTCACAACCGCCAATGGCGGAACGAGCGCCAATCCAATTACGCTCATCGCAGATCAAGGATCGGTGACGCTGAAGGCCGGATACTTCAATGCGGGTGGTGCTATTCAGATCACGAAACCCTACTGGGTGATTAATGGCGTAAACTACACCAACCTAACCATTGAAAACACGTCCAACGGGACGCGTGGGGGCAAATGTCTTGAAGGCAGTTGCTCCACACAGCAAGCGAGCCAGTTCATCAACTTCAATTACGTCAACAACGTGACGATCAAGAACCTTTCTGTTGTTAACAATTATGTTCTTACTCCCGGTGCTAACGATACGTGGTGTTTTAATAACTGCCAGCCCGCCAACACTTCTATCGAGTATCTGGGATCGTCCAATGTTCAGATCGACCACGTTCTTTGCCACGATACATGGAATTGCTTTAACGGGTGGGGCAACAACACGGTCCTAAGTTATACCACAGTTTACAACGCTGCCGCTGCAACATGGTGGATAGGAGCACAATCGCCCATGGCGACCGGCGTCGTCATACACGACAATTGGTGGTACGGAAGTGGGGCGTGGTGGACCTCTGGAGATGACTTTCACTTGGAGAATGCACATATCGAGAACGATCCTTACACTCTCAGTGGAATGATGATCTACAACAACAAATTCGGGCCAGAGAATAATGACCACTATGACCGAGGTGCCCAGACTGCCCACGTATATTTGTCAGGAAGCGTGTCAGGATTGTTGTTTTTCAACAATATCTGCGCCAACTCCCCGACCGACTTCATGCCCTGTGTTGAGGCTAACAACGGATTTCCCAAAGGTTCATTCTTTAACAATACGTTTTTTGTAGGGGCAGGCCAAGCAGGGGCCGAAGGATATTCGTTCGACGATAATACTGTTACGAATGCAACGTTCGAGAATAATGTAGTCTTGCAGGGCAACGGCTTAGTAGCTCAGAATGGCGCTTTCGCTTCAGGAGGGTTGGACTTCAACGCCTACGATAGTGGAACCCAGCAACAGTTCGGTTATCATGGGAATAATGAAGCCACCTTGGCACAGTGGCAGAGCGCAACAAAGCAGGATGCCCATGCCATCTATCAAAGCTTCGCCAGCCTCAAGGTCAATGCTGATGGTACACTCCAGTCTGGATCGCCAATCGTCGGGTTAGGCACCAACCTTAACAATCTTGGGATTACGGCACTACAAACCGGCGCGCCCCAGTATTTCGGCGTAGATGGCGCATGCGGGACTGGGTGTGTGCCTCGTTCGAGCAGCGGCGCGTGGGATGCAGGAGCATATCCTTCCGGATCTGGTGGTGGTCTGAACCCACCGACCGGGCTGGTTGCTGTTGTAAAGTGAGTTCGTGTTCTCCCACATTTCGATGTCTCATTAGTGCCCTAGTCGCCATGCGGCTGGAAGCGGGTGGCCCAGGGGCGCTAAGTCTTCGGATTTTGGCGTGACTAGAGGCGAAGCCCCAGCCTCGCATAATGTTGGAACTTCCCCGCGAAGAGTATTCTACGGCTGAGAACTCATAGTTAGGTAACAAGTAGCACTGGACCGTCCGCCTCATGAAGTACGTCGAACCGGGTCTGTGATTTATCAACTTCAAGTGACTGACTTAAATCGGCATGCCCGTTGGGGTTCGTTCGGCGGGGTTGCAGACTCAGGTGTGACTAAGTACGGCTGCTCCGTTTTTACGACTTAGCATCGTCGATCTTGCTCGTCCGCGCCGCTCTTGTCAACGGGAGTACAGTTATGAATTTGAAAAAGTGTAAGACATTTGTGAAGACGCGAATACCTTTTGTTCATTCCTTCTATTTGGAAACGTTGGATGTATTCCACTCTCGTGTCTTTACTAATATTTACCGCAACAACGGTTGGCGTTACACGTCAGGTGCAGGATCAAGTCTCGCCGAAACGGAGAATGTTAGAAGAGACATAGCGGCGTTGATCGCCGAGCTTCGACCAAGGTCAATCCTCGACATCCCGTGCGGCAATCATCTGTGGATGAGCCATGTGGATATGAAAGAGTGCCGCTATATCGGCGCTGATATCGTGAGGGATCTTGTGTTGCGCGATCGCTCCCAATATACAGAGCCCAATAAAGAGTTTGTAATCCTAGACATCACTAGGAGCCCCCTGCCAGCTGTTGACCTAATTATCTGTCGGGATTGCCTCGTACATCTGTCCGAGAGGCTTATCAGAAAGGCTCTGAATAACGTAAAGAAGAGTCGGTCAACGTACTTGCTGACTACCACATTTCAAGAGCGCGAGATGAACGAGGATATCAAGACCGGTGGTTGGAGGCCGTTGAATCTTCAGATATCTCCTTTCAATTTTCCCGAGCCGATTCTTCTGACGCGTGAGGGCTGCACCGAGGCTGCGGGCGCGTACAAAGACAAGAGCCTCGGACTCTGGCGAGTAGATGATATACCTCAGCTCGGCGCAGTATCCGACGCGGCCGCCTAAATCGATCTTATAAGACATGGAAAACCTTTGGAAAGTGATCCACGGCTCGGGGCTTCGGGTCGTTGGGATGGCGCTGACGATCGTTATTGGGTTCCTTCTGATGCCCTTTTTGGTGCATCACCTGGGAGACCGATACTACGGTTACTGGGCGCTGGTCGGCGCCATCCTTGGCTACTACGGCATACTCGATTTTGGGATCGTGACCGCGGTCGAGTGGCACGTTGCGAAGGCGATCGGAGAAAAAGACGCAACCGCAGCCAACCGGGCCATTTCGACGTCGTTCTATGTGTTTGCGGCCTTGGGTGGCGTTGTTTTGCTGGTAACCATTGTTCTGGCCGGACTGGCACACTTGTTCATCTCCGTCCCCTCTGATGCGACGCTCTTTCGCAAGGTCATTCTGATCACAGGGCTGGGCTTCGCCATTGGGTTTCCGGGCCGAGCTTTCTTGGGCGCGCTGTCGGCTCACTTGCGCTGGGACCTGATTTCGATAACCAATCAAAGTGCTTTGCTGTTACGAACCGGCTTAATCGTGACTGTGATCAAGGCTGGAGGAGGCCTGGTCGCGCTGGCTACGGTCAGCGTCTTGACCGATGTGTTGGTATTCCTCTCGTTCTATCTTGCCCTGCGGCGGATCCAGGGTCAGTTTAAGTTGTCATTCGCCCTCGCGAGCGTAGCCACGCTCAAGGGACTGCTGCCGTACAGCGTATTCACGTTCATCATCAAGATGAACGACCAGCTCCGGCTGTATATCGATCCCGTGGTAGTCACCACGTTTGTCGGCATAGGCGCCGTGACCCACTACGCCATCGGCCAGCGGTTGTCGCTTGCCTTTCGCGACTCGATGATCGCGCTTTTAGGGATGCTGGCACCCTGGTTTGGCCGGCTGTTCGGCAGCAAGGATTACGTGGCAATCAGGAGAGTACTTGAGTTTGGGACCAGGGTCTCGGTCTCAGTGGCGACCGCCATGACATGTTTACTGCTCTTGTATGGACGGCAATTCATTGAGGCTTGGATGGGGAAAAACTACTTCGACGCCTATTGGGTGTTGTTTTTCCTGGTTAGCGCTGCATTCTTCGAAGTCTCGCAATTTCCTTCGATGTCTTATCTTTATGGTGTGTCTCGGCACCGCTTTCTAGCCTATATCACTTTAGTTGAAGCGGGACTGAACGTTGCGCTGAGTTTGTATCTGGTGCGTATTATGGGTATCGCCGGCGTGGCGCTAGGGACAACGATTCCATGCCTCGCGATTCGGCTATTCGTTCAACCCGCTTATGTTTGTCGTCACGCGGGCATTTCGGTGAGACACTATTACGTTGCGCTATTCGGTCGAGCAATGTTCGCCACTGCTCTTGGCGTGCTTTTGCCGTGGGCGTTGTTGTTTCGATGGATTAGTCAACCGAAGATGCCGGTGCTTCTAGCCGTAATCGCATGTCAGTGTCTCATCGCAATATCGGCAGCCTACGCCCTTGCCTTGGGGAAGGAAGAAAGGGCCACTTTCTCCACTGCTTTGCGAAGAACATGGGTAAGGCAAGTCCCAGCGCCAGCAACAGTACCTGTGGGTGAAATCCAGTCGTGATTATGTACACTCGCACTAAGAGTGCCTAACCTGTGAGCAAATCAACAATGAAAATTGCCTTTGTCTTGCCGGGGCGCGGCAGTTCTGGAGGAGTGAGGTGCATTAGTCTGATTGGGAAAAAATTGCTGGAGCGGGGCCACCTCGTCCGATTGTTATACCGGAAACCGACGAGAACCTTGAGGGATTGGGGAAGACTAATTCAAGGGAGGATCATCTACCATGCTGCGCCGAATTGGATTCAGCAGTTTAAGGGGCCAGTCGTTGGATTTCAAGATCTCTCTCGATTTCCTTTTGATCCCGATGAGATTCTGGTCGCGGTCGGCATGGCCGAGTGCGCACAACTCGGACTCCTGAGTTCAGTGCCGAACCCAAAGGTGCAGTACCTGCACGGCTCGACTCCTTTAGCTCCCAGGCAAGTCGATAAAGCCTTGAGTCTGCCATTACCAAAGATTGTCGTGGCTTCATATCTTCGTGATCTGGTCGAAAGCCACGGGCGCGGGGAGGATGTATTCGCGGTCATTCACAATGGCATCGACGCCGGGGATTATTTTTGCTCTGTGCCGGAATCACAGCGGGACGGAGTGGGGACGATCTACGCTTCGGACCCGGTTAAAGATCCGGAGACGATACTCCGCGTCGTGGATCGACTCAGCCGAGTCAGGCCCCAAGTTCCTATCCGCGTGTTCAGCACTGACCGTCGACCGAAATGGATTGAGTCCCGCAGTTATTGGCGATATCCGACTCTGGAACGTGCCAGAGAGATCTATTCGAGGAGTTTGGTATGGATCGTCGCCAGTCGCTCAGAAGGGTTTTCATTTCCCGTCTTGGAGGCGATGGCGTGTGGCTGTGCGGTCGTGGCTACCGACTGCGGCGGTCCCAAGGACATCATCACAGACGGCTCTAATGGTTTTCTGGTTCCCGTCGGAGACGTCGATGCAATAGCGAACCGGGTCGAGTTACTACTCGACGATGCTGCCATGCGAAACCAGGTGCGACTTTCCGCCCAGAAAACTGTCACACAATTCACGTGGGATAAGTGCATAACTGAACTCGAGCGTGCTCTCTATCTTGTGGCGGGCGCCAGCAGGTACAACGCTGTCAACCCGAAGCCAACGACAATTACGACCGGCGTGCACTCCTCCTCCACACAAGGTCGGATCGTATGAACGGCAACAGAATTCCCCCAAGCGGCGAGGCATTGTCATCGGCTCCGATCCTAATCCTTGGGATGCATCGATCGGGAACGACGATGCTCGCTCGCCAGGTTGAGGCTCTGGGCGTGTTCATGGGGAAAAAGAAAGAAGCAAACCACGAAAGCACTTTCTTCCTCAATATCGACCGGTGGCTAATGGCCCAGAGTGGAGGCTCCTGGGACAATCCCCAGCCCATCCACTACCTGCTGAACAACAAGGAGGCACGACAGAGGGTTGGTACATACATCGACCGCTACCTGCTTCGAACTCCGCAGACAATTTCGTACCTCGGATGGAAGAAATATGTCAGGTACAGGTCGCCGTTCGCACTAGATATTCCGTGGGGCTGGAAATGTCCGCTGACCACCTTCACGCTGCCGATATGGCTGGATCTTTTCCCTAACGCCAAGATTATCCACATTTACAGACATGGCGTTGACGTCGCGAACAGCCTGAGGCAAAGGGGCCGGCGAGACGCGGACCCCGCAAACTTTGGCGGACTTTATTACAAACTGCCTGTTGTGCATGCGATTAGGCCCAAGAGGGGGGAGTTTATTCGACCGCGGTGCGATTTCCTGGAAGGCGGGTTTTCGCTCTGGGAGGAATACTTCGATGAGGCTCGCGCTCATGTGAGTGCCTTAAATGGACGAGCACTCGAGCTTAGATACGAAACTCTTCTTTCCGAAGCGGAGAATGTATTGGAGGAAGTCGCGCGGTTCTGTAACTTGAGTGTTAGTCCCGAAGCTATTAAAGCGGTAGCGGCTATGGTAAGAAAGGAACGTGCCTGTGCCTATCGTGACAACTCCCACTTGCGGGTTTTTGCCGAGCAGGTCGCAGCGCGCCTCGGCGTGTATGGATATTAGCATTGAAACCGACGCGCAGCCAGCTGTCCAGTCTAGACAAAGCTTAAGAAGGAAGAAAACAGTTCGATGAATATCTGTATGATCGCGTACTCGGTGTACGATTCGGACCAGCGAATCTTGCGATATGCCGAAACCCTGCAGAAAAAGGGCCACTGTGTAGATGTGATTTCGTTATCCTTCGATGAGTCGCTAGGGCACTATGTCGCCAACGGCGTCAACGTTTATCGCGTCCAGCGTCGGACGCGGCGGGAAAAAGCAGCTATTTCTTATTTGCTACGGATACTGCTTTTTTTCTGGCGCGCCATGTTTCGGATGATGAAACTACAAGTGCGCAAGAAGTACCATGTCATTCATGTTCATTCAGTACCGGACTTTCTCGTGTTTGCTGCCTGGTTTCCGAAGCTCGTAGGCGCCAAGATTATTTTGGACATTCACGACATTTTGCCTGAATTTTACGCATCCAAGTTTGGCTGCGGTGATCGGGCCCTCAGTTTTCGCTTGTTACTGCTACTGGAGAAAGTTTCGTGTGCATTTGCGGACCACGTCATTATCGCCAACGATATCTGGTGGAAAAAGCTTGTGAGGCGAGCTCTCGCCGCGAGCAAGTGCACAGCCATAATCAATTATCCAGACCGAACGATGTTTGTTCGGCGTGGCAGGACTCGGACGAACGACGGCAAGCTTATCGTTACTTATCCAGGATCGATCAACTGGCATCAAGGGATTGATGTGGCGATAAAGGCATTCGCAATCATTAAGGACCGGGTGCCGGAGGCCGAATTTCATCTTTACGGCACGGGTCCCTCACTCGACAGTTTGCGCAAGCTTGCTAGAGAGCTGGGGGTGGAAAGTACGGTTCTGTTTAAAGGCGCCCGGTCACTGCGGGAGATTGTCGGCATTATTGAAAATTCTGACCTTGGTGTCGTTCCCAAGCGAAATGATCCTTTTGGCGGTCAGGCCTTTAGCACCAAAATCATGGAATTCATGTCGATGGGGGTTCCAGTCGTTGTTTCCGAGACAACGATCGACCGGTACTACTTTGACAGTTCGATGGTGAAGTTCTTCAAGCCGGGAGACGAGAAGAGTCTTGCTGAAGCATTGCTGGAGGTTATGGCGAATAGCTCGCTGCGAGAGCAGATGGTTGCGAATGCCAGTAAATTTATTGAGGCAAATGATTGGGAGGCACACAAGCATAAGTACTTAGAGATTATCGGTAAGCTAGTCCCTGGGGGCGTTGAGTCTGGAGAAAGGCAACTTCCGGTTCCGGTGAAGGAAACGCTTGCGGAACGCGACGATCACTTATTGGAGGAATACTACCGATGCAGCCCCGGAGAAGTGCGGTTGTCAACACAGGTGGTTCCTTCCTCGCAACTGGGTTTCTTCAAGTTTGGAGGGCTGACCTGTTTTGGGAAGCACAACGGATCATCCGAAATAGCCGTTTGCGCGGACGCGGATGGCAACATAAGTCGGGGCATAGACGGCCGCACATTTGTGCCTTTTGAACCGTCGGAGGTCGCCAGCAATCTGAGGCGCGAAAAATACTTCAACGACTCTCCCCGAGGCGGCTCTCATTTTGACCGCGCGATTGTGTCAGCGTACTACCTAATGCGCCCGTTACTTCCGGTGTCAGTCCGCAAGCACCTACAAAAGAGGCGACTCAATGACTGGCGGAGCCTTTCGTTTCCTAGCTGGCCCGTGGATCATACAGTGGATAGCTTGTGTGAAGAGTTATTACTGCAATGCATGCGGAACCAAGGGATTGAGAAGCTGCCGTTCATCTGGTTCTGGCCTGACGGTGCTCCAAGTTGCGCAATCATGACTCACGATGTCGAGACAAGCGCGGGGCGAGACTTTTGTGATGTTGTGATGGACATGGATGATGCATATGGCATTAAGGCTTCATTTCAGGTAATTCCGGAGGCTAGGTACACCGTTCATTCTTCTTATATAGAAGGGATTGTGAGCCGTGGATTCGAAGTGAGCGTGCACGACTTGAACCATGACTGCCGCCTCTTCAGCGACAGGGAGCGCTTCCTAGAGCGATCAACGAAGATCAATCACTATGGCAGAGAGTACAAGGCAAGCGGATTCCGATCTGCTGTTCTATATAGGAATCAGGATTGGTATGGGGATCTTGATTTCGAGTATGACATGTCGGTCCCAAGCGTGGCGCATCTGGATCCGCAACGAGGCGGGTGTTGTACTGTGATGCCGTATTTCATCGGTGACAAAGTTGAGTTACCGTTAACGATGACCCAGGACTATTCGCTGTTCCATATTCTGGCGGACTACTCGCTGGATCTATGGAATCGTCAAATGGATCTTGTCATGAGGCAACACGGTCTGGTCAGCTACATCATTCATCCCGACTACGTGATTGGCAAGCGTGAGCGGGATCTGTTCGAGGCGTTGCTTGCACGATTGGCTAATCTGCGTAATGAGACAGGATTGTGGATCGCTCTTCCGAAGGATGTTGCCCGGTGGTGGAAGCAACGGAATGCAATGCGGATTGTCGGGACCGGTACCGACTTGCACATTGAAGGTGAAGGAAGCGAGCGCGCCCGACTTGCGTATGCGAGCGAGAGAAATGGACGCGTCGCCATTGAACTGGAAGCTGCACAATCGGTAGGCTCGAGTTAGGCCGACTCCAGTTCGAAAGAATCTCGGGCTAGTTTGTTGGACCGCGGACTGCGCGCGATGCGAACTCAGTTTCTTTTTTGTAACGAGTTTTGCCAGCGAGCTAAGCAGTAATTCCAATTTAGCTGAAACCATCCGTATGATCGGCCTGCCCGTTGGTTCAGGCACCAGCGACACGACGTCTTCGACCATACACGAGTCGACGATGGCATGATTGTTTTCGCAAACGAAGCGTCAAGAATAATAGTGGGAGGCCTATGTCAGGCTGCAATGTAGTCGTGATTGGCGCGGGGCCGTATGGCTTGGCGGCTGCCAATTTCTTGCGCGCGCGTGGTGTTGAGGCCCGCATAATCGGATTGCCCATGGCATTTTGGGCGGAGCAGATGCCCTCGGGGATGTTTTTGCGTTCGAACTGGGAGGCATCTCACATTGCCGATCCCAAGGGCGCGCTTAATCTCGATGCCTTCCGGGACGCTGAGGGAAACCACTTCGAGAAGCCGATTCCGCTGAAGCGCTTTGTCGACTACGGTCTCTGGTATCAAAGGCGGGCGGTACCCGACGTCGATCTTCGGCATGTGACCAGGGTGGAGCAAAACGGACGCGTCTTCCAGGTGAGTTTGTCGGACGGGGAACAGCTCACTTCCCGGCGGGTGGTGGTGGCTGGAGGAATCGGTCCATTTGCGTATCGGCCGAAAGAATTTTCGGCGATGCCGCGGGAATTGGCTTCGCACACGGTGGATCACAACGATTTGAGCAAATTCAAAGGGAAGAAAGTCGCCATTATCGGAGGGGGACAGAGTGCGCTGGAGTCGGCGGCTCTGCTGAAGGAGGCCGGAGCGGAGCCGGAAGTGCTGGTGCGAGAAGCGTCGCTGAATTGGGTTGGTCTGCACGCCCGCTTACATCGTCTGGGTCCGCTTTCGAAACTACTTTACTCAAATCGCGACGTGGGACCAGCGGGAATCAGCAAGCTGGTCGCGGCGCCGCACCTGTTTCGTCGTTTTCCGAGAGAGTTTCAGGACAAGGTCGCGTATCGCGCGATCCGTCCTGCGGGCGCTGCATGGTTACAACCGCGGTTGAAAGACATAACGATCTCGTTGGGGCGCTCGGTTCTGGAGGCGGCGGAAAAGGGCAGTCGTATATGGCTCAAACTGGATGATGCTACTGAGCGTGTGGCCGATCATTGCTTGCTGGCTACAGGATTCCGGATTGACCTCAGCCGTTACGGTTTTCTGACGCCCTCACTTTTGAGGCAGCTTCGCACGGTGAACGGATTTCCGGTTCTCGCGCGCGGCTTTGAGAGCACGATTCCCGGACTCCATTTTGTGGGTAAGACGGCATCGTGGAGCTTTGGGCCGCTGTTGGGCTTTGTGTCGGGAACAGAGTTTGCCTCGACTGAGCTGGCGCGCTTTATGGGCCGCGGGAATGGAGCGGCGAACGGAAATGGGTAATGCGACGAGCGCACTGGCCGAGCACAGTGCAAGCGAGCGTTTCGGCGCCAAGGTGGCCGGAGCGGTCATTCTCGGCGGGGATTACCAGGGACTGGGGATTGTCCGAAGCCTGGGAAGACACGGCGTTCCCACCTGCATCGTCGACGACGAACACTCGATTGCGCGCTATTCGCGCTATGCGGGCCCGGCCGTACATTTTTCCAACCTGAAGGATGAACGGCATACAGTCGATGAGTTACTAAGTCTGGGACGCAGGCTCGGGCTGGAAGGCTGGTTGCTTTATCCCACGCGCGATGAACTGGTAGCTGCGATTTCGCGCTATCGCGACGAACTGAGCGAGGTGTTTCGGGTTCCGACTCCGGAATGGGAGAGCGTGCAATGGGCGTGGGACAAACGAAATACTTATAGGCTGGCGGCCCAGCTGGGGATCCCGATTCCCTCGACAAGGTATCCCAGCAGCGTTGCGGAATTGGAACAGTTTGACGAACTGGATCCGCCGTTTGCCATCAAGCCGGCAATCAAGGAACACTTTGTTTATGCGACTCGGGTGAAGGCATGGTGCGCGGAGAGCCACGCCGAACTGCGGACGCTGTTTCAGAAAGCTTATGAGATCGTGGGGCCGGGCGAAGTGATGGTGCAGGAAGTCATTCCCGGCGGCGGCAGCCAGCAATACTCCTACTGCGCTTTCTTCAAGGATGGCGAGGCGGTTGGCAGCATGGTGGCAAAGAGGAGACGCCAGCATCCGCTGCAGTTCGGCCGGGCGAGCACATTTGTCGAGACTATCGATCAGCCTGAGTTGGAGGAAATGTCGGAGCGTTTTCTGACGGCCATCGATTACTACGGGCTGGTCGAACTGGAGTACAAACTTGATCCACGGGACGGGAAATACAAGATGCTCGATGTCAATGCGCGCACGTGGGGCTATCACACGCTGGGCGCCAGCGCGGGCGTGGACTTCAGCTACATGCTGTTCGCGGATCAAATGGGACTTCCAGTCTCGCCGGTTAAGGCGCGGCCGGGCGTCGGTTGGATGCGAACAACCACCGACATTCCAACAGTGTTTCTGGAGTTCCTGGCGGGGAGCTTGGGCCCTCGAGGGTATCTCCGTTCGCTGGGAATG
>Ga0209698_10004882_pt1 | contig 14610 bp, 16 predicted proteins | sample LitLauG_LLR_2012_FD_187203 | JGI IMG/M metagenome (GOLD analysis project Ga0209698, IMG submission 187203) | Freshwater sediment microbial communities from Pennsylvania, USA - Little Laurel Run_MetaG_LLR_2012 (SPAdes) (version 2) | ecosystem: Environmental > Aquatic > Freshwater > Creek >...
CCTCGACAGAGACGGCCGCAGGCACCTACTCCCCGATGGCCGGCGCCCGGTCGCCACCCGCCGCGGGGCGCGAGACGAGCCCGAGGCCGATGATGCCCGCCTCCACCTCGGAGACCACCCCGGCCATGGGGACGATGTTGAGCACGCCCTGCCCCCCGCGGAGGAGGTCCACGATCTCCTCCCCGGAGCGGGCGAGGACCGTGCGTCCCTCCTCGATCACCAGGTTGGCGCTGCCCACGTCCTCTCCGGCAGAGCGCAGGCACTCGATGGCTCGCCGGGCGGACTGCAGCGAGATCCCGGCGTCGAGGAGCCGCTTGATGACCTTGAGCTGCAAGAGGTCGGGGTAGGAGTAGCGACGCTGGGTCCCGCTCCCCCGCGCTTCGGAGATGGAGGGGCGGAGCAGGTTGGTCCTCGCCCAGTAGTCGAGCTGGCGGTAGGTGATGCCGACCACTGCGCAGACCTGCGGACCCCGGAAGCCCTCGTCCGGCCTCGGACCCGCCGAGACCTCAGCCACCTCGGGGAGGGGATGATCCACTTCCGGTTCGTCGAGGTCCGGCATCCTCGTCACGCTCCCACGGGTCACAGCGGCGTAGTTACGCCAGTGTGGTTGACGATACGCCCTGGTCGGGCCGGGCGTCAATGGCACGATCGGACCCCCGCCCTCGGAGGCGGGCGGGCCCGCCGTCAGCCTCCGAAGTCCTCCGGGTTGATCCCCTCGATGAACTCACGGAACTGCACGACCAGCTCGTCCTGGTCCGGCCCGTCCTCCCGCTCCTCGTCGGTCTGGATCACCACGCCCTCGGCGTCGAGGAGCGCATCCTCCGCGTAGATCGTGGTGCCGAGCCGAGCGGCGAGCGCGATCGCATCGGAAGGACGGGCGGACACCGAATGGTGCTGGCCCCCGAGGGTCAGGCGGATCTCGGCGTAGAAGGTGCTCTCGCGCAGCTCGGTGATCACCACGCAGTCCACCGTGGCACCGAGATCGACGAGCAGGTCCCGCATCAGGTCGTGGGTCAGGGGTCGCTGGGTCACGACGCCTTGGAGGGCGTAGGCGATCGCGGTCGCCTCGGCGGCGCCGATGTAGATGGGCAGCGTCCGGTGGTTCCCGCCCACCTCCTGCAAGAGCAGGATGGGGGTGTTGGTCGGCAGCTCAACACGCACCGCGGCGAGATGCATCTCCACCATGGGAGCAACTTACCTCCGAAAGAGCTCGTCCACGTGCGCGTCGGGATCGGTCCGCAACGCCTGCAGGTCCCCCGCCACCACGCTGTCGACGTTGCGGTACCGCTCGGCGAAATCCATGCCGTAGCCGATCACGAACTCGTCGGGGACGGCGAAGCCAACGAAGCGCAACGGGACCGGGACGATCCGCCGGGCCGTCTTGTCGAGCAGCGCGCACACCTCGAGGGAACGGGGTCGACGGCGCCGGAGCTCACCGAGCACATAGCTGAGCGTCAGACCGGTGTCGACGATGTCCTCGACGAGGACCACCACTCGTCCGAAGATGTCGGCATCGAGGTCCTTCACGATCCGGACCCGGCCTGTTCCCTCCGCGTACGCGGAGATGGCCAGGAAGTCGACCTCGACGGGCACCGTCATCGCGCGCACGAGGTCGGCGAGAAAGGGCACGCTCCCCTTGAGCACGCCGACCAGCACCGCACCCTCGGGATGGCACTCCGAGATCTCCCGGCCGAGGCGCGACACGCCCGCACGCAGCTCGTCGCCCGGGATGAGCAGGCGAGCGGTCACTCGACCGGGAGCGCTCAGAACGCGGCGCGCAGTGCCGCGCGCAGCAGCACCTCGCGCAACTCGGTGCTGAGGGCGCTCAGCTCGGCGACGGTCTCCATCGCCTGCAGGCGCGCCTGGGGGTTGCGCTGCTTGAACAGCGGCATGACGACCTGCTCGAAGAGCCCCGTCTCGCGCTCTGCGGCGTTCTTGTACATGCGGAGGTGGCGGGCCTCGACCCCGTGGCGTGCGAAGGCCGCCGCCAGCCGGGCCACCACGAGCGCCTCGCCGTCGAAGTAGTCCGTGCCGCCCATGTCCCGGGGCTGGAGCAGTCCGAAGCGCTGCAGCTCCCGAGCAGTCTCGAGGTCGACCCCGGCCGCCGACGCCAGCTCCTCCATGGTCATCGCCGTGACGTCACCATCGGCGTCATCGCCCGCCGCCGCGGCCTCGGCTCCGGCGGTGGGCGCCGCCGCCGCGGACCGAGCGGCCACCTTGCCCCCCGGCCCCGAGGGGCGACCGTGGCCCGCCTTGACCGCAGCTCCCCCGCGAGCGCCCGGGCCCGACCGGGCCACGGGCACCAGGGCGACCGCGCCCGCGGCCCCCGGGTCGTCGGGCTCTGCGGCCGGGCGGGACGAGCCGGCCGCGGTGGGCGATGGCGCCGCCGTGGCCGCGTCCCGAGGTGCGCCCGGCGCGCCGCCGCGCACGGCGACGCGCGGCGGTCCGGCGTCGCCCCCACCATCGAGGGACATGGCGAGCGGGACCTGCTCGGCGACCTCGCCGGGGCCGGTACGCACCTCGCCGACCGGTGCCGGTGCTCCGTTGGTCCCGGTGCCTCCGCGGGGGCCGGCGGCGGGCACCTCGTCGAGCTCGTCCTCGGCGTCGCCACCCGCTTCGGAGAGCCGGCCCTTGATCACCTTGAGCGGGAGGAAGTGCTCACGCTGCTGGCGCAGGATCCAGCGGAGGCGCTCGATGTCCTCCTCGTAGAACTTGCGGTACCCCGAGGGCGTCCGCTCCGGGTCGAGCAGTCCCTGGCTCTCGAGGAACCGGATCTTGGAGATCGTGACGTCGGGGAACTCGTCGCGCAACAGGGACAGGACCTCGCCGATCGACAGATGCTCCCGCTCGGTCACGTCCCCGCTACCCCTCGTGGACGCCGGCGAGGAACACCAGGCGGAACTTGCCGATCTGGACCTCGTCGCCGTTGTGCAGCTCGGATTCGTCGATCCGCTCCCGGTTGAGGTACGTCCCGTTGAGCGAGCCGACGTCGCGCACGACGTAGCCCTCCGCGTGCTTCTGGAACTCGGCGTGCCGGCGCGACACGGTGATGTCGTCCAGGAAGATGTCGCTGTCGGGGTGCCGGCCCGCCCGGGTCAGCTCACCCTCGAGCACGAAGCGCGACCCGGCGTTGGGACCCCGTTTGACGATGAGGAGGCCGAGGCCCTCGGGGACCTCGTCGATGCTGACGGTGATCTCGTCCTCGGCCACCTCGCCGGCGGACTCGACGGGATGGAAGGTGATCGTGGTCGCCTCGTCCTCGCTGGCATGCTCCAGCACCGCGCCGCACGACGAGCAGAAGTTCGAGCCAGCCGGGTTCCGGTGCCCGCACTGGTTGCAGTACACCCCCGTCACGGGCGTCCCACGTCGCGGTCAGTCCTCGATCAGCCTGCGGTACGCATCGGCATCCAGCAGGGCACTGTACTGCCCGGGATCGGTGGGCGTCATGAGGCAGATCCAGCCGTCGCCGTAGGGGTCCTCGTTGACCCGCTGCGGGGCGTCGGCCAGCTCGGTGTTGACCTCGGACACCACACCGGCCAACGGCGCGTAGACCTCCGACACCGACTTGGTGGACTCGATCTCCCCGAGCGTCGCTCCCTCGGCGAGGCAGGCCGCGGGGTCGGGGAGCTGGATGAACACGACGTCGCCGAGGGCGTCCTGGGCATAGTCGGTGATGCCGACCCGGACGCGCCCATCCTCCTGGCGAACCCACTCGTGGTCCTTCGTGTAGCGAAGGTCGTCGGGGACATGCATGTCCCGGACCCTACTGGACGCGCCGGGCGTGGGGAACTCCTCCCACGGCGCTCGCGTCGCGTCCGGGACCGCTCGCCTAGCGCAGCATCTGGCGGATGCGCCGGGCGTACTCCTGGGCGAGGATCCGCGCCTCCGCGTCGCCCGCCCCCTCGGCCCACACGTGGGTGACCGGCTCCTCCGGGTCGGGCAGCACCAGCACCCATCCGTCGTCGTGGAACACCTTGACCCCGTCGACCAGCACCGTCTCGCGGTCCTTGACCCGCTCGAGTAGGGTCCGCATGACCAGGCCCTTTTGCTCCCAGGGGGTCACCACGGTCTCATGCGCCAGGTGGACCCTCGGCTGGCTCGACACGATCTTGGACAGGCGGCGGCCACTCGACGCGAGGAGCCCGATCACCTTTACGAAGGTCGCGACCGCGTCGTAGGCCGGCAGGAATCCCGGGAAGATGTAGCCCCCGTCGAGGCTGGCGGCGAAGTCGACGCCCCCGCTCGACGCCACCTCCATGAGCTGCGGTGTCGACAGCTTGGTCCAGACCAGCTCCGCGCCCGCCGCGGCGCACATCTCCTCGGCCACCCGGCTGCACGACACGGGCAGCGCGATCGTCGGGTGGTCGCTCGTGTCGAGCACGAGGCGCAGGATGGCGAGGAGGCCCTCGATGTCGCTCAGCGGGTGGCCCGTGTCATCCACCAGGGTCAGGTGCTCGCCGTCGGAGTCGATGACCGCGCCCAGTTGCGCGCCAGCGGCGCGCACGAGTTGCCCGACCTCACCCGCATGGCGCCACCGATCGAAGGTGAGCGACTGCCTGGTCGACGCGTACGGGTTGACCGTCAGGACCTCCGCCCCCAGCTTGGCGAGCACGTTGGGCATCACGAAGCTTGCAGACCCGTAGGCGTAGTCCAGGACGACCTTCATCCGGGAGCTGCGGATGGTCTCGACGTCGACCTGGTCGAAGAGGATCGCGGTGTAGTGCTCGAGGGTCCGCGCCGGGAAGCCGATGTCGCCGATCTCGCCTGCGAGCGCGCGCCGGAAGTCCTCCCGGTGGTAGATGCGCTCGACCTTGCGCTGACTCGCCTCGCTGATGTCGATCCCGCGCTCGTCGAAGAAGCGGATGACCACTGACTCAGGGTCGTCGGGTGCCAGCCGGACGGTGATGCCGCCCTGGCTCTGGTCCCCCTGGACGTAGAAGCGGGTCAGGGGCACCGTCGCCACCTCGAGGTCGCTGCAGTCGACGCCCGCCGAGTTGAGCCCGACCATGATCGCCCGCTTGAGCACCCGGGCCGCCCGGCTCGTGTCACGCGACGTGGAGACGGTCACGCCCCGCTTCAGCGTGGTGGCGTAAGCCATCGCGAGGCGCAGCGCGAGCTCTGGCGAGATGTCGACGTTGGCGAGGCCGGCCACGCCGAGGCGCCCGAAGAGGTTGCGCGGTCCTCTCGACTCCCACACGATCGAGGAGTTGACGATGGCGCCGGCCTCGACGGTCTTGAACGGATAGACCTTGACGCCCGGGTTGATCACGGCGTGCTCGCCGACGAAGCACTCGTCTCCGAGCACGACGCCTTCTTCGCAACGCGCCCCGCGGCGCAGGTCGCTCGAGCGCCCCACGACGCACCCGCGCAGGCGCACGCCGGGGCCGAGGTAGGCGTTGTCGTTGACGATCGCCCGATGGATGAAGGCATCCTCCCCGACGCGGACGTTCGAGCCGAGCACGCTGTACTCGCGCAGGTGGGCCCCGGCCCCCACCCGGCAGTAGTCCCCGATGATCACCGGCCCCTCGATGCGGGCGTCCGGGTGGATCTCGGACCCCTCCCCGAGCCAGACGCCTTCGCCGATCCGGAAACCCGGGATGTCGACCTCGACGCGCCCGTCGAGCACGTCCTGGTGGGCGCGGACGTAGGCCTCCAGCGTCCCGACGTCCTCCCAGTAGCCTTCCGCGACCCAGCCGTACACCGGCAGGCCGTCGTCGAGCAGCTTCGGGAACACCTCGCCCGAGAAATCGACCGGCACCCCCGCCTCGATGTGGTCGAAGATCTCGGGCTCGAGGACGTAGATCCCGGTGTTGATGGTGTCGCTGAACACCTGACCCCACGTGGGCTTCTCGAGGAACCGCTCGACGGAGCCGTCCTCGCGGGTGATCACGATCCCGAACTCGAGGGGGTTGTCCATCGACTTCAGGCCGATCGTCGCCAGGGCATCCTTTTCCCGATGGAACTTGACGACCTGCGTGAGATCGAGGTCGGTGAGCACGTCACCGGAGATCACGAGGAACGGTTCGTCGAGCTCGGCCATCGCGTTGCGCACCGACCCAGCGGTGCCGAGCGGTGTCTCCTCGGTGGCGTAGACCATCCGAACCCCGAACTCCGCGCCGTTGCCGAAGTAGGTCCGGATGGCGTTGGCCTGAAAGGCGACGGTGACCACGATCTCGTCGAAGCCGTGCTTCTTGAGCAGGCTGACGATGTGCTCCATCATCGGCCGGTTGGCCAACGGCATCATCGGCTTGGGGGTGTTGGACGTCAACGGGCGCAGCCGGGTGCCCTCCCCGCCGGCCATGATCACCGCCTTCACGCCGGCGTCGCCCCGCCCTCGCCCGGGCGCGTGCGGCGCCCGGACACCACCGCGCGGCGTGCCAGCGGGACGTAGGTGGCGGCCGCGTAGATCGACAGGCACAGACCCGGGAGGGCGCAGCACCACGCCGTCACCCGCGCCGCGCCCCGCCACCCCGCGGTCGAGTGCGCCACCAGGAAGAGCGGAAAGGTCACCATCAGCGCGAACGTGCCTGCCTTGCCCACCCATTGGACGTCGATCCGGCGCGCCCCGGCCAGCGCGAGCCCGATCGCCGCCATCCCGACGACCGCCTCCCGGACGACCACGGTGACCCCGATCCACACCGGCACGGACCCGTCGATCATGATGGCCAGGACCCCCACCCCGAGCAGGATCCGATCTGCGGTCGGATCGAGCACCTTGCCGAGGGTCGACACCTGGCCGAGGCGGCGGGCGAGGTAGCCGTCGACCCAGTCGGTGCACCCGAGCGCCGCCAGCACCAGCGCCGCGGCATAGCGGTCATGCGGGTGATGGCCGAAGAGCAGCCACAGGAACAACGGGACGCAGGCGAGCCGCACCGCCGTGACCAGGTTGGGGAGGGTGAGGACGCGGTCCTCCGCCCCCACGCCGTCGCTGAGTGCCACGGATCGATTCTACGACCACCGCGGCCCCAAGCCCGTCCCGATCTCGACCGGCCGGCGCAAACCGGCCAGACTGGGAGCTCATGGGATTCGACCTCCACGGCCTCCTCGAGGCCCGCCGCGGCGAGGGCTACGAGCTCTCCGCCCGCCACCTCAACCCGCAGACGGAGCGGGTGCTGCACGCCATCGGCTTCGACAAGGTCTACGAGCGCGCCACCGCCTCGTGGCTCTTCGACGCCGATGGCGAGCGCTACCTGGACTTCCTCTCGGGGTTCGGCGTCTTCGGGGTCGGGCGCAACCACCCGGTCGTGCGCCAGGCCCTGCGCGACCTGCTCGACACCGAGGTCGCCGACATGGTGCAGATGGATGCGCCGCTGCTGCCCGGCCTGCTCGCGGAGCGCCTCCTGGCCAGGGCACCGGGCATGCAGCGGGTCTACTTCTGCAACAGCGGCACCGAAGCGGTCGAGGCGGCACTCAAGTTCGCGCGGTGCGCGACGGGCAAGCCCCGCGTCCTGTACTGCGACCACGCCTACCACGGGCTCACCGTCGGTTCGCTGTCGCTCAACGGCGCCGAGGAGTTCCGAGCTGGCTTCGGCCCGCTGCTGCCGGACACGAGGATCGCGTTCGGCGACCTCGAAGCGCTCGAGCGCGAGTTGCGACGCGGCGACGTGGCGGCGCTGATCATGGAGCCGATCCAGGGCAAGGGCGTGCAGGTCCCCCCGCCTGGCTTCATGCGTGCCGCAGCCTCGGCGCTGCGGGCCAAGGGTGCGCTGCTCATCTGCGACGAGGTGCAGACCGGGATCGGCCGGACCGGGCGGTTCTTCGCCTACGAGCACGAGGACGTCGAGCCCGACATCGTCACGGTGGCCAAGGCGCTGTCGGGAGGCTTCGTGCCCGTCGGCGCCACGATGGCGAAGGGATGGATCTTCGAGAAGGTGTACTCGTCCATGGACCGGGTGCTGGTCCACGACTCGACCTTCGGCGGAAACGCCATGGCGATGACCGCCGGTCTGGCGTCGTTGGCGGTGATGGAGGACGAGGGCCTGGTGGACAACGCGGCCCGGACCGGCGCGCGCATCTACGACGCGCTCCAGGCCCTCGCCGAGCGCTTCGAGATGATCTCGGACGTGCGCGGGCGCGGCCTCATCATCGGCATCGAGTTCGGCAAGCCGCGCTCCCTGCGGCTCCGTGGCGGGTGGAACATGCTCCAGGCCGCCCGCAAGGGTCTCTTCGCCCAGATCGTGGTCGTTCCGCTCTACCAGCGCCACCACGTGCTCACCCAGGTCGCGGGTGACCACATGGACGTCATCAAGATCCTGCCGCCCCTCGTCATCGGCGACGAGGAGGTCGACTGCTTCATCGACGCGTTCAGCGACGTCATGGAGTCTGCGCACCAAGGCAACGGGCTCATGTGGGACTTCGGCCGAACCCTGGTCAAGCAGGCGCTGCACCGCTGAGCGCGGGCGCAGGGGCCGCCGGCGCGCTCACAACGACGAGGTGAGCGCGGTGATCCCCGGCTCGTTGCCGTCGAAGGCGAGGCGGTCGAGCCCGTTGGGGTCGCCGCGCAGCTCCCCGTCGAGGAAGTCGACCGTGCTCGCCCGAACCGCATCGGACTGCGGTCCCGCCCCGATGTAGGGCGGGAGGTGCCCGCCGCCGACGATGTCGAGGTAGGCCCGGGGGTCGTGGGCCGCGTCGTAGACGCCAAGCGCGTCGGAAGGTCGGTTGGACGCATCGGCGTCGCCCTGCGCCACGAGCACGGGGGGATTGGCCAGCGCGCCGTAGCTCCCGCCGGGGATCGGCGCCAGCGCGCCGGAGAGCACCAGATCGGCGAGGAAGCGGGGATCGTGCGCGGCCGAGCTCAGCACCACGGCGGCCGCCACCTCGGCACCGTCGGAGTGCCCGGCCGCCGCCACCCGGGTCGGGTCGAAGAGCCCGGCGGCCCAACCCCCCGGCACGCCTTGGAGTGCGATCATCGAGGTCAGCACGAATGACAGGTCGGCGGGCTCGTTGGTCAGGTCCGACTCGTCGAGGGGGAAAGGGGACCCGAGCGCGGTCAACGGGAGCGCGGGCGCGGCGACGACGTAGCCGGCCTGGGCCCAGGCATGCAGCAGGACCTCGTAGCCCGCCGGGTTGTTGTCCCACCCGTGGGCGAACACGACCAAGGGGAAGTGGCCTGGTGCGAGGATCGGCGCGCCTGGCAGGTCGGCCGACCCGACGGCGCCGGCCGTCGGGTACCAGATGGTCGTCGTGAGCGTGCGCGTCGGGGCCGCCGTCCCCGTCGGCCGGCTGGTGTCGACGAAGGTCTCCTGCCTGACCCCCACGGCGTACGCCGCGGGAGGCGCAGGGGCGTCCGACCCGAGCGACGGCGCCGAGCCGAAGGGAAAGATCCCCCCGTCGGCGGCGAGGAGCCAGTAGCCGGTCCCGGCGACCACCGCCGCGGCCCCGACGATCGGCCGCGTGAGCAGCGTCGCTCCGGTGGAGCCGTAGTAGCGGACGGCCCCGAACGCGAAGATCCCCCCATCGGAGGCGACCAACCAGTACCCCGCCCCACCCGGTGCGCCCGCCATGCCGACGACCGGACTGTCCAGCACGAGGGCGCCCGTCGACCCGAAGAAGCGCGCGTGACCGAACGCGAACACCCCACCATCGGACGCCACCAACCAGTACCCGCCACCATCGGGCGACGACGCCATCCCCACCACCGGCCGCGCCAGTGCCCGCCCGGACATGCCGCCGAACTGCCGTGCGTCACCGAACGGAGCAACCCTCCCGTCCGCATCGGCGATCCAGTACCCCTGCCCCGAGGCAGACACCGCCATGCCGATGGCCGGCGGGCGCGCCGCGGCGGCGCGCCCGGCCGTGGGCGCGCTCGGCGCGACCGTCGCGCGGTCCGTGCCAGGAGGGGCGCTCGGGGTCGCGCCGGCGGGCGCCGGGCCCGCCACGGCGAACAGGCCGGCCGCGCCGATCAGGAGGCAGACGGCCGCCGCCGCCGGGCGGATCGCTCGCATGCGACCACCCTACGGGCGCTCGCGGGTGACGCGTGCGCGGCCGGCGCCCTCAGGAGGCGCCGTAGACGGGCGCCGGCGCCGGCGCCTCGGCCAGGAGCTCCCGGACCGCAGGACCAACCTCCGCGGGCTCCCATCGGGCGCCCTTGTCCCGCATCGGGCCATGTTGCCATCCGTCAGCCACCGAGAGCCGCCCACCCTCGATCTCGAACACGCGACCGGTCACCCCGCTCGAGTCGGACGACCCGAGCCACACCACCAACGGCGAGACGTTGTCGGGCGCCATGGCGTCGAACGCCGCCGGGTCGTCGGGTCGGGCCATCATGTCGGTGAAGACACCTTCGGTCATCCGCGTGCGCGCCGAGGGTGCGATCGCGTTGGAGGTGACGCCGTAGCGGCCCAGCTCGGCGGCCTGGACCAGGGTGAGCGACGCGATGCCCCCCTTGGCCGCGGAGTACGCGGCCTGGCCGATGGATCCGAGCAACCCCGCACCCGAGGAGGTGTTGATGATGCGGGCATCGACCGGCGCACCCGCCTTCGCCTGGTCGCGCCAGTGGGCTGCCGCCCACCGGGCCACGCAGAAGTGGCCCTTCAGGTGGACCCGCACCACCGCGTCCCACTCGTCCTCGGCGGCGTTGACGAACATGCGGTCCCGCACGAAACCGGCGTTGTTGACGACGATGTCGAGACGGCCGAACGCGTCGATCGCGGAGCCGATGATGCGCTGTGCACCCGCCCAATCGGCGACGTCGTCACCGTTGACGATCGCCTCGCCACCAGCTTCGCGGATCTCGGCGGCGACCTCCTGGGCCGGCGACATCGACCCGCCCGACCCGTCGAGCTCCGCGCCGATGTCGTTCACGACGACGCGCGCACCCTCCGCCGCGAGCGCGAGCGCGTGCGAGCGGCCGAGCCCCCGTCCCCCACCGGTCACCACCACCACACGGCCGTCACAGATCCCCGAGGTCATGGCCGACATCGTCCCACAGCCCGGCGAATCTGCGTCAACTCCCCGACCGGGACTCCCGCACCTTGGGTGCGACCTCGGCCATGAAGCGCTCCATCTGCCCCGACACGTCGGCCACGCCGACGTCATCGGCCACGGTCCAGAAGCGCAGCGTGAACTGCTGGACCCCAGCCGCGACGTAGTCGGCGACGTCAGCCGCGATCTCCTCCGGCGATCCGATGAAGCGCGGCCGCCCGTCCGCGGCCACCGGCACACCCGGTGCGTAGGCGTAGTCGACGGGCACCACGCCCACATCCGCATAGGTCAGCGAGCGCGCCGGCGGGGCGGCCGGATCCTGGACCGTGGTCTGGGGGCAGGTCAACGAAAAGGTGAAGCCATCCGCGCCGCCGCGCTGGTCGAGGATGTGGCGGCGCCCAATGGCGTATTGCTCCGGCGTCGGGAAGAGCGGGTGCCACCCACTGCCGTGCCGCGCGGCGCGGCGCCACGCCGCCGGCGCGTTGCCACCGACCCAGATCGGTACCCGGCCCGACGGCGTCGGACCGAAGCGGATGTCCTCGAAGTGCACCCAGCGCCCGTCATAGGACAGCGCCGTCTCGGTGTCCGCGGCGAGGAGCATCCCGACGACGTCGAGGAATTCGTCGGTCACCGCACCTCGCTCGGCGAACGGTGGCGCACCGAGTGGCCCGAACTCGCCTTCGAGGAACCCGACCCCGACGCCGAGGATCAGGCGGCCCGCCGAGAGCTGGTGGGCGGTCGCCACCTGTGCCGCCAGCAGGACCGGGTGCCGGTAGGGCAGCACGAGGACGTCGGTACCCAAGCGCAGGGTCGACGTCGCACCGAGCCCCACCAGGCAGCAGGTCAGCGCCTCGTACCAGTTGGCCGGGGTGAACGCGGCCGCATATCCCGGGACGACCACGTGGTCGCCGAACCACGCCGTGTCGAAACCCAGGTCCTCGGCGGTCTGGACCAGCTCGCGGATGGCGCCCGCGTCGCCGAAGGGACCCTGGTTGGGCACCACGGTGCCGAAGGAGATGGGCGGCTGACCGGCGTCGCCGGAAGGTGCTCCAGACATGCCGGGACTCTATGTCCCGGCTCCGCGTCGTCGACGAGGCCCGTGCCGGCTGCGGCCTAGGGTGTGGGCGAGCGAAGGAGGGGCGCATGACCGAACCAGGCCGTGGGCCGGCTGCCTACTTCCACGTCGACCAGCTCGACTGGGCCGACGACCGTGCGAGCGGCACGATCCCCGCAGAGATGCTCGAAGAGGCGGCGCGGCGCGGCGGTGGTGGGCGCAAGCACCTCGCCACCGGCGAATCGGGCTTCTGGTCGACGTGGTCCACCATGCCGGCCGGCTACACCATGCCGCTGCACCGCCACGACGACGACGAGATGGTCGTCGTGCTCGACGGCGGTTGCACCATGGCGGCCGACGGCGTGACGCTCGAGGCGCATGACTCCATGGTCCTGCCGGCCGGCGTCGTCCACGGGTTCACCTGCGGTCCAACGGGGATGACGCTGCTCACGATCGCGCGACGTGCGTACCGCACGGAGCTGGTCGAACCCGCCTCCGGCGCGCCGGCGCCGCCACGACGATGACGACGCTCGAGGAGCGGGTCCAGCACCTCGAGGACGTCGAGGCCATCAAGCGGCTCAAGGTCCGCTACGCGGAGCTGTGCGACGAAGGGTTCGACCCGGACGCGATCGTCTCGCTGTTCACCGCCGACGGCGTGTGGGACGCGGGTGCCTTCGGGTGCTTCCGCGGTGCCGCCGAGATGGCCGCGTACTGGGCCGAGACCGCCCGGGTGACCCAGTTCGCGCTCCACTACATGGTCAACCACGTGGTCGATCTCGAACCGGGCGCCACCGAGGCGACGGGGCGCTGCTACCTGCTCGGCACCGCGACGCGCGAGGGGCAGGCGTACTGGATGGCGGTGCGCTACAAGGAGCGCTACCGCAAGGTCGACGGTCGGTGGTTGTTCGCCGAGATGCAGCTGCACCCGGCGTTCATGACACCCTACGAGCACAGCTGGGCCACGTCACCCGAGGGGTGACCGGCCGGTCAAACCTCCATCGCGGTGTGCGCCTCGCCGGTGCGGATGGTGAGGAACCGCATCCCGCCCTCGCCGCAGGTGAACCCGTACGAATGGTGCGCAGGGATCGCCATCGCGTCGTTCGGGCCGAGCGCTGGGCCGCCGTCGTGGACGGTGCAGCCGCCCTCCAGCACCACGATGAGCTCGTCGTGATCGTGGGTGTGCGCGGGGACCGTGAAACCCGCCGGCATCGTGCTGTGGTTCATGTAGAAACCGCAGTGGCCCGTCGCCATGCGCTTGCGGCGGGCGCCGGTCTGCTTGGCGAGCTCGACGAGGGCCCGGGGCGCGTCGTCTCCCTCCACCGCCCAGTCGATGTCGTCGTAGAGCAAGAAGGCGGCGCTCGGCCCCCTCGTCGCTGTCGGCTCTGGCATGCTCCACCCCCGCGGGCCGGTGCGCCTGCGCCGCCCCGCGCCACGGTAGCGACGACCGGCGGCGGGCGCCAGCGGGGGTCGTGGCCGGCTGGGCGCTCAGAGGTCGGCGAGCGGCTTGATGACCGTCTCGCCGAAGATGCGGGTCGCTTCGAGCTTGCGGGCCAGATCGCTCCCGGCCTGGACCCCGGCGACGTCGCTGTCGTCACTGCGGGCTTCGAGGAACCAGGGCATGCACAGCAGGCCCGTCACCCCCCTGGCCGCCCAGCGCTCGACCACCTCGCGGGTGGGCGGCACGTAGAGCCCGATGATGATCTCGAAGGGCGCGTCGGCCCGACCGGCGGCGGCGAGCTCGGCCTCGAGCAGGCCGAGGTAGTGATCGGCGTCCTCCTCGGAGTACGCGTTGCCGATCCAGCCGTCGCAGAGCCGCGCCGCCCGGCGCAGCGCGGGGCTGGTGTGGCCACCGCACCAGATCGGCACCTGCTTGGTGGGCGCCGGCTCGATCTGGAGCGGCCCGAAGTCGTAGTACGCGCCGTGGTGCTCGACCCAGCCGCCGCTCCACAGCACCCGCAGCGCCTGGATCATCTCGTCCAGCCGCTTGCCTCGGTTCTCGTAGGACTGCCCTGTCTGGTCGAACTCCTCCTTCATCCACCCCGCACCGAGGCCGAGGTGGACCCGGTTGCCCGACAGCGCGGCCGCGGTGCCGACCTGCTTGGCCACGGTGAACACGTCCCGGGCGGGCGCGATGTAGATGCTCGTGCCGAACTCGACGCGGCTCGTCGCCGCGATCATCGCCCCGATCGTCACCCAGACGTCGGGCCACGGCGTCTCGGCCTCCCAGATCGGTCGGCCGTCCTCGTAGGGCGAGTAGGGGTAGCGGCTCTTGCGGTCGCGGGGGAAGAAGATGTGGTCCGACATGAGCACGCCGTGCACACCTGCCTCATCCGCGGCCTTGGCGAGCGGGATGTAGTGCTCCATCGGGGAGAACGCCGTCGATGCCCAGAACTTCATGCCTGCTCCTTTGAGCCGGTCGGTGTCCGGCGATCTTTAGCGCAACATCCCGGTCCGTTCAACACCAGCGGCGGTCGTCGTCTCGGCCCGCCCTGCCGGGCACAATGGCCTCGCACCGCCGCGAGCGATCGAGGGAGCGCCGATGACCGAGCCGTCCGAGCCGTCCGAGCCGTCCGAGCCGTTGTATGACGCGGTGACCCTGTGGGAGCTGGTAGAGCGCCGCGCCGAGCGCTCCC
>Ga0209698_10004883_pt1 | contig 14608 bp, 13 predicted proteins | sample LitLauG_LLR_2012_FD_187203 | JGI IMG/M metagenome (GOLD analysis project Ga0209698, IMG submission 187203) | Freshwater sediment microbial communities from Pennsylvania, USA - Little Laurel Run_MetaG_LLR_2012 (SPAdes) (version 2) | ecosystem: Environmental > Aquatic > Freshwater > Creek >...
TACTGGCCGATGTCGGTCAGGTACAGACGTACGAGGTCCTCGTCGTCCCGCTCGAGCCGCTCCTTTGCCAACTTCACCAGGTCCTTCGTTTTCCCACCTGCGTGGGGACGCACCGCCGGGCGGACGGGTCCCCTCGTCGATGAGGGGTACCACGGTGCCGGTGGAGCGAGATCGGGCGCAACGATCGCTGCCGTCCTAGTTTACCGGACGCGTCAAGCCCCCCGATCGTCAGCAGCCCCGCTCCGCCGCCGGTCACCGGTGGATCCGGTCAGTCGTCGGGGACCCAGTCGGGCAGGCCGACGAGCCCCGAATGGGCCCCGGCGGCCACCGCCACCGACTCGAGGCGCTGCTGGAAGTCGTAGACGGCGGCCACGTCGTGGGGCCGGGTGACCAGACGCTGCACCAGGCGCTCGCCGGCCAGCCAGTCCTCCACCTCGTCCCGCAGGACCAGTCGCAGCGCACGCTGCAGCGGGGCGTCGGCCACCGGCGCCACCACCCGGAGGTGCCGGGTGTAGGTGGTCACCAGTCGGGGCAGCACCACCCGGTAGAGCCCGGCCAGGCGGGGGAGCGCACCCGGACGGGGCACCGGGTCCCGGTCCGCCGGCGGCCAGCTCGACCCCGGACCCTCGACCGGCACCTCGACACCCTCGAGCGCGGCGAACAGGGCGGTCGTCGCCGGTGACGGCCCGGTGAGCAGGTCGGGATCGACCCCGGCCAGCACCGGCAGCCGGTCGCCGAACAGCTCGGCGTGCCAGGCGTGGCGCATCCCCTGTGCGTCCAGGTGGACCTGCACCGCGGCCACCGGCATGTCGCCGACCCAGGCCCCGAGCACCCGGAACAGGGCGGTCTCGATCCAGCGGTACTCCCCCACCAGCTCCGCCGTGCGCCCGAGCGCCATGGCGGGGTACCCGGCGCCGGGAAGGGGGCCGAGGACGTCGACCGGGTCGTCGGCCGGGGCCTCAGGCACCGGTCGGACCCTGCTCGCCGGCCGGCGTGCCCGTCAGGTGGCTCAGGACGGGCCGGTAGCGGTTGGTGATGGGCATCCGACGATCCTTGCCGAACGCCTTGCCCGAGATCCGGACCCCCGGCGGCATCTGGCGGCGCTTGTACTCGGCCCGGTCGATCAGGCCCACCACCCGGACCACCGCCTCGGGGTCGAACCCCTCGGCCACCAGGTCGTCGGCCGAGCGGTCGGCCTCCACGTAGCCGGCCATCACCGGGTCGAGCACCGAGTAGGGCGGCAACGACTCCTCGTCGCGCTGGTCGGGCCGGAGCTCCGCCGACGGGGCCTTGTCGAGCACGGCGTCGGGGATCAGGTCGTACCCGGCACGGGCGTTGCGGTGGCGGCACAGTTCGTAGACCAGGGTCTTGGCCACGTCCTTGATCACGGCGAACCCGCCGGCCGAGTCGCCGTAGAGGGTCGAGTAGCCGGTGGCCATCTCGCTCTTGTTCCCGGTGGTCAGGACGATCCAGCCGTTGGCGTTGGACAGCGCCATGAGGAGCACCCCCCGGACCCGGCTCTGGAGGTTCTCGTCGGTCAGGCCCTCGGGCTCGCCCCCGAGCAGCGGGTGGAGCATCGCCGCGAACGCCTGGTGGGCCGGCTCGATGGGGACAGCGGCCAGGTCGACCCCGAGGTTGGCGGCCAGGGCCTCGGCGTCGGTCACCGAGCCCTCGCTCGAGTAGCGCGACGGCATGGCCACCCCGTGGACGTGGTCGGCCCCGACCGCATCGACGGCGACGGCGGCCACCAGCGAGGAGTCGATGCCGCCGGACAGCCCGATGACCGCGTCGGTGAACCCGTTCTTGCCCAGGTAGTCGCGGGTGCCGAGCACCAGCGCCTGGTAGACCTCGGCCACCGGGTCGAGCACCTCGGCGACCGGCCGCAGGGCAGCGCCGGCGCCGGCCCGTCCGGAGGCGGTCACCAGGACGGGTGCCGGTCGGTCGGGTCCGCCCGGACGGTCGTCGGGCAGGTCGACGTCCACATCGGCCACCAGCACCTCCTCGGCGAACTGCCGGGCGGCGGCCACCACGGCGCCGTCGGGTCCCACCACCAGCGACGCGCCGTCGAACACCAGCTCGTCCTGTCCGCCGACCTGGTTCACGTAGACGATCGCACACCCGGTTTCGGCGGTGCGTGCGGCCAGCACGGCGAGCCGCTCCTGGCGACGGCCCTGCGAGTACGGCGAGGCGTTGGCGTTGACCAGCAGCCTGGCGCCGGCCGCCGCCTGGTCGGCCATGGGGCCGCCGGGGAACCACATGTCCTCGCAGATGGTCATGCCGAGGGGCACGCCGGCCACCTCGACCAGGGTGGCCCGGCCCTCGCCGGGGGCGAACCAGCGCTGCTCGTCGAAGACCCCGTAGTTGGGGAGGATCCGCTTGACGTAGCGGGCGCGCACCTCGCCGTCCCGGCACAGGGCCACGGCATTCACCAGGCGGCCGGACGGGCCGACGTCGACGTAGCCGACCACGGCGGCGCAGTGTCCGGTGCCGGCCACCACCGCGGCCAGGGCGGCCAGGTTGTCCTCGACGAAGGCGGGCCGGCCGAGGAGGTCCTCGGGCGGGTACCCGGTCACCGTGAGCTCGGGGAACACCGCCAGATCGGCTCCGGCCGCCTCGGCCTCGGCCAGGGCCGCCCGTGTGCGCACGACGTTGCCGTCGAGATCGCCGACGACCGTGTTGATCTGGCAGGCGGCCACCCGGATGCGAGGCATCGGTCCAGCCTATCGGTGTGCCCGACCGGCCTTTCCGCCGCATCGCCCCTGGTCGCGGTGCCTGAAGGGCTGTTCATGCTCCGTTCACAATCGGGTAACGGGTCGGAAACGCCCTGCTGCAATAGTGCGGAGTCCTTGCAGAGGCCGGGAGACGGCCGGGGCCCGACCCGGGTGCCGGTGGTATTTTCCGCCGCAGGGCAGGAGTGCAGTGGAGCAACCGAGCAATAGAGGAGTGCACGTGCCGTATCAAGCTGAGTACATCTGGATCGACGGGACCGAGCCGTCGCCGCTCCTGCGGAGCAAGACCCGGATCGTCGCCGACGGCAAGGAGCCCGGCATCTGGGGCTTCGACGGTTCGAGCACGAACCAGGCCGTGGGCCACGACTCCGACTGCGTCCTGCGCCCGGTGTGGTCCTGCCCGGACCCGCTGCGCGGCCCGGACGACGTCCTCGTCATGTGCGAGGTCGAGCTGACCGACTTCACGCCCCACCCGACCAACACCCGGGCCAAGCTGCGCGCCGTCGTCGAGCAGTTCGGCGACCAGGAGCCGATGTTCGGCATCGAGCAGGAGTACACCTTCATGAAGGACGGGCGGCCGCTCGGCTGGCCGCTGCTCGGCTACCCCGCTCCCCAGGGCCCGTACTACTGCGGCGTGGGCGGCGACAAGATGCCCGGCCGTGAGATCGTGGAGCTGCACACCGCGGCCTGCATCGACGCCGGGATCGGCATCGAGGGCACCAACGCCGAGGTGATGATGGGCCAGTGGGAGTTCCAGGTCGGCGTGCTGTCGCCGCTGGACGTGTCCGACCAGCTGTGGGTGGCCCGCTGGCTGCTCTTCCGCATCGCCGAGGACTTCGGCGTGTTCGCCACGCTCGAGCCCAAGCCGATCCTGGGTGACTGGAACGGCGCCGGCGCCCACACCAACTTCTCGACCAAGGCCATGCGCGAGGAGGGCGGCTGGGACGCCATCATCGCCGGGTGCGAGGCCATCGGGAAGCGCGTCGACGAGCACATCGCCGTCTACGGCGTGGGGATCGAGAGCCGCCTGACCGGGGCCCACGAGACGGCCCACTTCACCAAGTTCAGCTACGGCACCTCGGACCGCGGCGCCTCCATCCGCATCCCGTGGAAGGTGGCCGTCGACAAGCACGGCTGGCTCGAGGACCGTCGGCCCAACGCCAACATGGACCCCTACGAGGTCACCGCCATCATGGTCGAGACCGTCTGCGGCGACGCCGCCGGCAGCTGACCACCGGCGGGCCACCACGGCCCGCACGGCGACTGGACGTCCACCGAGCCGGGTCCTGCGGGGCCCGGCTCGGTGCGGTCCGGGACGCTCGCGTCGACCGGACCATCCGCCACCTGCGACACTGTGGGGATCGAACCCGACCTTCCCACCGCTCGCACCACGCCCCCGGAGGTGCACGACCCCATGAGGAGTCAACAGGAGTACGTCCTGCGGACGGTCGAGGAACGCGGCATCCGCTTCGTGCAGCTGTGGTTCACCGACGTGCTGGGCACGCCGAAGACCTTCAGCATCACCCCGGCCGAGCTCGAGAACGCCCTCGACGAGGGCATGACGTTCGACGGCTCGGCCATCGACGGGTTCAGCCGGGTCCAGGAGAGCGACGTCCTCGCCCGTCCCGACGCCAACACGTTCCAGCTGCTGCCCTGGCACGGCCACGACCACGGCGAGGGCGGCGGCGCCCAGGTGGCCCGGGTGTTCTGCGACATCGTCGACCTCGACGGCTCGCCCTTCCAGGGCGACCCCCGCCACGTGCTGAAGCGGACCCTCGAGCGGGCCCGGTCCCAGGGGTTCACCTTCTACGCCGCCCCCGAGATGGAGTTCTTCTACTTCGCCGACGGCGACCCGACCCACCCGCCGACCACCCTCGACACCGGCTCCTACTTCGAGCTGACGGTGGCCGACCGGGCGAGCGACATCCGCCAGCGCACGGTGCTCACCCTCGAGGAGATGGGCATCCCCGTCGAACACGCCCAGCACGAGGACGCCCCGAGCCAGCACGAGATCGACCTCCGCTACACCGACGCGCTCACCATGGCCGACACGGTGATGACCGTCCGGCTGGTGGTGAAGGAGATGGCCCGCCAGCAGGGCGTCTTCGCCAGCTTCATGCCCAAGCCGCTCGCCGGCGTGCAGGGGTCGGGGATGCACACCCACATGTCGCTGTTCCGGGGTGACGAGAACGCCTTCGTGGACCTCGACCGGCCGGGCGGGCTGTCCGAGGTGGCCGAGGGCTTCATCGCCGGGCTGCTCCGCCACGCCGGGGAGATCACCGCAATCACCAACCAGTGGGTGAACTCCTACAAGCGGCTGGTGTCCGGCTACGAGGCGCCGATCCACGTGTCGTGGGCGCGGAACAACCGCTCGGCCCTGGTGCGGGTGCCGGTGGTCAAGCCCGGCAAGTCGGAGTCGACCCGCATCGAGTACCGGGCGCCGGACAGCGCCTGCAACCCGTACCTGGCGTTCGCGGTCATCCTGGCCGCCGGCCTACAGGGCATCGAGGCCGGCTACGAGCTGCCGCCCGAGGCCGACGCCAACCTGTTCGCCCTCAGCCCCGACGAGCTCGACGCCAAGGGCATCCAGCACCTGCCCGGCAGCCTGCACGAGGCGCTCACCCTGATGGAGTCGTCCGAACTGCTGGCCACCACCCTCGGTGACCACGTCTTCGAGTGGTTCATCCGCAACAAGCGGGCCGAGTGGGCCGGCTACAAGGCCCACGTCACCCAGTTCGAGCTCGACCGCTACCTGCCGCTCCTGTAGCGCCGAACCACCACCTTCCGGCACCTCCCGGCCGACCGACCGAGGAAAGGGGGAGCACCGTCATGGAACCACTGCTGTGCTTCCCCAGAACACCGCCGTCCGAGGTGACCGGCGTGCTCGAGCGCGCCGGCTACCCGTGGCTCGGCATCGACCGGGCCGAGTCGGTGGACGTCGACGAGCCGGAGGACGGCTGGTCGGGTGCGGTCATCTGCAGTGGGAACGACCCGGTGGCCGCCTTCGCCCTGTGCCGCCACCTCCGGTCCCGCGAGGTACCCCTGGCGCCTGTGCTGGTGGTCGTCCCCCAGGACCAGCTCGGCGAGCTCGAGCTGCGCGAGGACCTGTTCGACGACCTGTGCCTCGAGCCGGTCAATCCGGACGAGCTGGCCGCCCGGTTGGCCCACCTGTTCTGGCGCACCGGCCGCGGCCTGCGCCCGGACCTGCTGGAGCACGGACCGCTGATGCTCAACCTCGAGACCTACCAGGCCGCCGTGTCGGGCCGGGTCCTCGACCTCACCTACATGGAGTACGAGCTCCTGCGCTTCCTGGCCGCCCGCCCGGGCAAGGTGTTCACACGCGAGACCCTGCTGAGCCGGGTGTGGGGCTACGAGTACTACGGGGGCGCCCGCACGGTGGACGTCCACGTGCGTCGCCTGCGGGCCAAGCTCGGCGAGGAGCACGCCCACCTGATCCAGACGGTGCGCTCGGTGGGCTACCGCTTCGGCCAGACCGCGTGGACCCCGTAGCCGGCGCAGGCCGCCAGGGGTCCGCCGGCGGCGGTCCCTACGACGGGTCCCGGTGGGCCCAGACCTCGATCTCCACCGCCGCGCCCATGGGCAGCGCCGACACGGCCACCATCGAACGGGCCGGACGGTGCCCGCCGAAGGCCTCCACGTAGGCCTCGTTCACCACCGGGAAGTCGGCCGGGTCGGTGGCGAACACCGTCGTCTTGACCACGTCGGCCAACGACGCGCCCTCGCCCTCGAGGAGGGCGGCGGCGTTGGCCACGGCCCGGGTGAGCTGGGGCCCGGGGCCACCGTCGACCAGGGCCGGCGCACCCTCGGCTCCCGGGGCGATGCCGAGCTGGCCCGAGCAGATCAGCCAGGACCCGGCGCGGACGATGGGCGTGTAGGGACCGACGGGGGTGCTCATGGGGACTCCTCGGGCAGGGGGCGGCGTGGCCGGCCCAGCCTACCGACACCGGCGTCGGCGGAGCCGGCCCGGGTCAGCGCCGGCCGGCCCCGGCTCGGTCGGTGGGCCAGGACGGGGGCAGTCCGTCGGACAGCCAACGGGCCGCCGCCATCGCCGCGAACGCCGCGTCGGAGCCGTTGACCGCCGGTCGGCCCGGGTCGTCGACGATCCGGACGGTGACCGGGGGCACGGCCCGCGCCTGCAGGATCCCGAACGAGCGCACGGTCAGGTCCTGCACCTCGCCGTCGGCCGACACGGCGATCCCCTCGGCGCGCACCCAGCCGAGCGCCTGGTGGACTGCGCCCACGACGTAGGAGCGGAGCACCACCGCGTCCACCACCTCGCCGGCCGTCACCTCGACGTCCACCGAACCGTCGGGTCGGCACCGGGCCACGGCCCGCCCGCCGGAGGGTGCGACGACCTCCACCGGGACGTCGTGGACGGGCTCGCCGGGCCGGCCCAGCCGGGCGACGGCCACCAGCACGGCGGCCTCGGCCCACACCGCCGCCCGCAGCTCCGGCGCGGTGTGCGGCCCGGTGACGGCGACCTGCTCGAGCACCATCCCCGGGGCCACGGCGGACACGTCGGCCACCAGCGCCTCCCAGGTGACGGCGTCGAAGGCGTCACCGGACACGCCGACCCGGAGCACCCCGGTGCCGTCGGCCCGGACGCCCGCGCCCACCGGCGGACGCTTCGGGCCCCGGCGCACCACGTCCTCGCGCGACCACAGGACCCGCACGGCCCGCCCGTGCGCATCGGCCAGCCGGCGGGCGTCCTCGGCCACCGGTGACCGGAGCTTGCCGCCGAACGAGCCGCCGTTGCCGTACGGCGAGGCCGGGGCCCCGCCGGGGACGCACCACGAGGCGTCGGGCTCGAGGTAGGCCGGTTCCACCCACGTCGTGGCCAGCGTCACCGCCCACTCCCCGTCGGGCACCGCCACCGGATGGGTCAGCGGCACGGTGGTGCTGCGCCCCTGGACCTTGCCGGCCAGGGCCCGGGCCTCGGGCAGCGACTCGGCCACCGCGTAGTCGTCGCCGGCCACCACCGCCACCAGGGCGTCGGCCGGACCGGTGTCGTCGGCGAACCCGGCGTCCCCCAGCACCACGTCGGGTCCCACCCGCTGGGCCACGCCGCCCTCGAGCGCGGCTCGGACGGCGGCGGCGTCCAGGTCGCGGGCGGTGACGGTCGGGGCCGGGTCGGTGCCGTCCGCCGGCCCCAGGACGCGGTCGGCCGCCTCGACGATGGTCTGCCAGCCGGTGCAGCGGCACAGGTGGGCCAGGAGCGCCTGGTCGACCGCGGCCCGTCCGGACGGTCCCCCGGGTCCGTCGGCCCCGGCGAGGGCGGCCAGCCGCATGACGATGCCCGGGGTGCAGAAGCCGCACTGGCTGCCGCCGGTGGCGACCAGGGCGTCGGCCCAGGCGTGCCGGTCGGCGGGGGGCAGGCCGTCGAGGGTGGTGACCGAGCGGCCGTCCATCCGACGGGCCGGGGTGACGCAGGCGACCCGGGGGGCGCCGTCCACCCACACCGTGCAGCAGCCGCACTGGCCCTGGGGGCTGCAACCGTCCTTGAGGGTGCGCAGCCCCAGCTGCTCCCTCAGGACCTCGAGCAGGGTCGCGCCGTCGTCGTGTACCTCGACGTCGGCGCCGTCGACACGGAGCCGGATCAGGGGTTCAGCGGCTCAGCTGAAGGAGGAGCCACAGCCGCAGGTGCGGGTGGCGTTGGGGTTCGTCACGTGGAACCCGGCGTCGTTCAGACCGTCGCTGTAGTCGAGCGTCGACCCCTTCAGCAGGTCGGCGCTGGTCTGGTCCACCACGACCTTGACCGTGCCGAACTCGCGCACCACGTCGTCCTCGGCCACGTCGGCGTCGAAGAACATCTCGTAGCTGAAGCCCGAGCACCCGCCGGGACGGACGGCCACACGCAGGGCCAGGTCATCGGTGCCCTCCTCCGCCAGCAGGTCGGCGACCTTGGCGGCGGCGGCGTCGGTCAGGTTGACGGGATTGGGCTTCTTCCCGATGGAGACGGTCTGCATGGTCGAGCTCATGGCTGCTCCTCGTGGTGGCGGGGCGGCGGCGCCGCCCGGTCGAGATCGTGGTGTCGGACCCCTGGGCACCGCTGCCCCGGGGACGACGGCCCAATCGTACCCGGCACGGGCCCGCCACGGTGCACCGACCGGGTGGGGCGGGCGGACACCGCCACTACAATTGCCGGCGTGAGCAGGACCGACACCCCCGGGACCCCTGGGCCCGCCCCGTCCGACGACGCCGTGCGCGCCGCCCTGCGCAACGTCATGGACCCCGAACTCGGTGCCGACATCGTCGACCTGGGCATGGTGACGTCGGTCCGGGTCGACGGCGGCCACGTCGAGGTCGGGGTGGCCCTGACCATCGCCGGGTGCCCGCTGCGGGCCCAGATCCAGCGCGACGTCGACGCCCAGGTCGGCGCGCTCCCCGGCGTCGAGCGGGTGACGGTGACCACCGGGGTCATGGACCAGGAGCAGAAGGCGGCGGTCATGGCACGGGCACGGCTGCGGGCCAGCGAGGGCGCCCCGGCGACCGCGGTGCCCGACTCGGCCCGGGTCATCGCCGTGGCGTCGGGCAAGGGCGGCGTAGGCAAGAGCTCGGTGACCGTGAACCTGGCGGTCGCGCTGGCCCGCCGCGGCCTGACGGTCGGTGTGCTCGACGCGGACATCTGGGGGTTCTCGGTCCCGCGGCTGCTCGGCATGCAGGGGGACGTGGAGGCACGGGACAAGAAGATGGTCCCCCTGGAGCGCGCCGTCGGCGACGGCGTCCTGCGGGTGCTGTCCATGGGGTTCCTGGCCGACGAGGACCAGGCCATCATGTGGCGTGGCCTGATCCTGAACCGTGCCGTGCAGCAGTTCCTGGAGGACGTGCACTGGGGGGACATCGACTTCCTCCTGATCGACATGCCGCCCGGGACCGGGGACATCCAGATGGGCCTGGCCCGGATGCTGCCCCGCACCGAGGTCGTCGTGGTGACCACGCCGCCGCTGGCGGCCCAGAAGGTGGCGGCCCGCACCGCCGACATGGCCCGCAAGGGCTACCTGCGGGTGACCGGGGTGATCGAGAACATGAGCGACTTCACCTGCGACCACGGCGAGTCCTACGCGCTCTTCGGCTCGGGGGGCGGCGCCCGGCTGGCCGCCGACGTCGGGGTGCCCCTGCTCGGTCAGGTCCCCCTGCACCCGTCGGTGGCGGCCGGCGGCGACGCCGGCGCACCGGTCGCCCTCGACGACACCCAGCCGCTGGCCGCCGAGTTCGCCCGTATCGCCGCGGCGCTGGTGGACGACCCACCTGTCGTCGTGGCCATGGACGGATGCAGCGCCCGGATGCTCGAGCGGGTGGAGGCGGCCGTGGCCGCCGGCGACGCGGTCTGACCCCCGGACGGTCGGGGGGCCCCGGCGGGCTCAGGCCCGGCCGGCCTTCGGTCCCCAGGCGTCGCGGGCGGCGGCGGCGAGCTCGGGGGAGACCGGGTCGGACGACGCCATGCGGTCCTCGAGGGCCTGCTCGTAGCCGTCGTCCCCGGGTCGCAGCACCAGGAGCTGACCGTCCTCGATCAGCACGATGGGCAGCACAGTGGGCACGTCGGTCACCTGCCGAGCCCAGTGCATCACCTCGGCGGTCGAGGTGTGGACCCCGAGCTTCTCCAGGTTGTCGATGGTGGGAGGGAGCAGCTCGATCTCCCCCGCCTCGAACCGGGCGAGGGCGTCGGAGGGCCGGACCCAGATGGTGGCGATCGTCTCACCCTCGTCGTGGTGGGCCACCTGGCCCGGGGGGGCCGCCGTGACGAAGAAGCGGGTGTCGAAGCGCTTGGGGGCCAGCTCGGGCGTGATCCAGTGGCTGACGTAGTGGACGGTGTCGGCCGCCAGCACCAGGCCCTCCTCGCGGCACACGGCGAGCAGGCCCTTGCGGCCCTCGTTGATCTCGAGCCGGTGGGCCTCGAAGCGGGCGCGTTCGGCGGGGTCGGTGGTGTCGAGCACGGCGGTGCCGTCGGCCGCGTCCCGGGGCTGGGCCAGCAGCACGCCGGCCTCCTCGAAGCACTCGCGCAGGGCCGCCACCCAGAAGGCCAGGCCGCCGGCGTCCACGCCGAGCAGCTCGCTGGCCGTGGCATCGTCCAGGCCCCGGCACAGCTCCTCGGCCGCTGCCCCGCCGTCGTCCGGATCGAGCGACCCCCCGGGAAAGACGTAGGCCCCGGCGACGAACTCACTGGCCAGGTTCCGCTTGAGCATGCACACCTCGACGGCGGGCCTGCCCTCGTCGTCCAGGGCGTCCCGGACCAGCATCACCGTGGCGGCGTCACGCAGGGGCACGGTCATGGGTGCAGGCTACCCCTGGGCCCGCGTCCGGGCCCGCGCCTCAGGGCAGGGGGATCGGCGGGCCGGCCCGGCCGCCGGGACCGGGCCGGGCGTCGACCAGCGCGCTGATGGCCAGTTCGCCGAAACCGGCGGGCTCGGCGATCAGCCAGGCGTGGGAACCCTCGACCACCAGACCCTCCACCCCGGCGGCCCGCCGCAGGTCGTCGAAGGCCGAGCGCGGCACCAGTCCGTCGCGGTCCGACCATGCGACCGCCACCGGCACCCCCCGGGCCACGATGGTCCGGACCTCGGCCACCAGGTCGGCCCGCCGGATCACCTCGCCGGTACGGAACATGCCGAGCGGGTTCCGCAGCAGGTTCGGGACGAAGTCCTCGAGCAGGAGCGGGAGCACCCGAAGCGACCCGGGGGAGCGGAACAGGTCCGAGCCGAAGTGGCGTCCCCAGTCCCACAGTGGCCGCTGCACCATGGTCCGGACCTCGTTGGGCAGCAGCGCCCAGGTCGGGCTGCCGATGGCGTTGGCGAGCAGGAGCGACCCGACCCGTTCGCTCTGGTGGTGCACGAAGGCGGTCGACACCCCGCCGCCGAACGAGTGGCCGGCCACCAGCGCCACGTCACCCACACCGGCGGCGTCGAGGAATCGGCCGACCCAGGCGCCGTACCCGGCGAAGGTCCGGACCTCCACCGGGAGCTCGGCCGTACCGCCGAAGCCCGGCAGCGCCGGGGCCACCACCCGGCAGCCCGCCGCGGCCATCGCCTCGATGGCACGGCCGTAGGCGTGGGGACCGAGGCCCCACCCGTGGAGGAAGAGGGCGGCCGGCCCCGACCCGACGACGCCGTAGCGCACCCGGTGCCCGTCCACCGTCGCCGTGGTCCAGGTGAGCCGCGTGGGCGGGTGGGTGGTCCCCATCGGAGCGGCATGGACGGGGACGGTCGCCGCAGCGGAGCTGTCGTCGGTGCCCCCGTCGGGCGGTTCCACGCGGATGGCCGGATCAGCCGACATCCGACCACTGTAGGCAGCGCGGCCCGAGGGACCGTTCCGGGCCCGCGATCCCCTGGGTGCCGACGGACCAGTTACGCTCCTTGCGACATTCGCTACCAGCGGGTGGACGTTCGCACGAAGCGAGGACCGCGGAACCATGGCCGACAACGTGAAGAACCCGGGGACCGGCGGGAACAAGCCGAAGCCGAGCGGCTCCGGCGGGACCGCCAGCGCCAAGGACAAGAGCCGGGCCGCCAGTCGGCCGGTGGCGGCCAAGGGCGGGAGCGGGGGCAACAAGCCCCGGCCCGGCGGCAAGCCGGGCGCGGCCGCCGGCTCGGGACCGTCCAGCCAGGGCAAGTGGATCGCCTGGGGCGCCGTCGGCCTGGTCGTGGTGATCGTCGCCGTCCTGGTCATCGTGTTCGCCACCCGGAACACCACCACCAACGCCTCCTACATCGCCACCACCCCGGCACCCGCCCAGGTGGTCAAGGACGTGACCACCGTGCCCGACTCCGCCTGGAACAAGGTGGGGGTGACCTCCTCCATCCCGGTGGCCAAGCCCACCGTGGTGACCGGCCAGCCGCCCATGACCATCAACGGCAAGTCACCGGCGATGCTCTACTACGGCGCCGAGTACTGCCCGTACTGCGCAGCCGAGCGGTGGGCCATGGCCGCCTCGCTGGCCCGCTTCGGTACGTGGAGCAACCTCCAGACCACGGCCTCGTCACTGTCCGACGTCGATGCCGGCACCCACACGCTGAGCTTCCACGGCGCCAGCCTCGACAGCCCCTACATCCACTTCCAGGGGATCGAGCAGTACACCAACATCCCGGTGGCCGGCAGCACCGGTCAGTACACCAACCTCCAGAACCCGACCAAGGCGGAGGCCGCCATCCTGGCCAAGTACAGCTCGTCCAAGTACCTGCCGAACGGGAGCACCAGCGGCGGCATCTCCTTCCCGTTCGTCGACATCAACAACGGGCTGCTGTTCTCGGGGGCGAGCTACGACCCGCAGATCCTGGCCAACCTCAGCTGGTCAGACATCGCCGGTGGCCTGTCCGACCCGACCAACCCGGTCACCCAGGCCATCCTGGCCACGGGCAACTACATGAGCGCCGGGATCTGCAAGGCCAGCAACGGCCAGCCCGGCAGCGTGTGCCAGAGCCCCGGGGTCCAGGCTGCGGCCAAGGCCCTCGGCATCACGTACGGCTGATCCAGGGAACGAGCGGAACCGTGCCCACCCTCCGGTGGCAGCCCGTCGTCACCCTCCTGCTGTGCCTCTACGGCCTCGGCGCGTCGATCTACCTGACCATCACCCACTTCGACCCCAAGGCCCTGGCCTGCGTGTCGAACGCCACCTTCAACTGCGAGACGGTCACCCAGAGCCCCCAGTCCGAGATCTTCGGCATCCCGGTGGCCATGCTGGGACTGGCCTTCTTCGTGCCCATGCTCCTGTTGTGCCTGCCGGCCGCCTGGCGCTCGGCCGACCGCCGCGTCCATCTGGCCCGGCTCGCCCTGTCGGTGACGGGCGTCTGCATGATCCTCTACCTGATCGTGGCCGAGCTCTTCATCATCAAGGCCATCTGCCTGTGGTGCACCAGCGTCCACGTGACGACCTTCCTGCTCTTCGTGGTCATCGCCACGTCGGCCCAGTTCGTGCTCGCTCCGGGCTACGGCACCGATGGCGCGGACGGCACCGTCGCCGCCGACGGCACCGCGACCTGATCCGGGTCCGGACGCCTGCGCGCATGAGTGACAGCGGGCGGAGCCGCTCGGCCGTGCTGGCCTGGTCCGCCGTGGGGGTCATCCTGGTCGGCGTGGTCGGGCTCGTCACCTACGCACTCACCCACGCCTCGACCCCGGCCACCGTCACCCAGACGGCCCGCACCTCACCCGCGGTCCTCGCCACGCTGTCGAGCGTGCCCGCCGGCACCTTCGACCAGGTGGGGGTCACGGTCCCCGGGGTCGAGCTCACCCCGCCACGGGTGGAGTCGGGCCAGCCGCCGCTGACGGCCGGCGGCCGACCCGAGGTCCTGGTCGTCGGGGCCGAGTACTGCCCGTTCTGCGCGGCCGAGCGCTGGCCACTGGTGGTCGCCCTCGCCCGGTTCGGCCGCTTCACCGTCCTGCACGACGCCACGTCGGCCACCCAGTCGGTCTATCCGGACACGGCCACGTTCAGCTTCGCCGGGGTCCGGTACGCGAGCCCCTACGTGACGCTCACCGGCGTCGAGCTCTACTCCGACCAGGTCGGTGCGGACGGCACGTTCATCAGGATCGCCTCCCTCACCCCGGCGCAGGCGGCGCTGGTGGCCCGGTACGCCGGCACCACCACCGGGACGGCGCCGTTCGTGGACGTGGGCGGCCGGCTGATCACGACGACCGCCGCATTCAGCCCCGCGCTGCTGGCCGGTCAGTCCCAGTCCCAGATCGCCGGCCTGGTGGCGGCGCCCCCGACCGGTCCGACGCCCGCCGGCGCCACCGCGGCGCCCCCCACCGGCCAGGCCGTGGTGGCCGCCGCCAACCAGCTCACCGCCGGCATCTGCGCGTCCACCGACCAGCGTCCGGCGGCGGTCTGCGACTCGAAGGGTGTGCGCGCCGCCGATCAGTCC
>Ga0209698_10004884_pt1 | contig 14606 bp, 9 predicted proteins | sample LitLauG_LLR_2012_FD_187203 | JGI IMG/M metagenome (GOLD analysis project Ga0209698, IMG submission 187203) | Freshwater sediment microbial communities from Pennsylvania, USA - Little Laurel Run_MetaG_LLR_2012 (SPAdes) (version 2) | ecosystem: Environmental > Aquatic > Freshwater > Creek >...
TCTTTAGTTTCTACAAGGTCACCGACGGGCACGCTACGAAACAAGGCAACTGTGCTTCGCCCGTGCCCGTTTCCTTTTCCAGGTAAGAGAATTTCAGATTTCTACTCGGCCCGCGAAAAGCGTAGAATGCCCGCTGTCTCTCCGGGCTTTCGTGGAGTGAATATTCGATAGATGATTCGATTTCTAAGAAATCGCTTCGGGCATACCGGGAAGGCTGAGCAGCAACTTTCGCTCGGCCGGCTGGAATTTCGTCTGATGGAGATTCTCTGGTCGCGTGGCGAGAGCAACGTCCGCGACGTCGTGGAGAGGCTGGATCAGCCGCTGGCGTACACAACAGTCATGACCACGCTCGACCGGCTGTATAAAAAAGGATTGTTGGATCGCCGCATGCCGGAACGCGCATTTCTCTATTGCGCGCGTTTGTCGCGAGAAGAATGGGACCGTGCGCGGGCGGAGGGCATTCTGGCCGGCTTCCTTGCTGGGCCGCACCCTTCGCGCGAGTTGCTGCTCTCCTCCTTTCTCGATGTTGTGGGCAAGTACGATTCCCGGCTCCTCGACGAGTTGGAGAAGAAGATTCGCAGCAAGCGCAAGGAACTTTCGCGCAGAGGGTTGGCATGAACGGTCCCTACCTGTTGCGACTCTTGTGTCTTTGTCTGGCATCTTTTTTCGCCGTGAATGCCGTTGCTGGCTTGCTGATTTCCTTCGCATCGCACTCGGCCGTTCGCATGGCGGAATCGATGCGCGCGCGCTCCTCTGCCCGTTTTCTGCTGGCGCTGCGATTGCTTCCGTGTGCGTTGGGAATCGCCGCGGTGCTCGCTCTCTGTGTGCCCAGTTATTTATGGCTCGAACCGGATGCTTCGTCGGAGCGCATTGGCTGGGTTTGCTTGGCGCTGGCTGTTTTGGGAGCAGTAAGCTGGGTTGCGCCCCTGGTACGAGTCACCCGGGCGATCGCTTTTTGCATTCGCTTCAATCGCGCGTGGCAACATATCGGCTACGAAACTTTGCTCCACGGCGAGTCAGCGAAAGCTGTGATTGTTGACAAAGACGCTCCGCTCCTGGCGCTTGCTGGGATTCTTCGTCCGCGCCTGATCGTTTCTCAAGCGGTACTCCGTTCTCTTTCTGCGGGAGAGCTGGAATTGGCGTTGCAGCACGAAAATGCGCATCGCATTTCGCGTGACAATCTCAAGCGCTTCTTTCTCCTCATGGCCCCAACTCCCATTCCCTTGCTAAGCAGTGTTTCTTCCATCGAGAAGGGATGGACAAGATTTTCGGAGTGGGCCGCCGACGATGAGGCCGTGCGCGGAGATTCTCACCGTGCGCTCTCCCTCGCTGCCGCGCTTCTCCGCGTGGCGCGAATGGGTACTGCTCCCCGGCTTTCTTTTCTTCACACTTCTCTTTGCGCCGATGATCAGCATCTCTCCGCTCGCGTCGAGCGCTTGCTACGCATCCAACCGCTGCCTGCAAAGTCGCAATCGTCAGCACGAGCTCTCGCCATTGGCTCGAGTTTCGGAGCGTTTTTTTGCGCCGGCGCCCTCCTCGCGTGGCCCACGACTCTATCTCTAGTACACCGGCTACTGGAACTCTTCCTCCGTTAGCCTCAGGCCAACGCGATTCGCTGCTTGGCACGCAATTCTTCCGGCGGCTTGCCTGCCTCGTCTACGACCTGTGGTAGTAGACCGCCGCATTCCGTAGCCTATCTCCCACCATGAACAGCCATTCAAACGGAAAGCGTCCGGTTTCCTCAAGAAGCGCCATTTTGCTGTGCATCTCTCTCGCATTGCTACCATTTGCGGTTCTCGCGCAGAACCCGCGCGGCACGCTTCGCGGCGCCGTGCAAGATTTGAAAGGCGGACGCGTGCCTACCGCGAAAATCGTGATTAAAGCCGCCGAATCTTCTCGCCAGCGGGAAGTTTCGAGCGATTCGCGCGGCGAGTTTCGAATCGATGACTTGGTTCCTGGCCTGTACCAAGTTCGCGTCAGTGCTCCTGGTCTCGCGGACGCCGTTGCAGAAGTAAAAGTGATTGTCAGTTCCGTGCAGGAAGTGCTGGTGACTTTGAAGACCCAATCTGTCCAACAGACGGTGAGCGTGCAAGGTCAGGCTTCTTCGATCACCACACAATCCATCGACACCGCCAGCGCCGTTCACCAGGCAACTGTGACGACTCAGGACCTGCAAACAATTCCTCTCGCCGCCCGCAGTTTTGCAAATATCGCGTATCTGGCTGCCGGCACGGAACCAGTCGAGCCGTCCGATCCCACGAAGGCGCGCATCACGGCGGTTTCCACGGGGGGCAGCTCAGGATTGAACAACGATCTTTCCGTGGACGGGGCGGACAATTCCGATGACTGGATCGGCGGTTTCCTGCAGAATTTTTCGCCGGAGACCATCCAGGAATTTGCGTTTCGAACGGCGATGGCCGATGCGGACACCGGACGAACGACGGCGGGATCGGTCGTGATTACGACCAAGCACGGCACAAATGAATGGCACGGCGACGAAGCCTTCTACGAGCGTGCCGCGGACCTCAATGCCCGTTTTCCGATTGAAAATCCCGCGCCGAACCCGAAGCAGCCGTTCTCACGACAGAATTATGTGGGCACAGTTGGCGGACCAATCGTCAAAGACAAACTTTGGTTCTTCTCTTCCTTCGAGTACGTCCACGAAAACGCCAGCATCGCGTACAGCCCGGACAGTCAGGCACAATTCAATGCTTTGTCACAGCTGGCAGCTCAAGGATTGGTAACGGTCGGGACAACAACGGTTACTTCCATTCCGGTTCCCTCCAGTGTTCCCGTACCCTTCCGCGACTACCTTGGACTGATTCGACTTGACTGGGCGCAGAGCGCTCGCTCGCAGTGGTTCATTCGCGCCGCTGCCGATAGCTACATCACGCGCAACGCTTTGGTCGAGCAAGCCACGCTGCCCTCCACGGGCGCCACCACCCACAACAACTATCTGAACGCAGTTTTGAGTAACCAGTTCACGTTCAATCCGGATTGGGTTGGCACACTCGTCCTTGGCTATAGCGGTTTGCATCTTACGCAAGCGCGCAATTCCGATCTGGGATTCGCACTGGCGTTCCCCTTCAGTTCCACGTCGAATACGGTTTCCGGCCTGGAGACTTTTGGGGACAATCAATTCATAACGGCGGTCACGGCGTTTCCCGTTCTGCGCAATCAGGAGAAGTACCAGTTTCGCTACGACGTGAGCCACGTTTCCGGGAGGCATGCCCCGCGCTTTGGCGTCAATTTTATTCACGAGCCGGTCCTGAGCGGAGCGCTCACGGCGAACGCGGAAACGCTCGTCACACTTCCGCAGAACCCCACGTTTTATCTTGCCAATCCCACGCAGTTCACCACAGACATCGCCGCCTTCAGCGCGCCCACTCCCGCGGGCGACGGCAGCTTTTCGCAGAATGTGCAGCGCCTTGGCATCTATGCAGAGGATTCCTGGCGTGTCGCTTCTCGACTCACGGTCAACTACGGTATTCGCTACGACACGACGTATGGCCTTTTCATCGCGTCCGGCCATGACCAGAGCTTGAACGCGGCCCTCGCTGGAAATGGCATCATCACTGGAATTCCTCATGACTACCGCAAAGCCTTCGCACCGCGACTGGGAGTGGCCTACGGACTTGGCTCATCGGGAAAGACTGTCGTTCGAGCAGGCGCGGGACTCTATTTCAACGATCTCGCCCAGAATGGATGGGTGGAAGCCTTCAACGCCGTGAACGATGCCAACGTGAAAAGCGGTTTGGGCCCCACCTCGTTGATTGATTCGAATTACCACACGCCGTACGCGCTGCACGCCACAGCCGGCGTAGAGCACGCCTTCAACGCCAACTGGATCTTGAGCGCGGATTGGACCATCGAGACGGGCATGCACGGCTATCGCCGGTACGACTATCCGAGCGGAATATCGGTGTTTCGCAGCGACAATCGATCCAGTTACAACGCGTTCGCGCTGCATCTTCAGGGAAATGTAGCCAAACGCCTGAGCCTGGTCGTCAACTACACGCTGTCTTCCGCTAAAACCTGGGGCTGCGTGCTGGGCGAGCTCTTCGATTATGTTAATGGTGTGTGCGATACGTCCAACCCATTTGGCCCGGGCGACTACGGCCCGTCCGGAGAAGATGTGCGCCATCGCGCCGTGCTTGCGGGAACTGTCCGTCCTCCCGGCGGATTCGAAGTGACATTTCTTGCGCAAGCGGAGAGCGCGCGCCCCTTCGTCATCACCACGTCTGACAATAGCGCGCGCATTTCGGTGAACGGAGTTCCCACTTCCCTTGACGAATTCCGCGGAAAGGCCTACATCCAGGCCGATCTGCGCGTCAGCCGGCCGTTCAAGGTCTACGAGCGCTGGTCGGTCGCGCCATTCATCGAGTTCTTCAATCTTTTCAACCGCAACAACCCTGGGGCAAATTTCGTGACGAACGTCGCGGCTTTGCCGGTCCCGGCTGCACAACAAGCATCCGGAAACGTGACGGACATTTGCACCAACGCGGCGTGCACCACCACGCAGCCAGTCACGCGGCTGAGTCAACTGGCGGTGCCTGCGGGCGGACTGGGTGACTTCTTCGGCCCAGGCACCACTGTAGGCATCCCCTTCGCCGCGCAAATCGGCGTCCGGCTCACCTTCTAGAATATTTTCTCCTTGCTTCTCGACACTCCCGCGACACGTACAACGATGGTATAGTCAATTTCAATTTATCGCCCCATTTCAACATGGAGGATCATCCGTGCGCAGCGCACTCCTCTCCCTTCTCGTTGCCCTTCTTGCTGGCGCGGCGCTTGCCACGCAGGAATCTTCGGATCCAGTCGCCCAGGCACTTTCGCAGGGCGATCTATACTCTTCAAAAAGGAAATATGATTTGGCGCTCGACGCCTATCACAGAGCCGACAAGCTTTCGCATCACTCCTCGGCCCCTTGCTACCTGAAAATCGCCGGGGTGGAGCGCAAGCTGGGTGACTTCTCTTCCGCACTCGATGATGCTAAGAAAGCCGTGAAAGTGGCCGGTAGCGACAAGTCGCTGGCTGTTCGAGCCCACCTTCTCCGTGCCACTTTGCTTTCGCAAATGTCGGGAAAACCTACCGATAAAAAGCTGAAAGAAGCAGAGGAGGAGATCCGGCAGGCGCTTGCGCTCGATTCAACGAATGCCTTGGCTCGCTACGATCTGGGTTTCGTGCTTCTAAAGCAAGAACGAGACGCCGAGGGCGTCACCGAGCTAAATGGTTTCCTGTCAATGCCTGGCGGAGATTCCGAAACCGTTGCAGAGGCCCGGCGAATGGTTGCCAATCCCCTGCGCGCGCGTGCGCCTTTTGCGCCGGACTTTTCCTTCATGACGTTTCAGAAGCAAGATGTTTCCAATGCTTCCCTCCGCGGCAAAGTGGTTCTCGTGGATTTTTGGGGCACCTGGTGCCCACCGTGCCGCGAATCCGTTCCCGCACTGCGGAATCTGAACAAGAAATACGCTGGAAGGGCATTTCAATTGGTCAGCGTAAGTTCCGACGACGATGAAGATGTCTGGAAAACGTTTATCAAGGCGGAGCGGATGGATTGGCCTCAATATATTGATTTGCCTGGCGAAGTTCTTCACGCTTTCAAAGTCGATTCATTCCCCACGTTTGTGGTGTTGGACAAGGACGGTGTAATCCGGTTTCGTCAATCGGGCGAAGGTCCGGAGACGGAGATCGAGTTGGAAGATGCCATTAATAAGTATCTCAAGCGCGATTCCGACCCCAAGCTCGCGGCTGCGGCGGCGGCCGAAACGGCTTCCGTTTCTACAGCCAGTACGACAAACAATTCGGGCGCCGCTTCCTCGAACCCGTCTGCCGCGGCCAGCGCCAGCGCCCCGAGGGCATCAGTTTCGGACAGGGAAAATAAATCGGTAAACGCTGATTCCTCAGCGCCGGGAGTGATAGAGGGTGGAGTCATCACCGGGAATACTTACAAGAATATTGCCCTCGGATTGACGTTTCAGTTCCCGCAAAACTGGAGAGCACAAAATCCGACCTCGCTTCAGGGACTAAATGATCGTGTGGAAGCTGCGGCCAAGGCCGCGATGTTGCAGCAGCATCCCGAATTTGCTAATTCCCCGCCCCAGAAGCTCATGGTGCCCAAGACTGTCTTTTATGCTTCGCGAAAAGGTGATTGGGATGGGCAGCACATCAACATGCCATCACTTCGCATCGGCGCGATTCCGTCGGGCTTGGACGCCGTCTGCCTGGATGCTTTTCAGAGTATGGTCGCGAACATGGCTGCCGCTTCCGGGATGAAAATCGTCGGTGCGGCCTCTGAATTTCAGGTGAACAAACATCCGTTCGTACGCGCGGATTTCGAGCGCAGCGTCGGCGCTGTTCGCATTTACCAATCCTTCGTGCAAACCATTGCCGGCGACTATCTACTGAACATCGAAATATATGCCTACTCTCTAGACGAGCTCCAGCAAGCCGCGGCCTCGCTACAATCCATGTCCATCAGCGATGAGGACCCCTGACATCTCCGTTGTGGGACTGTCAATCTTGTGCGCTCTGTCCGCATTGAACTTCAAAAGCGAAGCATCGCAGTCCTCGGACACAGACTGCTCAAGAGACTGGGCGGTTCACCTGGCCGCTCCAATCCGCTCCAGAGCTTTGTCCGCCAGCAGCACCGATTTCCATTGATCGAGAAATGTTGCCCCCAGCCTTTTATAGAAATCGATAGCTGGTTGATTCCAGTCCAGGACTTCCCATCGAATGCCGTAACAGTTTTCCTCCTCTGCTATGCGGGCCACGGTAGCGAGCAACGCCTTGCCGACACCCTTACCGCGAAACTCCTGCCGCACAAACAGGTCTTCCAGAAACAGGCCCGGACGGCCAACCCAAGTGGAGTAGAAACCGAAGAACAAACTGTAGCCTACCGGTTGGCCGTTCCATTCTGCGATCAGGGCGCGGAATTTCGGGTGAGGGCCGAAACCGTCCCTTACCAGGTCGGCCTCGGTAATCTCCACTCGGTCGCGTTCCCGTTCGTATTCGGCCAGTTCGCAAATCAAGGTTCTCAGCAGCGGCGCATCGTTCACAGTGGCAGGACGGATCGATAGCATGAAGCAAGACTCCGATAGGATTCGGCGAGAATGAACCTACGCCGGCCATTATCCAGCATTTCTCATTGAGCGGTACCGTCTCTTCTGGTCTCATACCCACGGTTGCCCGGCCCTGCTATTCTTAAAGGGCAGAGATTGAGGTTTTAGAGCGAATCATGTTTGAGAATCTGACAGAAAAGCTGCAACGGACATTTAAGAACTTGCGCGGGCAGGGTAAGCTCACGGATGAGCACCTGAACACGGCGCTCGCGGAGATTCGCGAGGCGCTGCTGGAAGGCGACGTGAACGTTGGCGTGGCCGATGAACTGTTGGCCAACATTCGCGCGAAGGCGCTTGGCAGCGAAGTCATGCTGCAACTCTCGCCGGATCAACAAGTGGTCAAAGTGGTGCGCGACGAGCTGGCGGCGATGCTGGGCAAACATGCCAAGCCGCTGTTTGCTTCGCGGCCGCCTTCGGTATGGATGATCGTGGGCCTGCAGGGCTCTGGTAAAACTACTACGACTGGAAAACTTGCGAAATGGCTTTCGCAGCATGGACACCGGCCGCTCGTGGTTTCCACTGACGTGTATCGTCCCGCGGCCCGCGAACAGCTTGCGCAAGTCGCGAAGGCCGTTGGCACGGCGATCTGGCCCGGCGCCGGAACAGACAAGCCGCTCGAAATCGTGAAAGGCGCGATCAAGGAAGCAAAACTTTCTGCCAGCGACGTCATTCTGGTGGACACGGCCGGCCGTCTGCATATCGATGATGACTTGATGAACGAGCTGAGCAATCTGAAGAAAGAACTACAGCCCAGCGAAATGCTTTTCATCGCCGATTCAATGATTGGGCAGGACGCGGTGCGCTCCGCGGGCGAATTTCACAAACGACTCGGGCTTACTGGAGTGATTCTCACCAAACTTGATGGCGACGCGCGCGGCGGCGCGGCACTGAGCATCGGCAAAGTTACCGGCGCGCCTGTAAAATTTGTCGGCCTCGGCGAAAAATACGATGCCCTTGAAGCTTTTTATCCCGAGCGCATCGTTTCCCGAGTTCTCGGCATGGGCGACCTTATGTCGCTCATCGAACGCGTGGAACAGACGGTCGACAAAAAAGCCGCTGCCGATCTCGAACGCAAACTCCGCAAAGAAGATTTCACGCTGGAAGATTTTCGGGATCAGTTGAAGCAGATTCGCAAGATGGGGCCGCTGGACAAGATCGTGGACATGCTCCCGAAGATGGGGCCGCTGCAGAATCTGCCCAAGGATGCGAAGGTGGATGAAGGGCAGCTCACGCGAGTCGAAGCGATCATCAATTCGATGACCAACCAGGAACGCCGGGACCACAACGTGATCGACGGCAAACGGCGCAAGCGCATCGCCAAGGGGAGTGGCACTACCGTGCAGGACGTCAACTCCGTCCTCAAGCAATACCTCCAAATGAGGACGATGATGAAGCAGTACGGCGCCATGGCCGCGCGCACGAAAATCAAGGGCCTGGGCAAACTCGCAGGATTATCCTGAGAGTCCGTTAAGTGAAAATAACTTAGTCTGATTTATCTTAGGGGCGGATAGAAACTCGCCACTCTCAGCGCGAGCTTCTCAGGGTCGAGATCGGTGCGGTTGCAGAGAATAATCACGGTCAACCCGTCGCCTTCCATAAATCGCTCGATTACTGTGCGGAAGCCCATCGTGGTTCCGGTATGCCACATGCGTTGGTGGCCTTCATTCGGATCGAGAAACCAGCCGAAGCCGTACGAAACGGGCTTTCCGGGATGCAGATTGTCGTCGTTGGCTTCCTTGGGCCAGAGGGGCTCGGAGCCGTCACTAAGTTTCGCTGGGACTAACGCTGGCTGAAATTCTTTTTCGCTTAGTAAGGTGTGATTGCGCAGGGCGTCGTCCCACTTGGCGAGGTCTCCGAGATTGGAATAGATGCCGCCGTCGCCTAGCGTTGCGGACGTGGAACTCTGATCCGTTTCTTTGAGCGCGTTGTTTTCTTTGGAGTGGCCGAAGGCGCGATTGGTGACTTCGGTTTTTCCCTTTTGAAAAACGATGGTGTGATTCATTTTCAGGGGAGAGAAGATTCTTGCGTGAAGAAAATCGCCGTAGGATTGACCTGAAGCTTTCGCGATGATGAGTCCGAGCACGACGTATCCGGAATTGCTGTACGACCAACTGGTTCCCGGTGAAAACTTTCCGGCTTTTTCTTTTTTCAACAAATCCAAGACTTCAGCGTCCTGAATCTGTTTTTCCGGGGTCCACGTTGGTCCTTTCACTTTTTCCAGGGCGTCCATCAAATCTTCGTAGTCGGACAGGCCGGAAGTGTGGTTTAACAGGTTTCGAATGGTAATGGCTTTCCCGTAGGAAGGAAAGTCGGGAAAGATTTCGGTGAGCGATTCGTCATAGAGGAGTTTTCCATCGTGAGCAAGGAGCATGATGGCCATGGCGGTGAATTGCTTGGTGAAGGAGGCGAGGCGGAAGTTCGTAAGAGCGTTGATCCTGGCCTTCGAACGGAGATCGCGGACGCCGTAGCCGCGCTCGAACACGCGCTGGCCGCCTTTTTGAACGAGCACGGCGAGCCCCGGCGCATCCGGAGAGGTGACGGCCGAAAAAATCGCATCGATCTTAGTGTCCATCGATGATTCTGAGGACTGAGACGGGGTCTCAGCGGCCGCCGCTACGGCGAGCATGGCGACAATAGCCAGAATGAGATTGCGCTTCACCAGACCTCCTCGCACAAGCCGCAGGATATCATCCCGGCGGCTTATTCATCTTGCCGTAACACTTCTGAGGTATCAGTCTAAGTCCCCTAAGACACGCTTATGAAACGACTTGCGCTCGACGATCCGCGCTATTACTTCAACCGCCATGTGCAGTGGCTGGAGTTCAACCGGCGTGTGCTGGAAGAGGCGCGGGACATCGGGAATCCCCTGCTGGAACGGGTGAAGTTTCTCGCCATCACTGCCAACAACCTGGATGAATTCGTGGAAGTGCGCGTGTCGAGCTTCCTGCAGCGCATCGAGCACGGGTCGCGCGACACGGGGCCGGATGGGTTGACGGCGGAGCAGGAACTGGAAAGAGTGTCGGCGGCGATGCATGTTTTCGTCGAGGACCAATACCGCTGCTGGAATGAAGAGCTGCTTCCGGCGCTGGCGAAGGAATCGATACACGTGCTTGCCATGAGCGAGCTGGATTCGAAAGCGCAGCTGGCGACGAAAGCGTTTTTCGAGCGGCGGGTCACACCAATGCTGACGCCGGTGACGGTGGATCCGTCGCACCCTTTCCCGCGGGTTCTGAATAAAGCGCTGTGCATTGCTTTTCTGCAGCGGCGAAGGCGGGGCGGCAATGGGAAGCCATTTTTCGGAGTGGTGACGGTGCCGCGGGCGCTGCCGCGGCTGCTGCGGCTGCCGGCCAGTGAAGATGGCATCCGCTATGTTTTCTTACAAGACATTATTTCAAGTTACGCAACGAAGCTCTACCGAGGATACGAGATTCTGGCTTCGACGTCTTTTCGAATCACGCGCAACAGCAACCTGTATCTGGAAGAAGAAGAAACGCGCAGCTTGATGGAAGCGGTGGACTCCCAGGTGACGCAGAGGCGCAAGGGCGAGGCGGTACGACTGGAAATCGAAGCCAACGCGCATCCCGAAATTGTCGACCGGCTGGTGTCGACATTTAAGCTGGACGAATCGCTGGTCTTCCGGGTTCGCGGGCCGGTGAATCTGCAGAGGCTTTTTCACTTGGTGGAAGAAACTCCGAGGGCGGACCTGAAATATACGGCTTTCGTGCCGCGGCACATTCAGATCGGGCGGGACGCGGATTCGATGTTTGAAGCGATTCGCCGGCAGGACGTGTTGTTGCATCATCCATACGATTGCTACGACGGCGTGGTGCGTTTTCTGGAAACAGCGGCGCGCGATCCGCGAGTGCTGTCCATCAAGCAGACGCTTTACCGCACGAATTCGAACTCGCCCGTGGCGCGGGCATTGATGGAAGCCGCGGACAAGAAAGAAGTGACCGTGGTGGTGGAGCTGAAAGCCAGCTTCGATGAAGCGACGAATATCCGTTGGGCGCGCAGCTTTGAAGACGCGGGCGTGCAAGTGTTCCACGGGCTGGTGGGGCTGAAGACGCATGCGAAGCTGGCGCTGGTCGTGCGGCAGGACCCAGACGGTAGAATCCGCAGGTACGCGCATCTCGGGACGGGCAATTACAATCCGTCCACGGCGAGGTATTACACGGATTTAAGCCTGCTGACGCGGGACGACGCTATTACGTCGGCGGTGCACGACGTCTTCAATTATTTGACGGCGTACGCCGAGCAGAGCCATTACAAACCCTTGATGGTTGCTCCACGCGACATGGCGAAAACGTGCATCGAGCTGATTGATCGAGAAGCGCGGCATGCGCGTCGAGGGCGCGACGCGCGAATTATTGTAAAGGCCAACGCGATCGTCGATCCGCCGGTGATCCGGGCACTGTACCGCGCTTCGCAAGCCGGCGTGGAGATTGACCTGATCGTTCGCGGGCAGTGCACTCTGGTGCCGGGAGTGCGGGGGCTGAGCAGCCGGATCAAGGTGCGCAGTATCGTGGGAAGATTTCTGGAGCACAGCCGAATTTTCTATTTTGAAAACGGCGGGAAGCCGGACCTGTACCTTGGAAGCGCGGACTGGATGCCGCGCAATCTCTACGAGCGTGTCGAAGTTCTGTTTCCGGTGAAGGATCCAGTGCATCGCGAAAGAATCTGGACCGAAATACTAGCGTCGTATCTGGCCGATACGCGGAAGGCGCGAGTGCTCGGGCCAGACGGCTGCTATTCCCGTCCGCGAGCGGTGCGCAACGGACACGGATTCTCGGCGCAGGAACACCTGATGCGAATGGCGACGGACGCCGTTGACGCTCAGCGCACCACAGCTCCGCGCAGCTCCGGGGTCGTTTATACTTCAAAGGACGTCGCGGCCGACCCGTCACTCCCCGAGGCCGACTCCACAGCGCAGGACACATCGAATGCAGCCGTATGATCTGGTTGTAATTGGTTCCGGCCCCGGCGGGCAACGAGCCGCCATTCAAGGTGCAAAAGCAGGAAAACGAGTGGCGGTCATCGAAAAGCAGACCTCCATCGGTGGCGTGTGCATCAACACCGGCACGATTCCCAGCAAGACGATGCGCGAAGCGGTGCTGCATCTCTCCGGCTTCTACGACAAGAATTTTTACGGATCGAACTACAACGTAAAAGAAAACGTGACCATGGCGGACTTGAACTTTCGCGTCCAGCACGTGGTGGAGAGCGAAGTCGGAGTCACGCAGAATCAACTGAAGCGCAACGGCGTAGAGGTCATCCACGGGATTGGCAGCTTTCTGGATGCCCACCACGTTCGCGTGGAGAACGGCAATGGATTCGCAGAACTTGAGGCGGACAATGTGGTCATTGCCACAGGCACCAAGCCGTCCAAGAATTCCAAGGTGCCGATCAATGGCCGGACCATCATCAACAGCGATCAAATCCTGAGCATGTCGCATGTACCGAAGACCCTGATCGTGGTGGGAGGCGGCGTCATTGGCGTGGAGTACGCTTGCATGTTTGCGACGCTCGGCGTGCGCGTCATCATCATCGAAAAGCGGCCCCGCCTACTGGAGTTTGCAGACGTCGAAATGGTAGAGGCGCTGACCTATCACATGCGCGACCAACGGGCCACGCTGCGCATGACGGAAGAAGTGGAGAGTGTCGAGGAACTACCGGACGGAAAAGTTGCGGCCAATCTGGTGAGCAAAAAACGCATCATTGGCGACGCCCTGCTCTACGCGGTCGGACGGCAGGGCAACGTGGATGCGTTAAATCTGTCCGCGGCGGGGATTGAAGCTGACGACCGCGGGCGCATCAAGGTTGATGCGGATTACCGCACGGCCCAGCCGCATATCTTTGCGGTAGGTGACGTGATCGGTTTCCCAAGCCTGGCTTCGGTGTCCATGGAACAGGGGCGCATCGCGGCGGCACGAGCGTTCAAGCTGGATGTGCAAACCGACCCGGCTGGATACCCCTACGGAATTTACACCATTCCCCAGATTTCTTTTATTGGCAAGACCGAAGAGCAACTTACGGATGCCGATGTGCCGTATGAAGTTGGCGTGGCGTACTACCGGGAGATCGCGCGAGGACAGATCACCGGTCATACGGATGGACGGCTCAAGTTGCTCTTTCATCGAGAGACGCTGGAGCTTCTCGGGGTGCACATCTTCGGGGAGGATGCGGCGGAGCTATTGCATATCGGGCAGGCTGTGTTTCTGCTGAAAGGCAAAATCACGTATTTCGTGAACACGGTTTTCAACTATCCTACTCTCGCCGAGTGTTATAAGGCTGCGGCGTTCAACGGATTGAACCGCCTAAGCTGACATTTACCGGGCTTCATAAGCAAAACTTCGGTTGCCAATCGCAGGTCGGATGAAGACTTGGACGATGTAACTCCCGCACAACTTTCAGCGTAATCTCATAGAGATCATTGCAGCAGATTTCGATTGAGACTTCTGGGCGGCCAGGCCGCGTATTCGAGGATTGCGCATAGCAGGATTTCGTCGAATAAGAGGGGATTCTTTCCGTACTCATGCTGGATATTCGCGACAATCTGGCTCTTTGTTTTGGCTCCCTGCGGGCACACAAATTGCGCGCCTCGCTGACTATGCTGGGGCTGACGATGGGTGTAGCCACACTCATCACGGTCATGACCATCGTTCAGGGTGCCAACCTTTACGTTGAGCAAAAGATCGCCAACCTGGGAACCAATGTCTTTCAGATTGCGCGGACGCCGTTTGCGGTGACGGACTTCAACATCATCATCAAGGCCTTGAAGTACCGAAAGATCGAACTGGAAGACGTACGGGCGGTCGAAGCCGGGTGTCCCGCTTGCGAGGAAGTGGGTGCAACGGCAAGCGCGTCGGTGAAGGCCCGTGGGGGCGACAAGGAGTCGCCAGATGTGAACTTCTACGGCGAAACTCCGAATATGGCCAATATCGATTCGCGCGCGGTGGAGGTGGGCCGGTTCTTCACTTCCTGGGAAGCGGAACATCGGACATACGTTTGCCTGATCGGTGACACCCTGGTGCAACGGCTGTTTCAAGGCGGGGACCCCATTGGAAAAAGCATCCGCGTCGGGAATGAGGAGTTCCTGGTCATCGGGGTGATGGAAAAAGTAGGCAGCGTGCTTGGGCAGGACCAGGACAACTTCGTGATTGTGCCTCTGCCCGTGTTTCTAAGCATTCAGGGAATCCATACCAGCCTGACCATCAATGTGAAGACCAGCACTGGAGATTTTGAAACGGCGCAGGATCAGGCGCAGCTGATCTTACGAGCCCGCCGCCACCTAAGCGGAATTATGGAAAATGACTTTTTTATTGGGACGAAGGACAGCTACATGGCTTTGTGGAAGAGCATCAGCTCGGCGTTCTTCGGCGTGTTCATCCTCGTGAGCACAATCTCCGTGGTGATCGGCGGGATTGTCATCATGAACGTGATGCTGGTGAGCGTGACGCTGCGGAAGCGGGAGATCGGAGTACGGCG
>Ga0209698_10004885_pt1 | contig 14604 bp, 11 predicted proteins | sample LitLauG_LLR_2012_FD_187203 | JGI IMG/M metagenome (GOLD analysis project Ga0209698, IMG submission 187203) | Freshwater sediment microbial communities from Pennsylvania, USA - Little Laurel Run_MetaG_LLR_2012 (SPAdes) (version 2) | ecosystem: Environmental > Aquatic > Freshwater > Creek >...
ATGGAATACGCATCAGGTCTGATGGACGGGATTGGGCCGAGGTTGACAGGCTCGGAAAATCTGAAAAAAGCCAACGAGTGGACCAAGGCGCAGTTCGCCGCGATGGGTTGCAGCAACGCGCATCTCGAGGATTGGGGCGAGTTCGGGATGGGTTGGAAGCAACTGAACACCTGGGCCCGCATGACTTCACCGGACTCGGCGGTGTTCATCGCGCAAGCCGCGCCGTGGTCACCGGCGACGAAGGGAGCCGTAAGCGGTCCCGCCCTCTGGGTTGACATCAAAGAAGAAAAGGACTTTGAGAAGTACAGGGGAAAGCTTGCGGGAAAGATCGTTTTCTTTGGAGATATGCGGGATGTGAAGCCCGTGGACAAGCCACTGTTCACCCGCGACGCTGAAGCGGACCTGAAAGAGATTGAAGAGTACCCGATTCGCCTAAACGACACTGAGAATTCTTTCCAGGCTTTTTTAAAGCGCCTGGAATTCCGGGAGAAGGTAGGAAAGTTTCTGGCGGCAGAGCAGAGCGCTGCGGTCATTACGCCGAGCCGCGACGGGCGAAACGGCGGCGGGTCCGGCGGAACGATCTTTGATGATACCGGTGCTGGTTTTGGCTGGCTCATCTACCAGAAGGACCATGCGAATCCTTTGCCGGTGGCCGTGACGGCCATTGAAAATTATGGGCGCGTGTACCGGTTGTTGAAGGCGGGCGTTCCCGTAACGATTGAAGTGAATATTGATACGAAATTCACCGGCGAGCATGAACACGGGTTCGACACGATTGCGGAAATTCCCGGAACCGACCCGAAGCTGAAAGACGAGTTGGTCATGGTGGGCGGACATCTGGATTCATGGGCATCGGCGACAGGAGCGACGGACAATGGGGCGGGAACCGTGGTCGCCATGGAAGTGATGCGGATCCTTAACGCTCTACAGGTGAAGCCGCGGCGAACCATCCGCGTGGGGCTGTGGACCGGCGAAGAACAGGGCGAGTTTGGATCTTTTGGATATGTGAAGGAACACTTCGGGTATGTTCCGAGATCGACGGCACCGGACCAAATGACAGTGACGGAATTCGATCGCGATCCCGCAGGACCCATTGTGTTAAAAGTGGAACAGCAGAAGATTTCCGCGTACTTCAATGTAGATAACGGGAGCGGGAAAATTCGCGGGATCTATTTGCAAGGGAACGCGGCTGCGGGACCGATCTTCGCTCAGTGGATTGAACCGCTCAAGGACGTCGGCGTTACGACGATCACCGACCAGGAAACCGGCGGAACGGACCACGAGGCGTTTGACGCGGTGGGAATACCCGGATTCCAGTTCATTCAGGATCGTCTCGACTACGAATCGCGGACACATCACTCCAACATGGATACCTACGAGCGGTTACAGCCCGAGGACCTGGCGCAAGCCGCGATGGTCGAAGCCATTTTTGTGTACAACGCGGCCATGCGCGACCAGATGCTGCCGAGGAAGGCGCTAGCCCATCCAGAGTTGGAGAAGGAGCGGTCGAAGCCGCTCAAAGGCGTTATGCCGGGAGCAGAAGCAAAGAATTAGGAGCTGCCTGCCGCTGTCATCGGCGGGATGTTTTGGTTCAGACGGAAAAAGTTACGAGGATCGTACACTGTCTTGATGGTTCTAAGACGCCCCCATCGTTCGCGGTAGGCTTCAGGAACGCGATCGCTTTCATCGCCGCTCATAAAATTGACGTAAACTCCCGGCACCATGGCGGGCCGCAACCGGGCAAACACGCTGCGAATCCATGAAATATTTGCGGCATCGTCCGCTGGGTCTGACCAGTTTCCGAGCAGATTGAGCACAAACGGCGAGCTGCGATCACCGAAGGCCGTTTCGCCCGGCGCAACGCGCGCCGCTGCACCACCGAGGTATGCCAGCTCAATTTCGTTCGTCACAGATGGATTCGTGGCGAGCGCGTCAATCATGATGCCGATGCTTTCGTCGTTCAAAGTCTTGAAATATCCGGCTTTGGTATAGTAGCGGCGGTCGTGCGGAAAGTCGGAATCCGCCAGAGTTTGCAGCGTGCTGAAGGAAATCACTTCCTTGGTGATCGCCTTGTGATTGCCAACCGCGAAGGCGTGATCCACATACCGGCGGCCTTTTTCGAGGCCGCCAACCCAAAGCGCGGAGACACTTGCGATCGGCCGCCCGCGAATATCAGCTGGAATGTTTTCCGCGTCGGGCGCGTTCCTCAAGGAGAATCCCCATCTCAAGTTATCGGGCGCTTCCGGCATGAAGTCGCGCCAATGCCGCAGAAGACCTAGCACTTCATCACCAGGACATATTCCCCTGCCGAATAGAACCGCACTCACCGGGTGGAGTGTCACTTCGAATTCGGTCACGACGCCGAAGTTGCCTCCCCCTCCTCGCAAAGCCCAAAATAGATCCGCGTTCTCGCTTGAGTTGGCGTGGATTACCGATCCATCCGCAGCAACCACGGTGAAACCCCGCACATTGTCACAGGACAGGCCGTGCAAGCGATTGAGCCATCCGGTCCCGCCTCCAAGAACCAGACCAGCAGCGCCGGTGTGGGAAACCACTCCCGAAGGAAATGCGAGCCCCACGGTTTGTGTTGCGGAATCAATGGAACCGAGCAGGCATCCACCCTCAAATCGTGCGCTCCGGGCTTCTGGAAAGACCTGAACCTTTCGCATGGGCGAGAGGTCAATGACCAGGCCGTCATCGCAAGTGCTGAAGCCGGCAAGACTATGGCCTCCACAACGGACCGCGGTGATCACACCCGCGGAGCCGGCGGCACGCACGGCGGCCTGCACATCACTGGAATCGTTGCATCGAGCGATCAGACCGGGTCGGCGAGCAACCAAGCCGTTCCAAATTCGACGGGCGTCAGGGTACTCGGCGTCGTCTGGCCGCCGCAAACTCCCTTTGAAGTGGCCTTTGAGAGTGGAATAGACTTCGTTGATTGCTTTGGTCATAGAGGGCGAACGACCAAGAGGATAGGGATGATTCAAGATACAAGCAAGCGCCGTGCTGGTAGCATGTTGGTTGACACGCGGAAGCACGCATTGTAGCGTTCGCGTGCTTCGCTTCCGGCGCCGCAAACACGTAGTCCTGATCGGCCGCAAACGGGACGCGAGGAAATCAGATGAGTCGCATCGCCAACGCTACTCCCGTTTTGGATCGGCACTCCGGGTTCCCCATTAAGTCCATCCGCGCGCAGTTTCCGGCCCTTCACCGCAAGCCCTTGTTCATATTCCTCGACAACGCCGCAGGCGCGCAAGTGCCGCAGATCGTGCTGGACGCTGTCAACGAGCATTTAGTGGGGCACAACGTCCAGCGCGGGGGCCGCTATCGGCACAGCCAGCAAGTGGACGCGACCATCGCGCGGGCGCGCGAAAGTGTAGGTGTCTTTCTAAATGCCCGAGATCCGAGCGAAATCGCATTTGGCATGAATGCAACTTCCTTCATCCGCATCGTGAGCCTGGCGATTGGGCAGACCCTGCAGCAGCGGAACGAGATTATTATCACCGACATGGATCACGAAGCCAACGTTGCCACGTGGCTGGCGCTGCAAAGAGAAGGGGCCAAATTTCAATGGTGGAAGATGCGGGAAGACGGCAATCTTCATCCTGAAGACTTGAAACCCCTGCTGTCTTCCAAAACGCGTTTGGTGGCATGCACGGTGGCCTCCAATGCGCTTGGCTCCATCGTGGACGTTGCGGCGGCGGCTAAGCTCGTGCACGACGCGGGTGGCGAAATTTTTCTCGATTGTGTGCACTATGGGCCGCACGCGGTGATGGATGTCCAGGCTTTTGACTGTGATTACCTGGTGTGTTCCGGTTATAAGATTTTTTCTCCACACATGGGATTCCTCTGGGGGCGCCGCAATCTACTTCAGAAGCTGCCAACTTTCCGCGAGGACTTCATTCCCGACGAGCCGCCCGGAAAAATCGAAGCAGGAACGTTTATTTATGAAAATGTCGCGGGCATGGATGCCGCGGTTTCCTATCTGGAGAATCTGGGTAAGAGTCTGGGAGAAGGCAAACGCGATATTCAAGCCAACTCGAAGCGCGCCCATATCGTGCGAGCCATGACGGCTATCCGTTCGTATGAAGAATCATTGTCGCTCGAACTGCTGCGTATTTTGCGCGAATGCGGCGCTACCATCTACGGCGTGCGGGAGGATCATCGGGTGCACGAACGCGTGCCGACATTGTGCTTCAATCTGCAGAAAACTCCTCCGGCAAAAGTCACCGAGACCATGGCGGACGCGGGCATTGGGATACGCGATGGGCACATGTACACACCGCGGCTGATGAAGCGGTTCGGGCTGCGTCAAGATAGCGGCGTAGTTCGAATTTCCGCCGTTCACTACAACACCATGGAAGAGGTACACCGCTTTGCAGATGTTCTGCTCGATTTGAGCAAGCATGAGTAGTGTTCCCGAGCCCTCCAAGGGCCCCACGCCTAGCACCACAAATTTGCCGGACCACATCGTGCACACCGGGGAACTGCGGCGGAGGTTGACCCAACGGCAGCTCAGCATGCTGGCCATTGGCGGAGCGATTGGTGTCGGCCTTTTTCTGGGTAGCAGCGTGACCATTCGGCTGGCCGGGCCGGGTGTGATTGTGTCCTACCTTCTCGGCGCGGTCATCGCCCTCATTGTCGCTTACTCGCTGGTGGAAATGGCCGTCGTCCATCCTGTTGCCGGCTCTTTTGGCGTCTACGCTCAAACCTATCTTAGCCCCTGGGCCGGATTCACGGTTCGCGCGACGTACGGACTGGTTCAAATTATTGCGATTGGCGCGGAAGTGACAGCCGTGGCGATCTATTTCGCGTTTTGGTTTCCCTCGATCCCTCAATGGATCTGGGTGGTAGGAGTTTCTATCGGGCTGGTCGCGTTGAATACGCTGCAGGTGGCTCGCTTCGGCGAGTTTGAATACTGGTTCGCGTTGATTAAGGTTCTGGCTATCGTCGTTTTTATCGTCGTCGGTCTGGGTTTGGTATTTGGTCTGGGCCCAAGGCCGGCCGTTGGTCTGTCGAATCTCACCGCGCACGGTGGCTTTCTTCCTCATGGTTGGAAGGGCGTGTGGCTGGCCCTCACTCTTGTGCTCACGAGCTATATGGGCGTAGAAATCATTGCGGTTACTGCCGGGGAAGCCGAACGTCCCGAGGAATCCATTCCCCGCGCCATGCGTACGATTGTGTTTCGTCTCATCCTTTTCTACGTTTTCGCTATTACTATCATGCTGGCGATGACTCCTTGGAATCACGCCGGCACGGCCACGGGCATCACTGGGAGCCCCTTCGTGAGCGCCTTTTCAGCCGTGGGCATTCCCTATGTTGCAAGCATCATGAATCTGGTGGTGATTACCGCGGCGCTCTCAAGTTCGAATACCGATTTGTACCTCACCACCCGTATGCTCTTCTCACTCTCGAGGGGCGGCTACGCCCCGGAATGGCTCGGGCGCCTCAGTGAAAACGGTGTTCCTCGGCGCGCCCTGGCTGTTTCAACGGGCGGTATGGTGGCCGCGATATTGCTTGCAATCTATGCGCCAGCGAACGCATTCCTCATGCTCTATGGCGTAGCCGTCGCGGGGATGTTTTTTGTCTGGATCATTATTTTGCTGACGCATTTCGCATTTCGGCGTGCGCTCGGCCCCGAACGAGTCGCCCAGCTTCCGCTACGATTGCGATTCTTTCCGTACTCGACCTGGCTGGGAATCGTCGCTCTTCTTGGGATCGCCGCAAGCACATTTTATGTCGACGGCTTACAGTATTCGGTCTTAGCTTTCGCGCCGTTTCTGCTGCTGATTTCTATCGCGTATTGGAGAGTCCGGCGGGGCAAGGATTTTGTGACCGGCGTGGAACTGAAGTAACCGTCTGGTTTCGCGACGGTTCTTCTGTTACAACGGGCAGCCGTCATGCGAGTGTCAGCGCTTGGAAGCTGACTTGACGGTCTGCCGATTGGAAAAATTGGCTGGGGCGGAAGGATTCGAACCTTCACCGTCCTCATTAACAGTGAGGTGTCCTACCAGTTGGACCACGCCCCAGCGGCGTGCCGACGGCCCCGGCCATGCCGGGGACATCCATTTATAGGTAGGCTCCGCCGCAAAAAGAGCGCCGGAGGGTCCTTCTAAGATACCACGGCGGAGCATTGTGCATGCCCCTCTAAGAAATATTTATTGGGAGCAAAACGAACGCAATGGCCGCAACTTGGAGTGATTAACATCACACTTCCCCGAGCCAACGAAAGAAAGCACGTGATTGGTGCGCTTCCGCCGGGCCTTGGACTCTTGTAGCTTGCAGAAACCAACACTCTTCCAAAGTTCTTGAAAGAATTGCCGAATTTGCAGGGTTTGGAGTATGGAAACTTCATCGAACAACCTTGCGGAGAGGTTGCAATCCGGAAAGTTTTGTTGGACACTATCCAATCAAATTTTGCCCGGGTTTGCACTTCCCGGTCAGTACGTGGGACGCCCGGACGCAGCGCCCTAGCGGTGCGCTTCCCCGCCAGAGTGCAAAAAAGACATGGCCCAAATTTTTCATCGCAGCACGAATTTCATCGCCAGATTCAGTGTCTTTTCTGCACTTTTCTTGATTGGGCTGGCGCTGGTTGCAGTCTTCGCCGTAGCGCGCTCGCCGTACTTGACGGGGCAGAACATCTCCCAGCAACAACCGGTTCAGTTCAGTCACAAGCATCACGTGGGCGACGACGGCATTGACTGCCGCTACTGTCATACCGGGGTCGAGACTTCCGCGGTTGCCGGAATCCCCCCGACGAAGACCTGCATGAACTGTCATTCGGTGCTGTTCAATAGCTCGGTCTACCTCGAGCCCATCCGCGAGAGCTATCGCAGCGACAAATCCATCGAGTGGGTCAAAGTTCACCGTCTTGCCGATTTCGCTTATTTCAATCACAGCATTCATATCAACAAGGGCGTAGGCTGCTCGACGTGCCACGGGCAGATCAACCAGATGCCGCTCGTTTTCCAGGCCAACACTTTGCTGATGCAGTGGTGCTTGGACTGCCACCGCAATCCCGAGCCGGTGCTGCGCCCGAAAGATCAGGTTTTCAACATGGACTGGAAAGCCGCCGATAACCAGGCGGAGATCGGCGCCAAGCTGCGGGAAGAATACAAGATTAGGACCACGGCCGAGCTGACGAGTTGCTCGACGTGTCACCGCTAATGGATCGCATGAGCGAGCACAAGCAACAGGAACTGAGCAATCATCAGCAGGAGCACGGCGCAAAAACCGCTGGCGCGCTTCCGCATGATCTTACTGGAGATTTGACGCTGCCGGAACGGCCGCTGGACTTGGCCGCGGTGCGTGCGAAGCTGCAATCGAAATCTGGAAAGCAATACTGGCGCACGCTCGAAGAGCTTGCCGAAGATCCAAACTTTGAGGAACTGCTTCACCGCGAATTCCCGCGCCAAGCACCTTCCGAATGGGATGAAGGCGTAGACCGCCGCGATTTCCTGAAGCTGATGGCCGCGTCGCTGGCCTTTGCTGGGCTCTCCGGATGTGGCCGCCCTCCGGAGCAGCACATCGTTCCTTACGTCAAGCAACCAGATGGCTTGGTCCTCGGCAAAGCACAGTTTTATGCCACGGCAATGCCGTTCGGCGCCGACGCGGTTGGCCTGCTCGTCGAAAGCCACGAGGGGCGCCCCACGAAAATCGAGGGCAATCCGGATCATCCGTCGAGCCTGGGCGCTACGAACGTCTTTGCCCAGGCTTCCATTCTGAATCTCTACGATCCCGATCGCGCACAGACGGTCACCAATCTCGGCGAGATTCGTACCTGGTCGGCGTTTTTGGATAATTCGCAGTTGTCGGCGGCAGCTTTCAGAGCCACAAGAGGCGAGGGTTTCCGTATCCTGACCGGGATTATCGCTTCGCCGACCCTAGCCGCGGAAATTCAGACGCTCTTGACACTCTTCCCGCTGGCCAAGTGGCACCAGTGGGAGCCAGCCGTAGGCGATGGCCCGCGCGAAGGCGCAAAGCTCGCCTTTGAGAACTCCGTCAACACGGTTTATCGCGTGGAGAGGGCCGAGGTCATCCTCTCGCTCGACTCCGATTTCCTCGGCAGCGGCCCGGGACACATCCGCTACGCGCGCGAATTCTCGCGCCGCCGCAATCTGGATCAGTATGCGGAAGCCGATCGCCGAGGCGGCGAGATGAATCGCTTGTACGTCGTCGAGCCGACGCCGAGCGTGACTGGCGCGACTGCGGATCATCGTTTGCCCCTGCGCGCTTCCGAAGTGGAGCTCTTCGCGCGTGCACTTGCAGCGAAGCTCGGGCTGGGAGGCTCCGCGACGGTTCCTGCTGGCGCGGAAAAGTGGCGCGACGCCGTTGCGACGGACCTCCAGAAACACAAGGGCGCGTCCCTGGTGGTTGCGGGCGAACATCAGTCCGCGGAAGTCCATGCGCTGGCCCATGCCATCAACGCAGCCCTAGGCAATGTCGGTTCCACTTTGTACTACACCGCGGCGGTCGAAGATCACCCGGTAAATCACCTCGAATCGATGCGCGAATTGTGCAACGACATTGACGCCGGCAAGGTTGATACCCTCCTCATTCTCGGCGTCAACGCCGTTTACACCGCGCCGCATGATTTCGATTTCGCTTCGAAGCTGCGTTTCGACGAAAAGACGAAGAGCAAAAAAGTCGCCACGGTGATTCATGTCAGCTCGCATTTTGACGAAACCTCGGAACTTTGCGACTGGCACGTGGCCGAATCACACTATCTCGAAACCTGGGGCGATGCCCGCGCTTTCGACGGGACTGTAAGCGTAATTCAGCCGCTGATCGCGCCGCTGTATCGCACGCATTCCGCGCGCGAAGTCCTTGCGGCGTTTACGGACAAGCCGGGAGTCTCGGATTACGAAGTGCTGCGCGACCGCCTGAAAGCTGCTAATCCTTCGGCTGATTTCGAAAAGTTCTGGCGCAAGACGTTGAACGACGGCGTTGTCGCCGGCTCGGCTTTCGCACCCTTGAGCGTCGCTTCAAGATTCAATCCCGCGAGCCTTCCCGCGCCGAAGCCCCCAGCCACTGATGAAATCGAATTTATTTTCCGGCCCGATCCCTCTGTGTACGACGGACGCTTCGCCAATAACGGCTGGCTCCAGGAATTGCCGAAACCGGTCACCAAACTCACCTGGGACAATGCCGCGCTAGTCAGTCCGAAAACCGCGGAGACTCTGAAAGTGGCCCACACCGTTGCCTCGCGCGGTGGCGAGCACGGCAAGGTTTATTCGAATGTCATCGACATCGCAGTTTCGGACAGCAAAGTCACCGCAGCCGCGTGGATCCTGCCGGGCCAAGCTGATGGCGTCATCGTTCTTCCGCTCGGGTATGGGCGCAAAAAAGCGGGCTATACCGGTTCGAACAAGGGATTCAACGCCTACGCCGTGCGCGATTCCCGCGCGCTTTGGACCGCGACCGCTTCCACGAACGCGATCAAAAAGACCGGCGAGGATTATCCGCTCGCCTGCACGCAGTATCACTTCAACATGGAAGGCCGGCAGATTCTGGCCACCGGAACGCTCGACGAGTACCACAAGAATCCGAATTTTGCCAACGAGCATGCCGAACTGCCCCCGAAAGAACTCTCGCTCTACAACGGAGAAGCAGAATTCCCCTACACGCGCGACAAGTGGGCGATGGCCATTGACTTGAACAAATGCAACGGCTGCAATGCCTGCGTGGTCGCTTGCCAGTCGGAGAACAATATCCCCGTCGTCGGCAAGGATCAGGTCATGCGCGGCCGCGAGATGCACTGGATCCGCGTCGACCGCTATTACGAAAAGGCCGAGAACGCGACGCACGATCCTTCCAGTTATGATGACTCGCTCTTCAATCCGCCAACATTTTTCCAGCCGGTGCCCTGCCAGCAGTGTGAAAACGCGCCTTGCGAACAGGTTTGCCCCGTCGGCGCCACGGTACACAGCGCCGAAGGCCTGAACGACATGGTCTACAACCGCTGCGTGGGAACGCGCTACTGCTCGAACAACTGCCCCTACAAAGTGCGTCGCTTTAATTTCCTTCGCTTCCAGGATTGGGAGACGCCGCAGTTCAAGCTCTTGCGCAATCCGGAAGTTACCGTGCGCAGCCGCGGCGTCATGGAAAAATGCACCTACTGCGTGCAGCGCATCACGAACGCGCGCATTGAGGCGGAGAAGCAGAACAGCGAAATTCACGACGGCGCGATCGTCACGGCCTGCGAACAGGCTTGCCCGACCCAGGCCATCGTTTTCGGCAACGCGAACGACAAGGAAAGCCGTGTCGCGAAGTTGAAGGCACAGCAACGCAACTACACGCTACTCGGCGAACTGAACGCCCGGCCCCGTACTACTTATCTCGCTGCGGTGCGCAACACGAATCCGGAATTGGAGAAGTCATGAGCTCCGGGCAACCGCCATTCGATTCTCCCGAAATCCGCCGGCTCACGCCGGTGATTGGGCCTGGGCACACCTACGGGTCGGTCACGGACAAGATCAGCGCGATCGTTTTGACTCGTCCCACTTCCCTCGGTTGGTTTATTGGCTTCACCATTGCCTTCAGTCTGATGGGAATGATGACCATCGCCATCGCCTGGCTGGTCATCAAGGGCACCGGCATCTGGGGCATCAACATCCCCATTGGCTGGGGCTTTGCCATCGTCAATTTCGTGTGGTGGATCGGTATCGGCCATGCGGGAACATTGATCTCCGCCATCTTGTTCCTTTTGAATCAGAAATGGCGCACCTCCATCAACCGCTTCGCGGAAGCCATGACGCTTTTTGCCGTGGCCTGCGCGGGCATATTCCCGCTGATCCATACCGGCCGCCCGTGGATGGCGTTTTACATGTTCCCCTACCCGAGCACTATGGGCCTCTGGCCGCAGTTCCGCAGCCCGCTGATCTGGGACGTGTTCGCGGTTTCCACTTACGGCACGGTTTCGCTGATGTTCTGGTTCGTGGGCCTCATCCCAGACCTGGCCACGCTGCGCGATCGCTCCGTCCAGAAGTCCCTGAAGATCATTTACGGCATGTTTGCCATGGGCTGGCGCGGTTCCGCCCGCCACTGGCATCGCTATCAGTCGGCTTATCTGCTGCTCGCCGGACTCGCGACACCATTGGTTCTCTCCGTGCACACCGTTGTGAGCTTCGATTTCGCCATCGCCATTGTTCCCGGCTGGCATACCACGATCTTTCCGCCGTATTTCGTGGCCGGCGCGATCTACTCGGGCTTTGCCATGGTTTTGACCATTGCCATTCCGCTGCGCAAGGTTTACGCCCTGGAAGATTTCATCACCATGCGCCATCTGGACAACATGGCCAAAGTTATGCTCGCCACCGGCCTCATCGTGGCTTACGGCTACTTTTTCGAGTTCTTCATGGCAAGTTACAGTGGCAACAAATTTGATGTATTTCTGGTGCAGCAGAGGCTTCATGGCCCTTACGCGCCCTTTTATTTCGCGCTGATTGTCTGCAACATCCTCACGCCGCAGCTGCTGTGGTTTTACAAGATGCGCCACAACGTCGCCGTTCTGTTCATCATGTCCATCGTCGTGAACATCGGCATGTGGCTGGAGCGCTTCGTCATCGTGGTCATCAGCCTGACGCGCGACTTTGTGCCCTCGGCCTGGGGCCGCTACAGCCCGACGTTCTGGGACTGGGCCACGTTTATCGGCACCATGGGAATGTTTGTTACTCTGATCTTCCTGTTCGTGCGTGTTCTACCGGCAATTTCCATCGCCGAAATGCGCGAACTGGTGGCGGAGACTTCCGAGGATGAGAAGTAATGCAGCACAGTTCAGACATTTACGGAGTGATGGGCGAGTTCGGCACACCTGAAGAACTCCTCCATGCAGTGGAGAAAATCCGCGAGGCAGGCTACGCGCGCTTCGATGCTTTTGCTCCCTTCCCTGTCGAAGGCCTCTCGGAGGCCCTTGGCTTGAAGCGCAACCTGGTGCCTGCGATTACACTTCTCGGCGGCCTGACGGGGGGCGTCGGGGGATTTTTCCTTCAATACTGGGCCGCGGCGATTACCTACCCGTTGAATATCGGCGGCCGCCCGCTCAATAGCTGGCCCGCTTTCATTCCCGTGACATTTGAGCTGACGGTCCTCGGAGCATCGCTCGCCGCGGTTTTTGGCATGCTCGCCCTGAACAAATTGCCCCAGCCGAATCATCCGGTTTTCAACGTCGCGCGTTTCACGCACGCATCGTCTGACCGCTTTTTTGTTTGTATTGAGTCCAAGGACCCGAACTTCAATCTGGAGAAATGCTCCCGGCTCCTCCAGGAAGTTCACGCGCACCATGTCACCGAGGTGGCCCTTGACTACTTCTAAGGTCTCGCGCTTCCTCGCCGCTGCTTGCACCGCCGCTTCCCTGATTTTTGGTGGCGGTTGCGAATATCTGCGCCAGGACATGGCCAACCAGCCGAAAAACCGGCCGCTTTCGCCTTCCGAATTCTTTGACGATGGCCGCTCGGAGCGCCCGCTGGTGGAAAACGCCGTGGCGCGCGGAGCCATTGCCGACGACGAACTTTTTGTGCCCAAGGATTCCAATGCTTTCCCGTTGCCGGTGAACCAGAAACTGCTCGAGCGCGGCGAAGAGCGCTACAAGATCTTCTGCACTCCCTGCCACGGCCTGCAGGGTGACGGCAACGGCATGATCTCAATTCGAGGCATGAAGCATCCGCCCAGCTTTCATCAGGACCGCCTTCGGCAAGCGCCCAATGGCTATTTCTTCGACAACATCACCAACGGGTTTGGAGCGATGTACGGCTATTCCGCGCAGATTCCGCCGCGCGATCGCTGGGCCATTATCGCCTATGTGCGCGCTCTGCAACTTAGCCGCAACGCCAAGGCCGTCGATCTGCCCGCGGAGCTTCGCGAGAAGCTAAACCAAAACGCAGCCCCGGCCGCTAAACCGGGCGGTGACAAAGATTCGACAGGAGGCAGCTTCTAATGGCTGCTCAGGAATATCAGGCGCCGGAAAGCGTCAGCCGCCTTCAACAGCGGGCCTATCTCGTCGGCGGCATCGCTCTGCTTGTCTCTATTTTTGGCGCCGTGCGTACTCCCGAACTTTTCTTTCCATCTTACTTGATGAGTTTTCTGCTGATTCTCGGTTTGACCGTCGGCTCGCTGGGCCTTTTGACTTTGCAACATCTGACCGGCGGCCACTGGGGCATCATCATTCGTCGTCCTCTCGAATCCGCCACCCGCGCGCTTCCACTGATGGTCGTCGCTTTTCTGCCCATCGTGTTATTCGGGATGCGCCATCTCTATTCCGGTCACGAAAAGGAAACGGGCTGGCTCAACGCGCCGCCAACAGGCGAAGGCGCTCTCTCGGACTTCCAGAAAAGCTATCTCACCACCCACGGCATTTTTGGTTTTTACGGGCGGGCAGTCATTTATTTCGGCATCTGGCTATTGCTGATGTTTACCTTCAATATTTTGTCGAAGCGGCAGGACGCCAACCCTGAAGACCGCGCCTTGCGCCTCCGCTTTAAAATGCTCGCCGGGCCGGGCATTATTCTCTACGTTTTTGTGATGACCTTCGCCTCCATCGATTGGGTGATGTCGCTTTCGCCGCACTGGGCGTCCACTATTTACGGGTTCCTCTTCGTAGCCGGGCAGTTGATCTCCTCGATGTCGCTCATGATCGCGGTCGTCGTGCTTCTGGCGCGCAGCGAGCCGTTCGCCAGCGCTTTGCAGAAGCGCCACCTGCATGACTTGGGGAAATTGCTTCTCGCTTTCGTGATGCTCTGGGCGTATTTCGATTTCTCGCAGCTCCTGATCATCTGGTCCGGAAACCAGCCGGAAGAAATCACCTTCTATCGCACGCGTCTCTATAGTGGCTGGGGCGTCGTGGCGGTGATCGTCCTGGTGTTTCATTTCTTCGTGCCTTTTTTCCTGCTCCTCTCGCAGGATGTGAAGCGCAACTCGAAGGTGCTCCCGAGGATCGCTATCTGGCTTATCTTCATGCGGCTTGTGGATTTGTTCTGGATGACCCGTCCGGAGTTTACGTCTCGCGCTATGCCCACCTGGCTGGACATTGTTTTGCCCCTCGCGCTCGGTGGATTGTGGCTTGGCTTCTTTGCGTTCAATTTGAAGCAATGTCCGCTGCTGCCGCTAGGCGACCCGGAACTTGCGGAGGCCATTAAGCACCATGAGCACTGAGTCTCACAACACGGGCCACGAGCCGCGGCACACCGACGTCTCGTTCGAGGAACGCGACATCAAGGCCGGCGTCATCTATAAGTATCTTCTCGCCCTGGGCGTGGCGGTCGTCGCTTCCCTGCTGATTTGCGTTTACATTCTGCGCTTCACTGGGGAATTTACGGCTTCGAGCGATGCCCTTCCGCCGCCGTCGCGTGAGGCTCATCCGAAGGAATTGCCGCCCGAGCCGCGGCTCCAGGGTTTTGGCTTTCCTGGCCAGCAAGCCGACCCCCAGGCCGATCTGCGCAAAAAGGTCCGAGAGGACTCCGAAGCCAATGAAAAGCTGGAATGGATCGACAAATCCAACGGTATAGCGCAAATTCCCGTCAAGGACGCGATGAAGATCGTCGCCGAACGCGGATTGTCTCCGGCGCCTACGACGTCGGCGGAGAAAAAAAAATAACATCATGAGAAGAG
>Ga0209698_10004886_pt1 | contig 14603 bp, 11 predicted proteins | sample LitLauG_LLR_2012_FD_187203 | JGI IMG/M metagenome (GOLD analysis project Ga0209698, IMG submission 187203) | Freshwater sediment microbial communities from Pennsylvania, USA - Little Laurel Run_MetaG_LLR_2012 (SPAdes) (version 2) | ecosystem: Environmental > Aquatic > Freshwater > Creek >...
GAGCGCAAGGGCAAACCCATACTCGGACTGACCATCCTGCAGAAGGTCACGCACAACGGCGACGATGCGAGCCTGTGGGACGGGGGCGAAATCCTCGACCCCAAGAACGGCCAGACCTATCGTGTCCGGCTCACGCCGCAAGACGGCGGGAAGGCGCTGGCCGTACGGGGCTACATTGGCATGCCCTGGATCGGCCGCACGCAGACCTGGATCCGCGTCGAATAAGCGCGCACGTCAGATAAGCCTGACAAAAACCAAATAGCCGGGCGCAATTTTCCATTGACCGCCCGCGGCGGCGGCACCATCATCAGGTGTCGGTTCGCGGAAAGGGAAGGCGTGCGTTGCTCTCGCGAGTTTGAGGGCGGGAGTCCGGCCAGGGCCAGGGCAGTACACGCCCGCGCCGGGCGCCGGGCGACGTTCCTCACCAGTGTCCTGGGCTGCCTGCTTGTCTGGTGCAGCGCGAGCGCGAACGATTTTCCCCGTCCTGCGCCAGCCAATTCTGCAGCCGATGCCGCTGACAGGCCGCTGGTGCTGGCCGTGCACCCCTATCTGCCGGCACCGGAAATCAAGCGCCGATTCGCCCCCCTGGCCAACTATCTGGCGCAGGAAATGGGGCGACCCGTCGTGGTCCGCGTCAGCGTCGACTACGACGAGCAGGTGCGCCTCGTCGGGGGCAACGCGGTCGACCTTGCCTACATCGGGCCCGTACCGTACGTCCATCTGGTGCAGCGCTTTGGGCCGGTGCCGATCCTCGCGCGCGTGCAGAGCAATGGACGCAGCGAGCTGGTGGGCCTGTTCGTCGTGCGCCAGGACAGCGCCCTCCAGAGTCTGGAACAGCTGCGGGGCCGCCACCTGGCACTGGGCGACAGTGAATCGACCATGTCCAGCGTGATTCCCCAGTACGTGCTGCTCATGGCGGGAATCCGCCTCGAGGACCTGGGCCAGGTCAGCCGCGTGCCCGCGCACAGCAATGTGCTCATGGGCATCCTGAGCGGCGACTTCGACGCGGGCGCGGTGCGCAGCGACAGCTTCCTGGAGATGGCCGGACGCGGGCTGCGCGTGATCGCTTCCACCCCCGCGGTGCCGGAACACCTGTTCGTGGGCCGCCCGGACCTTCCCCCGGCCGACGTGCAAAAGCTGCGGGGGATCCTGCTGCACCTTCCCAGGCTGCCGCAAGGACCGCAGATCCTGCAGTCGGTGAGCGACGACTGGACGGGCATGGAACCGGCGCGGGACGCGGATTATGAGGGCGTGCGCCACATCCTGCGCGTACTGGGGGCGGGCCGGCCATGAGGGCGCACCCCACCGCGGTGCCGAGCTGGCGCATACGCGCCTGGACGGCGTACACCGTGGTCCTGCTCGGCTTTGCCCTGGCAGGAGGGTACGCATTTACCCTGCAGGATGCGAGCGAGGAGCGCCTCGTGGGCGCGGCCGCCGAGCAGCAGCTGCACCTGCTGGCGCTGATCGTGCAGGGTCAGCTGGAGCGGGGCCAGTACGACGCGGCCGTCGACATGATGGCCGTCTGGAGTTCCACGGCCCCCGACATTGCCCAGTTGCGCCTGGTGGGGCAAAGCGGGGTCGTGATCGGGGAGACCCGGCGCAGGCAGACAGCGGGGCAAGTCCTGGACCTTGCCACCGAGCTTTCGTATGCCGTTACCGGCCATGCGCGCCTGGAGCTGGCCTACGACCTGGCGTCGCACCACACCGCCCAGCGCCGCTTTGGCCTGAGTCTGGCCGGGCTCTACCTGCTGCTCGCGGCCGGCGGCACGGCAGTGGTACGGCTGGGCTTGCGCCGCAAGGAAGCCCTGCTGGCACTGCGCGAGGCGAGCGAGCAGCTCGAGAGCTACTTTACCAACGCGCTGGACCTGTTCTGCATCGGCGACATGGACGGGCGCCTGCTGCGCCTGAACGCGCGCTGGGAAACCGTGCTGGGCCGCAGCCTGGTCCAACTGCAGGAGCAGCGTCTGCCCGAACTGGCGATTGCCGAGGACCGGGAAGCCACCCAGCAGGTGCTGGCGCGCCTGGCGCTTGGCGAAACCGTCACCGCCTTCACCAACCGCTGCCGGCATGCCGGGGGTAGCGTGCGGACCATCGAGTGGGTGTTCCAGCCCAAGGGCAAACGCTACTTTGCGGCGGCACGCGACATCTCGGAGCAAACGCTGCGTGAGCAGGAGATCCGTTTCCTGAATCGGCTGTACTCCACCCTCTCGCAAACCAACCAGCTCATTGTCCATTGCACGGACGAAGCTAGCCTTTTTGAGGGCATCTGCCGCATTGCCGTGGAGTTTGGCGGGCTCAAGCTGGCCTGGATAGGACGCGCGGACCCGCTGTCGGGACGGCTCAACGCCGTGGCCGCTCATGGCGAGAAATGCGAAATGCTGGCCGACCTGGTTTTTTCCGCGCGCGCCGACGTACCGGAAGGACAAGGGCCGGCCGGGCGCGCCTTTCGCAGCGGGGAACCGGCGTTTGCCAACGACTGGGGCCGTGACGAGACGCTGCGCTACTGGCATGAGCACAATCCTCAGTGGACCTGGGGGTCCAGCGCGGCACTGCCGATACGGCGCAATGGAGCGCCCTACGCGCTGCTGAGCTTCTATGACGACGTACCACACGCCTTCGCCGGTTCCATCGTGGCGCTGCTGCGGGAGATGTCGATGGACATCGAATATGCGCTCGGCCGCTTCGAGCTCGAGGCCCACAAGCACCATGCCGAGGAGGAACTGCGCATCGCCGCCATCGCCTTTGAATCGCAGGAAGCCAAGCTCGTCACTGATGCCGCGGGCGTGATCGTGCGCGTGAATGCAGCCTTCACGAAGACGACGGGATACAGCCCCGAGGAGGCCATCGGCAAAAACCCGCGCTTCCTCCAGTCGGGCCTGCAGTCCCGCACCTTTTTCGCGCAGATGTGGGAGCGCATCCACCTGGCGGGTTTCTGGCAGGGCGAGGTCGTTGACCGGCGCAGGAACGGCGAGATTTTCCCGGCCTGGTTGAGCATATCGGGCGTGCGCGATGCCAATGGGGCCGTGACGCATTTCGTCGGGTCCATCACCGACATCTCCGAGCGCAAGGAAACGGCCGAAGCCATGGCCCGCCTGGCCTACTACGATCCGCTCACCCGCCTGCCCAATCGCCAGCTGATGATGGACCGCCTCGAGCAGGCGCTCCGCTCGGGCGCCCGCTCGGAGAAGTTCGCCGCCCTGTTTTTCCTTGACCTGGACAACTTCAAGTCCATCAATGACACCCTCGGGCACGACCAGGGCGACGTACTCCTGCAGGAGGCCGCGCGGCGCCTGCGCGCCGGCGTGCGTGAGGAAGACACGGTCGCCCGGTTCGGCGGCGACGAATTCGTGATCCTCATGGAAGACATCGAGGGGCCGGCCGAACGGGCGGCGCTGGTGTGCAAATCCCTGGCCGACAAGGTGCTGGGCGCGCTGGCGCTGCCCTATGCCCTGGCCGATGAAGCGCACCTGTGCTCAGCCAGCGTGGGCGTAGCGGTATGGCGGCATACCCCGGGCATTACCGTGCAGGACCTGCTCAAACGCTCCGACCTGGCCATGTACGAAGCGAAGAAGGCCGGGCGCAATACCGTGCGCTTTTTCGACCCGCTGATGCAGACCAGCATCGAGGCGCGCGCGCGCCTGGAGGGCAAGCTGCGCCATGCCCTTGCCCTGGGACAGCTGCGCCTGTACTACCAGCGTCAGGTGGACAGCGACGGCACCGTGCTGGGCGCGGAGGCCCTGCTGCGCTGGCAGGACCCCGAGCGCGGCATGATTTCTCCGGCCGAGTTCATCCCGATTGCCGAGGAAAGCGAACTCATCCTGCCGATCGGGCACTGGGTCATGCAAACCGCCTGCCGGCAGTTGGCCGCGTGGTCACGCGAGGCCCGCACGAGCGGCCTGCGCATGGCCATCAACATCAGCCCGCGCCAGTTCAACGCGGCGGACTTCGTCGATCAGACCGCGGCCGTGCTCGCCGAAACCGGGGCCAACCCGGCCTTGCTGCAGTTCGAACTCACCGAAGGCATGCTGCTGGAAAACCTCGAGGCCACGGTCGCCAAGATGGCCGCGCTGCAGGCTCTGGGGGTTTCCTTCGCACTGGACGACTTTGGCACCGGATATTCCTCGCTGTCCTACCTGCAGCGCCTGCCCCTCAATGTGCTCAAGATCGACCAGAGCTTCGTGCGCAACCTCGGCAGCGATGCACGCAGCACCGCCATCGCCCGCACCATCATCCAGATGGGTTTGAGCCTGGACCTGAACGTGCTGGCCGAAGGCGTCGAAACGGCCGCACAGCAGGCGCTGCTGCTCGACTGGGGATGCACGAAGTACCAGGGTTACCTCTTTGCCCGGCCCGTGCCCATCGAGCAATTCTGGGAGGCCGGGCGGCGGGCGCAGGCCGCGCAAGGCAGCCTGCAGGACTAGGGGCGCGGGCCGTCGCTGTGCGCCTGCACGATCCGCAGGCGCAGGGACGCTGCCAGCGCGCCCAGCAGCCCCAGGCCAGCGACAAACGGCAGGCCCGCGGCCGTGGGCAGGGGCGTGCGGTCCCAGTGCAGCGCGAATTGCTGCAAAAGTTCCGCCAGCGCCGCGTCCAGGCCGGCCTGCAGCGCGAGCAGCAGGCCCCAGGCCAGCGCCGCGCTCAGCGCGGCCCGCAGGGCGCCCGCGTATACGTACGGACGACGCTGTGTGCGCGGTTCCGCACCGAGGAGCTGCAGCACGGCGATCTCCTCGCGGTCAATCACGACGGCACAGATGAGCGACAGGGCCAGGCCCGACAGGGCCGCAAGCCCGAGCAGGACCGCCAGGGCCACCGCCAGGCGGCGCCCCACCTGGACGATCTGGGAGAGGCGCCGGTAGGGCTCGGGCAGGTATTCAATCGTATCGGAAGGCCGCAGGTGCCGCAGGCCGGCAACAGCCTGCTCGACGGCCTCGGCACTGGCGGCAGGGTCGAAGCGCACGACAAAAGTATCGGGCAAGGGATTTGGCCGCAATTCGGAGAGGCCCAGACCCGACAGACCCTTGCGCTGGGCGAGCTCGGCGAGCGCTGCATCACGGCCCACGAAGTCGACCCCTTGGACCAGGTTCTGGTGCGCGAGCGTCGCGCGCACGGCGGCCAGGTCCGTCTCGCCCTCGCCACCGGCCACGAGCACCAGCGCCTGGGCCTGCGCCCCGGGCGGAAGTTCCGGCGGCCAGATACGCCAGAGCAGGGCGGTGGCCACGAGCAGGCTGGCCAGCGCGAGCGTGCCGCCGAGCAAGCCGGCCAGCAGGTGCCAGGGGCGCTCCAGCAGGCGGCGCAGGGCCTCAAGCAGGCCGGCCAGGCGACCCTCCGTAGCGTAGCTGCGTGATCGGCTCATGCCAGCGCCCTGCCGTCCTGGAGCCGCAGGCGGCGCGTGCGGGCGGGCCATGCGCCGCCCACCGGATCCCCGCTGGCCGTATCCCCCGTAGCGCTCGCCACGACGGTGACGCCGGAATCCGAAAAATGTCCCAGCACCTGCAGGACCCGCTGCGCCGCGGGACCATCGAGACCCGCCAGCGGGTCGTCCAGAATGAGCAAACCCGGGCGGTTGACCAGGGCCCGCGCCAGCGTTACGCACTGGCGCTGGCTGCCGGCGAGGTGGGCGCAGGAGGCATCGCCATAGCGCTCCACGTCGATGCCCAGCAGTTCGAGCGCCGCGCGGGCCCGGCGCAGGCCTTCCTCATGGCCGGTTCCGGCGACCCAGGCCGCCAGGGCCACGTTGTCGATCACGCTGCGCGCGCGCAGCAGGCCGGCACCCGGCACCAGGATGCCCATGGACCGGCGCAGCAGTGCACGGGCGCGGGGACGCAGTGCGGACAGGTCCTCGTCGGCGAAGCGCACGCTGCCGCTGGAGGGCAGCTCCAGGCCGCACAAGAGCCGCAGGAGCACGCTCTTGCCCGCGCCGCCGGGCCCGGACAGCAGGACGAATTCGCCCCGCGCCACGCACAGGTCGATTTCCATCAAGGCTGGACGGAAGGCGCCATAGCGCTTCTCGACGCGTTCCAGGCGCAAAAGCGTGGCCGGCGCGGGAGTATCCGATAGCTGGGGTTCTTTTCTCACGCTTGCCTTTGGCGTACGGACGTTACCCTTACGGGAGTCGAGGCTGGGATAATCGCGGGCACCGCCCGCCCAAACGGTCCGCGACAATTGTACGGTGCCGCCCCGGTGGCGGCAGCTTTCGGAGACGCCAAGATCGCTACCACCGCACCCGCCAGCCAGCGCTTCCTCAACCGTGAACTCTCGCAGCTCGCGTTCAACGAACGCGTGCTCGCCCTGGCCGAGCGCGCGGGTATTCCCCTGGGCGAACGCCTGCGCTTCCTGTGCATCGTGTCCTCGAACCTGGATGAATTTTTCGAGATACGCGTCTCGGACATGATGGACAAGCTGCGCGAATCGGGCGAGCTCGGTCCGGCCTCGCCGCAGTGGCAGTCCTTCGTGCAGGTCTCCGAGCGGGCGCACGCCCTGGTTGACCACCAGTACGCGCTCTACAACACCCTGATCATGCCGCGCCTGGCACGCTCGCGCATCGTGGTGCTCAACCACAAGCAGCGCTCGCCGGCCCAGCGCGCCTGGGTGCGGGAATATTTCCGCCGCGAGGTGCAGCCGCTGCTCTCCCCGATCGGGCTGGACCCCTCGCACCCGTTCCCGCAGGTCATGAACAAGGCGCTGAACTTCATCGTCCAGCTACAGGGCAAGGACGCGTTCGGGCGGCCCTCGGCCATCGCCATCGTCAAGGTCCCGCGGTCGCTGCCGCGCGTCATCGCCCTGCCGGCGCAGCTCACGCCCGGGCGCCAGGCCTTCGTGCTGCTCTCCTCTGTGATGCGCGCGCACCTCACCGACCTGTTCCCGCGCCGCACCCTGGCCGGCTTCTCGCAGTTCCGCGTGACGCGCGACTCGGACCTGTGGGTCGATGAGCGTGAGGTGGCAAACCTGCGCGAAGCGCTGCAGTTCGAGCTCACGCAGCGGCACTTTGGCAACGCGGTGCGCCTGGAGGTGCTCAACACCTGCCCGCCGCACCTGGAGCAGCTGCTGCGCGACCAGTTCCGCCTGCCGGCCGAGTGCGTCTACCGGGTCGAGGGGCCCGTGAATCTCGTGCGCATGAACCAGCTGGTGGACCACCTGGGGCGCCCGGAACACCGCTTTGCGCCGATGCTACCCGCGTGGCCCACGCGGGTAGCACCCGGCAACGACCTCTTCGACGCGCTGCGCAAGGGCGACGTGCTGCTGCACCACCCCTTCGAGAGTTTCGAGCCCGTCATCGAGCTGCTGCGCCAGGCCTGCCTGGACCCGCAGGTCGTGGCGATCCGCATGACGCTGTACCGGACCGGCACGGGATCCATCCTGGTCGACCTGCTGGAAGACGCCGCCCGGCGCGGCAAGGAAGTCACGGTGGTCGTGGAGCTGCAGGCCCGCTTTGACGAGGAGGCCAACATCAACCTGGCTGGCCGCCTCGAAGCCGTCGGCGCCCAGGTCGTGTACGGGGTCGTGGGCATGAAGACGCACGCCAAACTGCTGCTCGTGCTGCGTCGCGAGGAGCGGCGCGGCCGCGTCCGGCTGGTACCCTACGTGCACCTGGGCACGGGCAACTACCACCCGACGACGACCAAGCTGTACACGGACTTCGGCATGCTCAGCGCCGAGCGCTCCATCTGCGCCGACGTGGAGAAGATCTTCATGCACCTCACGAGCATGACCTCCGTGCAACGCCTGCGTCATCTTTGGATGGCACCGTTCACCCTGCAAAAGCGGATCATCGCGGCCATCAACAACGAGGCGCGCCTGGCGCGCAGCGGCAAGCCCGGACGCATCATCGCCAAGGTCAACGCCCTCTCCGATGAAGCAACCATCGAGGCCCTGTACGAGGCCTCCGCCGCCGGCGTGAGCATCGACCTCATCGTGCGCGGCGCCTGTGCGCTGCGGCCGGGTGTCAAGGGACTATCAGAAAATATCCGCGTGCGTTCGATCATCGGCCGCTTCCTGGAACACCACCGGATCTATTATTTCGGCGCGGCAGGCGCCGACCAGGTCTACCTGGCGAGCGCGGACTGGATGGGCCGCAACCTGCTGCGGCGTATCGAGATCGCCTGGCCCGTCCTGGATCCCGCGCTCAAGGCGCGCGTGATGGACGAAGGCCTCAAGCCCTACCTGCAGGACAACACCGACGCCTGGCTGCTGGGTCCGGGCGGGCGCTACGCGCCTCCCCGCAATGCCCAGACGGCCAAGGGCTTCAGTGCGCAGCGCTCCTTGCTGGCCAAGCTCGTCCAGGGCCAGGGGTCAGCCTGATGGAACTGCTGCTCTGGCGCCATGCCGAGGCCGAGAATGGCACGCCGGACCTGGAGCGGGCCCTTACCGCCAAGGGGGAGAAGCACGCCCGGCGCGTCGCACAGTGGCTCAATGACCGCCTGCCGGAATCCGCGCGGGTGCTCGCCAGCCCGGCTGTGCGCACCCAGCAGACCGCGCGGGCCCTCATAGAACTGTCCGGCCGCAAGCTCAAGCTGGTGCCGGAACTCGGGCCGGGAGCCAGCGTGGAGGATTTCCTGCGCGCGGTTGACTGGCCGGATGCCCGGCACACAATCGTCGCCGTGGGTCACCAGCCCACCCTCGGCCTGGTGGCCAGCACGCTGCTGGCCGGAACCGAGCAACCCTGGGCCATAAAAAAGGGCGCCATCTGGTGGGTGAGTTCACGCCCGGAAGAAGGCGACTCCGAGGCGGCGCTGATTGCCATGGTGAACCCGAACCTGATGTAGTGCCGTAGTGCCGTAGCGGCGCGTCGGGAATTTGCCGGCCCGGATCTTGCGAGCCTAGAGCTCGCGGATGGTAAAGGATATGCCGACGCGTTCCCACTGCTGGGCTTCTTCTTCGAGCAGGTGGCGCGTGAGGGGGCGCTTGGCGATCCAGTTGCGCTCGATGCCGAATTCAAGCGCGTGATCCACGCGCAGTCGCCAGACCGGCAGGCGTACGCGCTGACGCGCATGGTGCAGGACGATGGCCAGCCGCAACGCGAGCAGTCGCCCCGCGCGCGGCGGATCCTGGAGCACCTCGATGACCTTGCGCAGGTTGCCGCGCTGCCCCAGGACCAGTTCGGCGATGCGCTCCTGGTCGGATGTGGAAAAACCGGGCAGGTCGCCGTTGCGTACGAGGTACGCCGAATGCTTGTGGTATTCGCTATGCGAGACGGCAAAGCCGATCTCGTGCAGCTGGCTGGCAAAACGCAGCGTGCGCAAGCTGTCATCCGTGGCTTCGGGGAACATCGCCAGGTAGAGCTTGCGTGCCGTAACGCCCACCATCGCAGCCAGGGCGGTGTCGGCGCCGTAACGCTGCTGCCAGCGCAGCACGGTGGCATCGCGCACGTCATGGTGCTCGCGCCGGCCCAGCAGGTCATAGAGCAGGCCGGCCCGCAGCGCGCCCTTGGCCGGCCGCATTTCCTCGATGCCGAAGACCTCGAAAATGGCCGACAGGGCCGCAATGCCGCCCACCAGGACTTCGGCGCGCTCGGACTTGATGCCGTCGAACTGCACGCGCTGCACTTCACCAAAGTCCACGAGCGCCTGGCGCAGGCGCGCCAGGCCCCAGGCCGTGACCGTGCCATCGGCCCAGCCCTGGCTGCGCAAAATCACGGCCGCCGCGCCGATCGTGCCGCTGGAGCCGTAGACCTCGTCCCAGCCGTAGCCGCGAAAGGCGATCTGGGCCTCCTCGAGTTCGGCCGCGCAGGCAACCTGGGCACGCCGCAGGGAGGCCCGATCAATGCGTCCCTCCGGGAAAAAACGCATCGTCGTATTGACGCAGCCGATCTTGAAGGACTCCGCCTGCACCGGCGCGAAACCCCGCCCGGCGATGACCTCGGTGGAGGCGCCGCCGATGTCGACGACCAGACGCCGGCGCCGGCTGGGCGGCAGGGTACGCGTACAGCCTTCAAAAACCAGGCGCGCTTCCTCACGGCCGGAAATGATCTCGATGGGGTAGCCCAGGACACGCTGGGCTTCGGCCAGGAAGACGTCGGCATTGAGCGCCTGGCGCAGGGTCTGGGTGCCCACGGCCCGCACGCACGCGGGGTCCATGCCCCGCAGACGCTCGTTCATGCGCGCGAGGCACACGCAGGCGCTGTCGATCGCGCGCCGGCTCAGGCGGTTGTCAGCGCCGATGCCGGCAGCCAGGCGTACGGTTTCCTTCCAGTAGCCGCTGCGGGCAATGTGCGAACCCATGGCCTGCCCGATTTCCAGCCGGAAACTATTGGACCCCAGGTCAATGGCGGCGAGTTGCATCACGGGCGCGAAAGCTCCAGGCTGGCCCGCACGGCGGAGCGCGCATGCAGGGCGGAGGGATCGTACCCGGCAGCAAACCGCAGGCGCGACGACAGCTATTCTAGGGGATGGTGCCTGCGCCCGCGCGGATTTTCACGCCCTGGCCGAACGGCCGCCCGCGCTGCAGCCGGCAACGCAGCGGGGCTTCAGTCCGCGGCGAGCAATGCCTGCGCGAACTCGCTGGCCAGGAAAGGCTGCAGATCGCCCAGCGACTCGCCGACGCCCACGAAGCGGATGGGCAGCGGGCGGTCCCGACGCTCGCAGGCCAGCGCCACGATGATGCCGCCCTTGGCGCTGCCGTCGAGCTTGGTGACGATGAGCCCGGTAACGCCGACGGCCTCGTCGAAGGCCCGCAACTGCGCGAGGGCATTCTGGCCATTGGTGCCGTCCAGTACCAGCAGAACCTCCTGCGGGGCGCCGGCGAGGTTCTTGCCGATGGCGCGCTTGATGCGCTTGAGCTCTTCCATCAGGTGGATCTGGGTCGGCAGGCGCCCGGCCGTATCGGCGAGCAGGACGTCGCGCCCGCGGGCGCGCGCCGCACTCACGGCATCGAAGACGACCGCGGCGGGGTCGCTGCCGGTCTGGCTGATGACTTCCACCCCGTTGCGTTCGCCCCATACCGCCAGCTGCTCGCGCGCCGCTGCACGGAAGGTGTCGCCCGCCGCCAGCAGGACACTGCGACCCTGGTCCGCCAGCCAGTGCGCGAGCTTTCCTATGGACGTCGTCTTGCCCGACCCGTTGACCCCGGCAATCATGATGACGTAGGGGCGCCCGCTGCCCAGATCCCAGGTCTGCTCGCAGGGGCGCAGCACGGTGGCAAGTTCCTCCTGCAGGGCTGCGCGCACCGCCTGCGCCTCGCGCAGCCCCTCGCGGCGTACGCGCTCGCGCAGGCGCGTGAGCAGCAGCCGCGTGGCCGGCATGCCTACATCGGCCAGGATCAGCGCGGACTCCAGGTCCTCGAACAGGGCCTCGTCAACGACCCCGCCCGAAAAGACGCCCGCGAGCTGCGTGCGGGTACGCGCCAGTCCGGAGCGAAGTCGGCTGAGCCAGCTGGTTTTTTCGGATGCCGTCATTTCTGCAATCATGCGACGATCTGCGGGCGGGCAGTGTAGTGGATGGCCCGTTCCGCTGGACCACCCATGAAAAAAACCGCCTCCCTCGCCCGCAAACCGAGCGCAGCCAGCAGCCCGGCCGGGCGCGTACGCATTATCGGCGGCCAGTACCGCCGCACGCCCATAGCCGTGGCGGACGTCCCCGGCCTGCGCCCCACCCCGGACCGCGTCCGCGAAACCCTGTTCAACTGGCTGGCCCACCTCCTGGGCGATTTTTCCCGCCTGCGCGCCCTGGACCTCTTCGCGGGGACGGGAGCGCTGGGTTTTGAGCTCGCTTCGCGCGGCGCGTCCAGCGTGACCCTGGTGGAATGCAGCCCGCGGGCGGTCGATGCCCTGCGCGCCCTGCGCCAGCGGCTCGACGCCGGCGCCGTGCAGGTCGTTGCGGCCGACTGGCGTGCCGCCGTCGCCCGCCTGGCGCCCGCCAGCCTGGACCTGATCTTCCTGGACCCCCCGTTTGACGCAGGCCTGCTCCTCCCGGCGCTGGAGGCCTGCCTGCGCCTGCTGGCCCCGGGCGGCCTGCTGTACGCCGAGAGCGCGCAGGCGCTGGAAGGCCCGGCGCTCGCGGCGCTGGGCCTGGAGATCGTGCGCGCGGACCGCGCCGGAGCCGTCCATTTTCATTTGCTGCGCGGCCGGGTGTGCTGAATAATGGTTGCCCGGCCCCCGGCATTGCGCCAGCACCGCGAGCGCAGCACGAGCGGCACGACGAGGAAGCAATCATGGTGACAGCGGTTTACCCCGGCACGTTTGACCCCCTGACGCGCGGGCACGAAGACATCGTGCGGCGTGCCGCGGGCCTGTTTTCCAAGCTCGTGGTCGGGGTTGCCGACAGCCGCGCCAAGCATCCCATCTTCAGCCTGGACGAGCGCCTGTCGATCGCGCGCGAAGTGCTGGGGCATTACCCAAACGTGGAAGTCGTGGGCTTTCACGGTCTGCTCAAGGACTTTGCCCGCGAACAGGAGGCGCGCGTCATCGTGCGTGGTCTGCGCGCCGTCTCCGATTTCGAATACGAGTTCCAGATGGCAGGCATGAACCGTTACCTGCTGCCCGAGGTCGAAACCATGTTCCTCACGCCCTCGGACCAGTACCAGTTCATCTCGGGCAGCATCGTGCGCGAGATCGCCCTGCTGGGCGGGGACGTCAGCAAATTCGTGTTCCCCTCGGTCGAGGCCTGGCTCAAGACCCGCATCTCCCAGCTGCGGCCCGCGGGCGAGGACGGCGGGGCGGTGTGACGGCGTGGCACTGATCATCACCGACGAGTGCATCAACTGCGATGTCTGCGAACCGGTTTGCCCCAATGGCGCCATACGGCCAGGGCCACTGGTGTATGAAATCGATCCCGCACGCTGCACCGAGTGCGTAGGGCATTTTGCGGAGCCGCAGTGCCAGCAGGTTTGTCCGGTGGCCTGCATCCCCCAGGATCCGCAACGGCCCGAATCCCGGGACACCCTGCTGGCCCGCTTTCACCTGCTGCAGCGTGCGGCCACGCCCTAGGAAGGCAACATGAGGCTGGGTCTGTCCGCGGTACCGGCCGTCCACGCGGATCGACCGGCCCGCCCCCGCATCGACGTACTCGATGCGCTGCGCGGGCTGGCGCTGCTGGGCATCCTGCAGGTCAACATCCAGTCCTTCACCTGGGGAGCGGGCGAGCCGCTGGGCTATCTGGCGGCGCCCGGCAGCCCTGACGCGCACCGCACGGCCGATCAGGTGGTTTATTTCCTGCAGGCGGCCTTCCTCGAAGGGAAGTTCTACCCCATCTTCGCCTTTGTCTTCGGGGTGGGGCTGCAACTGCAGATGCGCTCCTTGCGCCAGACCCTGCAGACCCTGGCGCAGGCCGCGCCCAGCCGCACGGCCGCGGGCGCGCGGGCCCTGTACCGGCGGCGCCTGGGCGTGCTGTTTGGAATGGGCATACTGCACTCCCTGCTCCTGTACTGCGGCGATGTGCTGGCGGCGTATGCCTTGTGCGCCGCCGGCCTGCTCTGCCTGGAACCGGTGCGCACGCGGGCGCTGCGGCGCTGGGCACTGGCCAGCATGACGCTCGCGGCGTGCGCGCTGTTCGTGCCCGTGCTGGTCGTGCTGGCCCTGGGCATAGACGAAAGCGGCAGCCCCGTCCCCGAGGCGGTGGTGGCCGCGCACGCGACCTATACGGGGAGCGGTTTCCTGGCGCAGTTGACCCAGCGCGGCACGGATGCGGCCTGGCAGCAGCTGGGCAGCATTCCCCTTTTCTGGCCGCAGGTGGTGGCGCTCATGACGCTGGGCATGCTCGCGGCACGCCAGGGCTGGCTGCTGCACCCGGAGCGCCACCGGCTGCTGTGGCGGCGCGCCCTGCAGGCCGGGCTCGGGCTGGGCCTGCCCTGCGCGCTCGCCGGTGCCGCACTTGCCCTCCTGCGCATGCGCGACGCTCCGGGTGCGCAGGGCCAGTGGGATGCGGTGCTGCTGGGTTTTGGCAGCCTGCTCTCGGCGGCCTACGTCGCGGGACTGCTGCAGGCACGGCGGCACGCGCCGGGCCGCGCGCTGGCTGCCTGGCTGGGCTGGGCCGGGCGCGCGTCCCTGAGCAACTACCTGCTGCAGTCGCTGCTCATGGCCCTGCTGCTGGGCGGCTGGGGGCTGGGTTGGGGCGCGCAGGCAACGCGCCTGCAGCTGGCCGGGCTGGGGCTGCTGATCTTTGTGGCACAAGTACTGGCGAGCCGGGCCTGGCTGCAGCGGTTTGACCAGGGGCCGCTGGAAGCGCTCTGGCGCCGCTGGACTTACCGGGGGCTGACGCACCCTGCCCTGCCGCCAGCAGGTCAGGAGGGGTACCCGGGGCCGGACGCGCGAGCCTAGGGCGTTTCCGGCTCAACGCGCACCCAGACACCGGGCGCGGAAGGGGCCTGTGCAATGGGCAGCAGGCTGCGGGCGCCGCCGGCCAGGGCCGCATCACCCAGGGCAATCCATTCACCCACGCGCCCGCTGATAAGCATGGGGACGGGTGCCGGGTCAGTGGCGCCGCTGGGCAGCACCAGGGGGGCGGCGACGCGGCCCGCCTGCAGGGGCTGCAGTTCGATGCGCACCCGCGCACCGTCCAGGGCAAAACGCACGCTGAACGCTGCCACGGCCTCGAAATACACGACTCCCGAGACCGCGCTGCCCGCCGCCGCCGCAGCAGCGCCACCTGCGCTGCCTGCGCCGGCTCCCCTGGAGC
>Ga0209698_10004888_pt1 | contig 14597 bp, 12 predicted proteins | sample LitLauG_LLR_2012_FD_187203 | JGI IMG/M metagenome (GOLD analysis project Ga0209698, IMG submission 187203) | Freshwater sediment microbial communities from Pennsylvania, USA - Little Laurel Run_MetaG_LLR_2012 (SPAdes) (version 2) | ecosystem: Environmental > Aquatic > Freshwater > Creek >...
CCTGGATACAGAGCATCCCGAAATCGCGCGCGACCTGCGCGATCCGCGCAATCCCGAAAGTCTGGTCGGCTGGCTGGTCGAAAGCCTGAGATTGCGGCGAGCGGCCGGCCTGCTGCCGTTCACCGTCATCAGCTGCGACAATCTCATCGACAATGGCGCGCGGCTGCGGCGCGCTGCGATCCAATTTGCGCAGAAAACTGACAACGACCTGGCCCGGTGGATCGACGACAAGGTCCCATTTCCGCGCACGATGGTTGATAGCATCGCGCCGGCGACGGACGAGACACTGCGCGCGAACGTTCGGTCGGCGCTGGGGCTGGACGATGCCTGGCCTAGTGGTAGGCCCAATCGTCAACGGCATGTGGGGGCTCGGTACAGCCCTGATGGCTGCACTATTTAATCGAAGCTGACGGGCGGTCTCAGCAGACCGGGTCGATGGGCTGGGCGTCGAAGTTCGAACAGATATCGTCAAAGCGTGCCGGCGTGAATTCGAATACCTCGCCCGAGGCCATGTCGGTGGCGTTCAAGATGACGAAGGGCTTGCCGGGCTGGTTCAGGTCGGCAAAAGTGCGCTTGTGGAAGATCTGCTGGTCGAAGTAATCCTCCTCGATCTGGATGCGCGAGCCGCCGGTCACCGCAAGCTTGATCAGGGTGGCCGGATCGATGGCATCGAGCTCCAGCCGCGCCATGTTGTCCGGCACCAGGAATTCCTTCTCGAAGGCATCGAGCCCATCGGCGCCGTTCAAGCCGAAGTACGCGGCGATGACGCTGCCCCCGGAAACGGAGGACACGATGGCAACGTCGTCGACCAGCCGGCGTGTGCCGGATTCGGACGGGTAGCGGTAGCGCGATAGCTCGCGCAGCACCGACCAGCCGAGCGCGGCGGCGCGCGAGCCGCCGCCGGAAATGGCGACCAGGATCTGCGGGCGCTCCTTCTGCGCAACGTCGATGCGGCGCCGCTCCTCATTGCCTGGTTTTTGCTGCAACGCCGTGTTCTCGAAGTGCGTGGCACAGCCGCCGAGCAAGGCAAGGCAGGCGATCAGGATGGTTCGTGTGGGCATAAGGGCCTGTTGGCGGGCTAGGCCCTGGCGAAGGCGACGACCAGCGGCTTCATCACGGCCGTACCGGTGAGCACGACATCCTGGGTGGCCGGAGCGTAGCCGGCGCCGGACAAGGTCACCGTGTACTCGTCGGCGGGCAACATCAGGGTATGGTTGGTGAAGCCTACATTGGTGCCGTTGGCCTGAACCGCGCGCTCTTCGGGGAAGGTCACCAGCAGGTATTCGATGGACATTTTCGCCTCGATTTTCTTGGCCGATCGTGCTGCCGGGGGCTTGGCGGTCTTGCGGGCCTTGAGCACGGTGCGCGTCACGGAGCCTCCGAAAAAATTCCTTGCGCTCGGGCCGTCGGAACCACAGCGGGATTCGCCTTTGCCGCGCGCGACCCGGGCTTGCCCGGCAGACGCAATGCAGACGTCGCGGCGACCGCGGACCCATCTTGCCCAGCTTGACCGCGCAGCGCAATGCCGATCGGACGGGATCGAAGGATGCGCGGCAAGTTGGCTCCTGCCCGGCACGGCGCCGGCCGCCCCTGGAACGGGCAGGCTGGACCCTATGCGTGGTGCAGCAATCGGCCAGTGGCCGGGCACAGTTGCACTGGCGCACCCTTGTACCAGACCCCTGCTCCCTCCTGCGGCGATGGCGACGGGGCGGCCATGTCGAAGCCGACCCCTAGGCTACGGGCAAGGTCCTCGCGTTCGATCGGCATTTCCCAGGTAAGAAATACCTGCGGTGGCATCGATGCGGGCGCGAAATCGGCCGCCGCGAAACCAGGAGCGCCGCGCTTGACGATGGCGTGGGGCTGGCAGGGGTCGAAGACCACGGCGGTTCCTCGGACCAGCGCGACGCGACAAGCGCTGAGGGGAAAATGCAGGTCCGTCCCGCCGTCTTCGCTCAAGAAGACATTGCAAAAGGCGGCGTCCGCGTAGAGCGCGCCATCGTGGTGGTACGGGGTGCCCCGGCTGGCCATCAGGGCCAGTTCCGAGGCATCGAGCACACCCGGCAGGTCCAGCGCTTGCATCCAGCGCCCGGCCGAATCCAGACAGAGTCGATGTTCGCGCCAGCGCGAGCGGGTGCGGGCCCAGCGCATGGCTTCGATGTCGCCCGGCTGCAAGTGCAGTTGCTCGCGGATTTCCCTGTGCCAATCGGCCAGCAGGCTTGGCGCAACGATGGGCAGCTCGAGCACGGTCGCTCGCACCACCGTGCTGACACTGCGGCTGCGCAGCGCTGCGCCGCTGCAAAAGCTCGCCGTCAGCACTGCCATCGACATTGCACCACCTTGCGCCGGCATATTCCTTGCGCGAAACCCTATCGCGCCCGTGCGATGACGGGTGCAAGCCTAGGGCGGCTGCGCTGATGGCGCAACCGGGCGCGGGCGTGGCGGCCCGGGTGATGCCGCAGGCTCTAATGCGGCCCCTTCGGCGCCCAGGCCGGCACAAAACCAAGTAATTTACTAGGACATTGTCCGCCAAACACCGCAGGCAGGGTGGCAGACGCGGCCGGCGCCTTGCCGGCAGGACCGGCGGAGTTGCCCGGGCACCCCGCCGGGAGTTGACCGCGATCATGCCGGTCGGCGTAGGCTTGCGCGACCATGGCATCTTGCCCAAGTTGACGGCCGTCTGCGCCCAAATGTGGTCCCGCCTATTCCCCCGCGCACTGCCCTTCGTGCTGATCCTGCTGGCCCTGCTGGTCCGGCCGGGCGCGCCGGCGTGCGCCGCTGCCGGGGCGCCGTCCGCCAGGGCGCCCGCAGGGGCACCGTTCGTCATGGCCATCGGACCGTACTTGAGCGCAGCGGAGGTGCATCACCGCTTTGGCCCGCTGGCGCGACATCTCGAAGGGCAACTGGGCCATGCCGTGACCATCGCCGTGGGCAACGACTACGAGGAACACATCCGCGTCGTGGGGCGCGACGCCGTCGACCTGGCCTTCGTCGGCCCGTCGTCCTACGTGCACGTGGTAGACCGCTACGGTGCCAAGCCCCTGCTGGCGCGCGTGGAAAAGGCGCACCGCCCGGTGCTCGAGGGCGTGATCTTCGTGCGCCAGGACAGCGCCTTGCACAGCCTGGACCAGTTGCGCGGCCGGCGCTTCGCCTTCGGTGACCCCGACTCCACTACGGGTTCCGTGCTGGCGCGCTATGCCCTGCAAAAAAGCGGGGTCACGCTCGACCTGCTGGGCAGCTACCGCCATGTGTCCTCCTCCTACGACGTCGTCATGGGGGTGCTGGCCGGCGATTTCGACGCCGGCGCCATCAACCGCGACCTGTTCGACGCGCAGGCCGCCAAAGGGCTGCGCGTGCTCGCACCGCTGCCGGCCGTCAGCGAAGGCGTGTTCGTGGCGCGCAGCGACCTGCCGGCCGAGCAGGTCGCCCGCCTGCGCATGGCGCTGCTGCAGGTGGCCGATGCGCCGGACGGCCCGGCCATCCTGCACGCCATCAGCGCCGAGATGACCGGCCTGGGTCCGGTCAAGGACAGCGACTTCGACGGCCTGCGCACCATCATGCGCAGCTTGCCCGGCGGGCGGGACTAGGCCGTGAACGCGTCGCTGCGCCGGCGCGCGGCCCGGGCCTGGATGCTGTTTGCCGTCACCGCGCTGGTGTTCGGCCTGTTGTGCGTGGGCTTGACGCGCCAGCAGACCGAGCAGCAGGAACTGTCGGCCAACCAGGCGGCGCAACGCGAATTGCGCCAGCTCGAACTGGCGCTGCAGGGCCTGCTCGAGCACGCGCAATATCGCGCCGCCCAGGACCTGGTCGGCGCCTGGGGCGAGGCCAATGCGCACGCGGCCGACATCCACGTGGTGGCGCGCAGCGGCGAGATGATCGCCGCCTTCCACCGCACGGTGCCGCCGGCCGGCGCGGCCCTGCACTTGCGCAGCGTGCTCGACTACTCCTACGACAGCCATGCGATGCTGGAACTGGTCGTGGACCAGAGCGCCACGCATGCCGAGGAGGCGACCTTCGGCATGCGCGTACTGGCGCTGTATGTCGCCGCGCTGCTGATGGGCGCCTACCTGGTCGGCTTGAACCTGCGGCGCCAGCGCGACGCCGAACAGCTGCGCCTGGCCACCGAGCAGCTCGACAGCTATTTCCATCACGCGCTGGACCTGTTCGGCATCCTCGACGCGCAGGGCCGCCTGCGCCGGCTCAACGCGCGCTGGACCAGCGTGCTGGGCTACCCGCTCGAGGCGCTCAAGGACTGCTCGATACTCGAACTCGTGGCGCCCGGCGAGATCGAGGAGACGCGCCGCTTCCTGGCCACGCTGGCGCGCCAGCAGGTGGTGACGGCCTTCACCAATCACCTGCGCCACAGCGACGGCACGCACCGCACCATCGAGTGGTCGGCGCAACCGGCCGGCGACAGCTTCTACGTGGCCGCGCGCGACGTCACCGAGCGCGAAATACGCGAGCAGGAGATCCGCTTCCTGAGCCGGATCTATTCCACGCTGTCGGAAACCAACCAGCTGATCGCGCGCTGCCCCGACGAGGCGACCTTGTTCGAGAACATCTGCCGCATCGCGGTCGAGTTCGGCGGCATGAAGCTGGCCTGGGTCGGCAAGGAAGACGCGTCGACCCAGCGCATCGTGCCGGTGTCCTGCTATGGCGAGGCGCGCGCCTATCTGGACGGCATCAACGTGTCCGCGCGCGGCGACCTGCCCGAGGGCCACGGCCCGACCGGGCGCGCCTTTCGCGAGGGCGCCGCCAACTTCGTCAACGACCACGCCCGGGACCCGTCGCTGCAGCCCTGGCGCGAGCGCAGCCGGCCCTTTGCCTGGGGTTCGTCCGGGGCGATCCCGATCCGCCGCGACGGCCGCCCCTACGCCACGCTGACGTTCTACGACACCAGCGCGCACGCCTTCACGGCCAAGGTGGTCGCGCTGCTCACCGAGATGGGCGCCGACATCGAATACGCCTTGCTGCGTTTCGACCTGGAGGCGCACAAGCATCGGGCCGAGGAGGAATCGCGCATCGCGGCGATCGCCTTCGAATCGCAGGAGGCCATGCTGGTGGCCGACGCCGAGGGCAAGATCCTGCGCGTCAACGCGGCCTTCACGCAGGTCACCGGCTACAGCCAGGAAGAGGTGCTCGGGCGCAACCCGAGCGTGCTGCAATCGGGTCGGCACCCCGAGAGCTTCTTCACCGACCTGTGGGAACAGGTCAAGGCGCGCGGCCACTGGCAGGGCGAGGTATGGGACCGGCGCAAGAACGGCGAGGTCTACCCCAAGTGGCTCAGCATCTCCTGCGTGCGCGACCGCGACGGGGCGCCCAGCCACTACGTCGAAACCTTCGCCGACACGTCCGAGCGCAAGGCCGCCGCGGCCGCGATATCGCGCCTGGCCTACTACGACGCGCTGACGGCGCTGCCCAACCGCCAGCTGATGATGGACCGCCTCAAGCAGGCAATCCGCGCCGGCGCGCGCTCGGGCCGCTTCGGTGCCATCTTGTTCCTCGACCTGGACAATTTCAAGAACATCAACGACACGCTGGGCCACGACGAGGGCGACCGCCTGCTGACCGAAACGGCGCGGCGGCTGCGCAGCGGCGTGCGCGAGCAGGACACGGTGTCGCGCTTCGGCGGCGACGAGTTTGTCGTGCTGCTCGAAAACCTGGAGGGAACGCGCGACAAGGCCGGCGTGCAGGCCAAGCTGATCTGCGAGAAGCTGCTGGCCGGATTGGCCGAGCCGTACCGCCTGCGCGACAAGGAGTACCTGTGCTCGGCCAGCATCGGCGTGGCGCTATGGCGCGGCGGCCCGCTGATCGACGAGCACGAGCTGCTCAAGCGTTCCGACCTGGCGATGTACGAGGCCAAGCGCGCCGGCCGCAACACCGTGCGCTTCTTCGACCCGGCGATGCAGACCTCCCTGGAGAACCGCGCGCGCCTGGAAACCCGGTTGCGCGCGGGGCTGGTGCTGGGGCAGTTCCGCCTGCACTACCAGCCGCAGGTCGATGTCGACGGGCGCGTACTGGGCGCCGAGTCGCTGCTGCGCTGGCTCGATCCCGAGCGCGGCATGACGACGCCGGGCGAATTCATCGCGCTGGCCGAGGAAAGCGAACTGATCGTCGCCATCGGCCACTGGGTGCTCGAGGCCGCCTGCGCGCAGCTGCGCGCCTGGTCGCAGCAGCCCGAGCTGCAGGCGCTGCACCTGGCCGTCAACATCAGCCCGCGCCAGTTCGCGGCCGACGCTTTCGTCGCCGACGTCGCCGCGATCCTCGCCCGCACGGGTGCCGATCCGCGCCTGCTGCAGTTCGAAATCACCGAGGGCATGCTGCTGACCAACGTCGAGGAAACCATCGCCAAGATGGCCCAGCTGCGGCAGCTGGGCGTGTCCTTCGCGCTCGACGATTTCGGCACGGGCTATTCGTCGCTGTCGTACCTGCACCGGCTGCCCCTGAACGTGCTCAAGATCGACCAGAGCTTCGTGCATCAGATGGGGGCCAACCGCCAGAGCGAGGCGATCGTGCGCACCATCATCCAGATGGGCCAGAGCCTGGGCCTGAGCGTGCTGGCCGAAGGCGTGGAAACCGCGGCCCAGCGCGAGCAGCTGGTGCGCCAGGGCTGCGCGCGCTTCCAGGGCTACTGGTTCGGCCGGCCCCTGGCCGTCGAGGGCTTCGAGCAGCGACTGGCGGCCACCCGCGTCAGCGCCTGAGCGGCGCCGCCTTCCGCCTTCAATACTCGCTGTCGCGCAGCGCGGCGGCCAGCGCGCTGCGGGCGCGCAGCGCCGCCAGCAGGGCGCCGAGCAGCGCCAGCGCGCCGCAAAACAGCGCCCCGCCAGCCGGCGTCAGAGCCTGGTCCGACCAGTGCAGCGCGTAGTCGTGCGCCAGTTGTGCCAGCGGCGCGTCCAGTTGCGCGAGCACCGCGCGCGCCAGCCACCAGGCCAGCGCCGCGGCAACGAGCATCGCCAAGCCGCCGGCATACGCATACGGGCGGCACACCACCGCGGGCTCGGCGCCCAGCAGGATCAACAGGCGCAATTCCTGCGGGTCGGGCGGCGCGCGCAGGCGCGCCGCCAGCGCGGCGCCGAGCAAAGCGCCGGCCAGCAAGGCAGCGCCGACGAGCAATGCGACGGGGCGCAAGGCAGCGCTCAGGGCCTGGGCGCGGCGGTAGGGCTCGGGCTGGTATTGGACGCTCTCGACGCCTTTGCAGCGGCGCAGCTGCGCCACGGCCGCCTCGACCGCATCGGCGCTGCTGCCCGGGGCAAAGTCGACCACGAAGGCATCGGGCAGCGGATTGGGGCGCAACTCGCGCAAGCCCAGGCCGGCCAGGCCAGGGCGCTGCGCCAGCTGGGACAGGGCCGCATCGCGCCCGATGAATTCGGCGGCGACCACCAGCGGCACCTGGCGCAAGCCCGCGCCGGTGGCCGACAGGTCGTTTTCGCCGGCAGCACCGGACGCCAGTACCAGCGCCTGGGCATGCATCCACGCCGGTGCCTGCAGCGGCTGCAGCCGCGACCAGGCCAGGGCGCCGAGTAGCAGCGTGGCCAGGCACAGCGCCGCACAGACGGCAAACAGCACCAGGGTGATCGGCCGGCCCAGCGTCAGGCGCAGCGCCAGTTGCAGGGCGCCGGCGCGCGCCGGCGCCACATTGAGCGGGCTTGCGCTCATGCGGCCGGGCCCGAATCGACGGCCGGCAGGACCGGCACCCCGTCGGACAGGCGCAGCGCGCGGGCGCGCGCCGGCCAGGGCGCCGGCAACGGTGCCGCAGCGCCGGCGTCGGCGCGTTGGGTCGCGACGATCGCGATGCCGGCGTCGGCAAACTGGCTGAGCACGTTCAGGACGCGGTCGGCACGCGCCGTGTCGAGCGGAGCGATGAGGTCGTCAAGCAGCAGCAGCGCGGGGCGATTGGCAATCGCGCGCGCCACCGCCACGCACTGGCGCTCTCCGGCAGGCAACTGGCCCACGGGCAGATCGCCCTGGCGGTCGGGATCGATGCCCACCAGTGCCAGCGCCGCCCGGGCACGGCGCAGGCCCTCCTCGCGCTCGTTGCCGGCGACCCAGGGTGCCAGCGCCACGTTATGCAGCACGCTGCGCTGGAGCAGCAAGCCGGCGCCGGGGGGCAGGTAGCCCAGCGAGCGGCGCATGTGGGCGCGGGCGCGCGGGCGCAGCGCGGCCAGGTCCTCGCCGGCGATATGCACGCTGCCGGCCGACGGCCGCTCCAGCCCGGCCATCAGCCGCAGCAGCACGCTCTTGCCGCAGCCGCCCGGCCCCTGCACGACGAGGAACTCGCCGCGGCCCAGCGCCAGGTCCAGCGCCCCGAGCGCCGGCCGGAAGGCGCCGTAGCGCCGCTCGACGCCGCGCAACTGCAGCACCGGCGCCGGGGCCGGCGCGCCCTCGGGAAGCCGCGGGTCTATGCGCGCGGCTTCCATGCACTGCCGCTCAATTCGCCCTGCCTGTCATGGTTGTGTTATATCGCACAGAGGACAATGCCGCCGAAACCTCCCCGGCTTCCCAGGAGCGGGTTCCGGCCCGGTTTAAAATCGCGCGCCACGCCGGCGCACGCACCGGCGCCCGAGCGCTGCGCCCTGGCAACGGGCCGGCGCAGGCGCGTCGTCCGGCCGGATTGTACGGCGCCTGCCGTTGGCGGCGCCGTCAAGGAGAACGCACGATCGCCACCGCAGCACCGAATCCACAACGCTTCCTGAACCGGGAGCTGTCGCAACTGGCCTTCAACGAACGCGTGCTGGCGCTGGCCGAGCGCGCCGCGATGCCGCTGGGCGAGCGCCTGCGCTTCCTGTGCATCGTATCCTCGAACCTGGACGAGTTCTTCGAGATCCGCGTCTCGGATCTGATGGACAAGCTGCGCGAGAGCGGGGCCGTGGGCCCGAATTCGCCGCAGTGGGAGGGCTTCGTGCAGATCGCCGATCGGGCCCACGCCCTGGTCGAGCGCCAGTACCAGCTCTACAACGAGGTGGTCATGCCGGCGCTGGAACGATCGCGCATCGTCGTGCTCAACCACGCGCAGCGCAACGCGCGCCAGCGCGCCTGGGTGCGCGAATACTACCGGCGCGAGGTGATGCCGCTGCTCTCGCCCATCGGCCTGGACCCCTCGCACCCCTTCCCCCAGGTGATGAACAAGGCCCTGAACTTCATCGTGCAGCTCGAAGGCAAGGACGCCTTCGGCCGCCCGTCGGCCACCACGATCGTCAAGGTGCCGCGCTCGCTGCCGCGCCTCATCGCCTTGCCGGCAACGCTGACGCCGGGGCGCCAGGCTTTCGTGTTGTTGTCCTCGGTGATCCGGGCCCACCTGAGCGACCTGTTCCCGCGGCGGCGCCTGGCCGGCTTTTCGCAGTTCCGCGTCACGCGCGACTCCGACCTGTGGGTGGACGAGCGCGAGGTGGCCAACCTGCGCGAGGCGCTCCAGTTCGAGCTGACCCAGCGCCATTTCGGCAACGCCGTCCGCCTCGAGGTCCTGCGCACCTGCCCGCCGCACCTGGAGCAGCTGCTGCGCGAACAGTTCCAGCTGCCGGTCGAGGCCGTCTACCGGGTCGAGGGCCCCGTCAACCTGGTGCGCATGAACCAGATGGTCGACCAGCTCACGCGCCCCGAACACCGCTTCGCTCCGCTGCTGCCGGCCTGGCCGGCGCGCGCCCCGCAGGGCAGCGACCTGTACGCGGCCTTGCGCGCCGGCGACCTGCTGCTGCACCACCCGTTCGAAAGCTTCGAGCCGGTCATCGAGTTCCTGCGCCAGGCCAGCGTCGACCCCGACGTGGTGGCCATCCGCATGACCCTGTACCGCACCGGCACCGGCTCGGTGCTGGTCGACCTGCTGGAAGAGGCGGCGCGGCGCGGCAAGGAGGTCACGGTCGTGGTCGAGCTGCAGGCGCGTTTCGACGAGGAAGCCAACATCAACCTGGCGGGCCGCCTCGAGGCGGTCGGGGCGCAGGTGGTCTACGGCGTGGTCGGCATGAAGACGCACGCCAAGATGCTGCTGGTTCTGCGGCGCGAACAGCGGCGCGGGCGCGCACGCCTGGTGCCCTACGTGCACCTGGGCACCGGCAACTACCACCCGACGACCACCAAGCTCTACACCGATTTCGGCATGCTGACGGCCGAACCGTCGATCTGCGCCGACGTGGAAAAGATCTTCCTGCATCTGACCAGCCTGACGCGGGTACAGCGCCTGCGCCACCTGTGGCTGGCGCCGTTCACGCTGCAGCAGCGCATCATCGGCGCCGTGGCCGAGCAGGCGCGGCTGGCGCGCAGCGGCAAGCCGGCACGCATCATCGCCAAGGTCAACGCGCTGTCGGATGAAGCCACCATCAATGCGCTCTACGCCGCCTCCAGCGCCGGCGTCGCCATCGACCTGATCGTGCGTGGCGCGTGCGCGCTGCGCCCCGGGGTCAAGGGCCTGTCGGAAAACATCCGCGTGCGCTCCATCGTCGGGCGTTTTCTCGAGCACCACCGCATCTACTGCTTCGGCCCGGAGGGCGTGGAGCAGGTCTACTTGGCCAGCGCCGACTGGATGGGCCGCAACCTGATGCGGCGCATCGAAATCGCCTGGCCGGTGCTCGATCCGGCCTTGCGCCAGCGGGTCATCGAAGAGGGCCTCAAGCCCTATTTGCAGGACAGCGCCTTTGCCTGGAAGCTGGGGCCGTCCGGTCACTATGCCGCGCCGCGCGCCCAGGGCAATGGCGTGAGCGCGCAACAGCGCCTGCTGCTGGCCCTGGGCCAGCAGGCGCCGGAGGCCTGATGGAACTGCTGCTGTGGCGCCACGCCGAAGCCGAATCCGGCAGCCCCGACCTGGGGCGCAAGCTCACCGCGCGGGGCGAGAAACACGCACGCCGCGTCGCCTCCTGGCTCAACGATCGCCTGCCCGAATCGGCGCGCGTGCTGGTCAGCCCGGCATTGCGCACGCAACAAACGGCCCAGGCGCTGGCCGAGCTGTCCAACCGCAAGATCAAGCTGGTGCCGGCGCTGGCCCCCGGAGCCGGCGCCGAGGACCTGCTGCGCGCGGTCGACTGGCCGGGCGCGCGCCACACCATCGTCGTGGTCGGGCACCAGCCCACCCTGGGCCTGGTGGCCAGCCGCCTGCTGTGCGGCACCGAGCAGCCCTGGTCGATCAAGAAGGGCGCGTTGTGGTGGTTCAGTTCGCGTCCCGAGGAAGGCGACGGCGAGGCGGCCCTGATCGCGATGGTCAATCCGGGCCTGATGTAGGCCGCCGGCGGCGGCGCCCCCGCCGCCCCTGCGCGCCGGCGGGCGACCGGCGCGGGCACTGCGGGCCGGCCGGGCGCTACAGTTCCCGGATGGTGAAGGTGATGCCCACCCGCTGCCATTGCTGCGCCTCCTCCTCGAGCAGGTGGCGCGTCAGCGGCCGGCGCGCGAGCCAGCCGCGCTCGATCCCGAATTCGAAGGCGCGATCGACGCGCAGCGACCAGCGCGGCAGGCGCAGCGGCCGGCGCGCATGGTGCAGGACGATGGCCAGGCGCAGTGCCAGCAGGCGCCCGGCGCGCAGCGGGTCGGACAGCGCATCGATCACCTTGCGCAGGTTGCCGCGCTGGCCCAGCACGAGCTCGGCCACGCGCTCCTGGTCGGAGGTGGAAAAACCGGGCAGATCGCCGTTGCGCACGAGATAGGCCGAGTGCTTGTGGTATTCGCTGTGCGAAACGGCCAGGCCGATCTCGTGCAGCTGGCTGGCGAAGTTGAGCATGCGCATGGCCTCGTCGGGGGCGTGCGGCAGCAGCGCCTGGTAGAAGCGCCCCGCCGTGGCCGCCACTTGGGCCGCCAGGGCGCGGTCGGCGCCGTAGCGCTGCTGCCAGCGCAGCACCGTGGCATCGCGCACGTCGTGCTGCTCGCGCCGCCCCAGCAGGTCGTAGAGCACGCCGGCGCGCAGCGCGCCCTTGGCCGGCTGCATCTCGTGGATGCCGAAGGTCTCGAACACCGCCGACAGCGCGGCCACGCCGCCCACCAGCACCTCGGCGCGCTCGGGCTTGATGCCGTCGAACTGCACGCGGCGGATCTCGCCGAAGCCCAGCAGGGCCTCGCGCAGCTGCGCCAGGCCCAGGGCGGTGATGGTGCCATCGGCCCAGCCCTGGTTGCGCAGGATCATCGCGGCGGCGCCGATAGTGCCGCTGGAGCCGTAGGCCTCGTCCCAACCATAGCGGCGATAGGCCGCCTGCGCCTCCTCGAGCTCGGCGGCGCAGGCCACCTGGGCGCGGCGCAGCGCGGCGCGATCGATGCGGCCGTCGGCGAAAAAGCGCAGCGTGGTGCTCACGCAGCCGATCTTGAAGGATTCGGCCTGGGCCGGATCGAAGCCGCGGCCGGCGATCACCTCGGTCGAGGCCCCGCCGATGTCCACCACCAGGCGGCGGCGCCGGCTCGAGGGCAGCGTGCGCGTGCAGCCCTCGAAGATCAAGCGCGCCTCCTCGCGGCCGGAGATGATGTCGATCGGGTAGCCGAGCACCTTCTGCGCCCGCTCCAGGAACAGCTCGGCATTGGGCGCGGCACGCAGCGTCTGCGTGCCCACCGCCCGCACTTGCGCCGGATCCATGCCGCGCAGGCGTTCGTTCATGCGCGCCAGGCACACGCAGGCCGCGTCGATGGCGCGGCGGCTCAGCGCGCCGTCGGCCGCCACCCCGGCGGCCAGGCGCACGGTCTCCTTCCAGTAGCCGATGCGCGCGATATGCGAACCCGCGGCCCGGCCGATCTCCAGACGAAAACTGTTCGATCCCAGATCAATGGCGGCAAGCAGCATGGTCACGTTTCACCTGGTTTTGGCTATCCGGCGCTCGGGTGGCGGCACCCGTCGCGGCAAGGGTTCATGGACCGGGCGGGCGCAGGCGCAGCGTAGCCGGTCGGTGCGCACGCCGTTGTGACGCCGTACGGCGCTCACCGTCGCACCGGGTCGTCGGCCAGCAGGGCCTGCGCGAAGTCGGCGGCGACGAAAGGCTGCAGATCCTGCTGGGCCTCGCCCACGCCGACGAACAGGATCGGCACCGGTCGGTCGGCCCGCTCGGCGGCCAGCGCGACGATGATGCCCCCCTTGGCCGAGCCATCGAGCTTGGTGACGACGACGCCGGTGACGCCGATGGCGGCGTCGAAGGCGCGAAACTGCGCCAGGGCGTTCTGGCCGTTGGTGCCGTCGAGCACCAGCAGCACCTCGTGCGGCGCGCCCTCGAGGTTCTTGGCGATGGCACGCTTGATGCGCTTGAGTTCCTCCATGAGATGCAACTGCGTGGGCAGGCGCCCGGCGGTGTCGGCGATGAGTACATCGCGGCCGCGCGCCCGCGCCGCGCTGACGGCATCGAACACCACGGCGGCCGGATCGTTGCCGCTTTGGGAGATCACCTCGACGCCGTTGCGCTCGCCCCACACGGCCAGCTGCTCGCGCGCCGCGGCGCGAAAGGTGTCGCCGGCGGCCAGCAGCACGGTGCGGCCCTGGGCCCCGAGCCAGTGGGCCAGCTTGCCGATGGAGGTGGTCTTGCCCGAGCCGTTGACGCCGGCGATCATCACCACGAACGGCCGCGCGGCGCCAAGATCCCAGGGCTTCTGGCTGCCTGCCAGCAGCGACGCCACCTCGTCCTGCAAGGCCGCGCGCACGGCGGCGGGCTCGTGCAGCCCGTCGCGGCGCACGCGTTCGCGCAGCCGCGCCAGCAGCGTGCGCGCCGCCGGCATGCCGACATCGGCGCCCACCAGCACGGCCTCGAGCTCTTCGAACAGGGTTTCATCGACGCTGGCACCCGAGAACACGCTCGCCAGCTGGCCGCGCGTGCGCGCCAGACCGGCGCGCAAGCGCCCGAGCCAGCCGGTTTTTCCGGTTTCTGCCATATCTGCAATCATGTGGGGCAGCGCCGCCGCGATGCCGAGGTTCGGATGATGACACTGAAGCGCCAGTCTGCATGAAACCCGGCACGGTCCGCATTATCGGAGGTCAATACCGGCGCACGCCGATCAGCATAGTGCCGGTGGCGGGCCTGCGCCCCACCCCGGACCGGGTGCGCGAGACCGTGTTCAACTGGCTCGAGCACCTGCTGGGGGCGCTCGCTGCGGTCGAGGCCCTGGACCTGTTCGCCGGCAGCGGCGCCCTGGGCTTCGAAGCCGCCTCGCGCGGCGCAAAGCGCGTGGTGCTGGTGGAACACCACCCCAAGGCCGCGGCGGCCCTGATGCAATTGCAGCGGCGCCTCGGGGCCGCGGCGGTGACCGTGCTGCAGGCCGACTGGCAGGCGGCCGCGGCCCGCCTGGCGCCGGCCAGCTTCGACCTCGTGTTCCTCGACCCGCCCTTCGATGGCGGGGTGCTGCCGCGCGCGCTCGAAGTCGCCTGCCGTCTGGTGCGGCCCGCAGGCCTGCTCTACGTCGAGAGCGCAAGCGCCCTGGACAACGGCCCCGAGGGCCTGCCGGCGCGGCACGGATTGACGCTGGAGCGCCACGGCCGGGCCGGCATGGTCCATTTTCATTTGCTGCGCGCGCCGCCCTCATGAATAATGTCGCTCCCCGTGGATGGCGCCAACGCAGCTCCGGAATCCGCACGCACAAGGACTCGACCATGGTAGTTGCGGTTTATCCAGGCACCTTCGACCCGCTCACGCGCGGCCACGAGGACATCGTGCGGCGCG
>Ga0209698_10004889_pt1 | contig 14595 bp, 11 predicted proteins | sample LitLauG_LLR_2012_FD_187203 | JGI IMG/M metagenome (GOLD analysis project Ga0209698, IMG submission 187203) | Freshwater sediment microbial communities from Pennsylvania, USA - Little Laurel Run_MetaG_LLR_2012 (SPAdes) (version 2) | ecosystem: Environmental > Aquatic > Freshwater > Creek >...
AACATATTATATTACATATCATATTATTGGGGCCGGAAGTTCTACGATAAATTCCGAACCTTCCCCGTCTTTGCTTGTGACTTTTACCGCGCCGCCGTGGGCCTTTATGATATCATAGCTCAAACTCAGCCCCAGCCCGGTCCCTTGTCCGGTTGGTTTGGTGGTAAAGAATGGCTGAAATATCTTACCTACGACCTTTTGGGGTATTCCGTTGCCGTTGTCCTTAACTCTTATCTCCACTTTATCGGTGATCCTTTTGGTGCTTACGGAAACGGTCGGATCATATCCGGTAGGATGTTGTTTCTTCTTTTCGTTCACAACATAGAATGCATTATTATAAAGGTTGAGTAATACCCGGCCGATATCTTGCGGAATAATATCAACGTTCCCGACAGACTTATCGAAATCAGTCTTCATGTTTGCATTGAAATTTTTGTCCTTGGCCCTTAATCCGTGATAGGCTAATCGCAGATATTCATCTGTCAAAGCATTAATATCAGCTGATTCTTTTATTCCTGAACTGGAACGTGAATGCTGCAGCATGCCTTTGACTATGGCCTCGGCACGCTTGCCGTGGTGGTTGATTTTTTGTTCGTTCTCTTTCAATGTTATTAGCAATTCGTTCACCTCAGTTGGATTGCCAGCAGCATTTGCCTGTGATACTTCATCAATTAATTCATTATTCAGATCGGAGAAATTATTCACGAAGTTCAACGGGTTTTGAATTTCATGAGCAATGCCTGCAGTCAACTCACCGAGAGAGGCCATCTTTTCTGTCTGAATGAGTTGTGCTTGCGTTGCCTTGAGTTCGGACAAGGTGTCTTCGACTTTTTGCTTTTGTTTCTGCAGTAGCAGGTTTGCTTTTTTCTTTCGGTTGTTATTCTTTACTTGTATCAGGACAACGAGCACGATGACAGCAAGCAGTGCAATCGACATGTAAAATCGAATGTTATTTTTAAACTGTATCTCGGCAGCCTCTTTATCCTTCTGCGTGGCTTCCTCGTTGTAAGCGATATTTTGTAACTCGTTATTTTTCTGAATATTGAACACCGAGTCTTTGGCCGCCGCCGCTATTTCCAAATATTGCAAACTTTGATGTTCATCTGAAGGTTTGTAGAAGTCGTGCAGTAGGGTCGCCGCCTGTACAACTACAGTTAAAGCATTGAATGACTGCGCGATGTCAAGCGCTTTTTTTGCATAAATTATAGCGGAATCTTTCTGGCCATTTTTATAGTAGAGCTCCGACATAGCGGCCATCATGCCAGATGTTCCCAAGCCAAAAAGCCCTTTTTCTGCATGCGTAATACCCGCTCTGTACCAGTACAATGCTTGCTGAATATCTTGTTTGCTACTATAGATATCCCCAAGCGCCTGCATGGAGCGGGCGATGCGGAAGTCATTTTTAATCTTTTTCGACTCTTGAAGACCCTTGATGGCGAAATACAAAGCCGAATCAGGCATATTCCTTTTTGAATATACTTCTCCAATTGTAGTAAGGCAAAATGAATTCCGGCTGCTGTCGCCCATTCGATTAGATAACTCCATACTTTGCTTAGAATATTCATAGGCTTTTCTGAGGTTCCCCATGGAAAAATAGGTATTGCCTATGTTCGCATAAGCTACCGACACATATACGTCGTACTTTATTTGTTCTGAGATTTTCACCACTTGCATATATTGGTTCAATGCTCCGGTATAATTGGCTACATTCCAATAATAATTGCCGAGAAGATTTCTGAGAAAACTCTCTTTTTTAAGAATGTTAAGTTTTTCAGCAAGTTCGAGTGCCCGGTCAATGTACATAAGGAAGCTATCACCCCTCATTCTTACATTATCAATAGCCAGCAAATAAAAGATATTCACCCGGTTAGTATCTTCTTTTGAATTTCTTAATGCACTAAAGAGGCTGTCCTTCTGTTTCTGGATTACTGTAGAATCCTGGGCATACACGAAGTTTATAGTATATGCAAGAGCAAACAGCAGCAGTATATATCTCATATATATGAAGTTGGCAATTGAATAAAAAACTCACTTCGTTCGCCTTCCTTAATCTCCACCCTTATCTCCCCGGCTTGATTTTTAACAGCATTATAGCCGAGGCTTAGTCACCATCCTCTTCCCGGACCTCTTGGTTGGGGGTAAAGAAAGACTGAAATATCTTGTCGACCACTTTTTGAGGAATGCTGTTGCCGCTATCCTTCGTTCTTATTTCCACTTTATCTGTAATCCTTTCAGTGTGCTAACTGAACCAGTCGGTTCTTGACCAGGATTTGCGGATTTCTTCTTTTCCGATACGGCGTATAAAACATTGTTGTAAAGGTTGAGCGGAACCCGGCCCGTGTGCTGAGGGATGATATTTATGTTTCCAATTGATTTTGCAAAATCGGAATTTATGGAAGCATTGAAATCCTAATCCTTTGCTCTTGAACCATGGTAGACCAGTCACCATTGAATGTTCTCCCCGAATATCAGCAGTCATTGTCTGTCCGTCTCAAGCTAAAAAGGTCAATCGGTGTCGATTGGCAATCTTTCAGCCCTATCTGGAAAATTCTACGTTGCCAGAATCGGCTGATTTTCCGTGATTCAAATAAGTTCCGGAAAAATGATTAGCGTCTACCCCATTTAGTTGCAAAACCTGCACCGTTTGCAAACCTGTATCTCTGGTCAATGATAACACATTATTAATCAATGTGCCAACTAAAGCACCTTTGCTGCCATCGCTAACTACCAGGGTACCCGTAACGCTTGTATCATTAACTTGCAGAGAAACCGATCCGGTAAATGTAGCTCCACTTGCAGATACAAATTTGTAGTTCCAGTCACCGCTGAATGTAACACCCGAACCTTTCGACACAACAGTGGGAATGTCGATTCCCTGTTTTGTGGTAACCTGTATCGGCAGCTCGGTAAAAATTAGCACCGAAAACCGTTGCCCCAGAATTGGCCATCTGGGACCGACATATGCGATTCCCTGTGTAGTTTCAAATGTCGTATTTTGCAGCACCTTAAAATCCGGATGGTCACTGCCCGACACGCCAGCAATTACAGTGGGATGTGCATCCACTATCACATCAATTTCAAATCCCCTTTCCTGCAAATCGGGCGTACTTATATACCAAAAAGTATCCGGCGCGTTATAGAAGATGTTTACAGCAGCTAATTGTTTAGCGTCAGCCTGATTGACTGCAAATACTACAGCCTTGGGATTGTTATTGCAAAGCGGGTGATCGATTTTGATTTGATGTTGGAAAAAAGTTGAACCATTCTCTGAAACACCTTTCATGTTGTTTTCACTTGCAACGAGTGTAATGGCTGCCATGTTTTGAAAGGGTAATTTTGATTCAATGGTATCTAACCTGGCCTGCAGTTCGGCTACCTGTTGGGTTAATTGTCCCAAATCAAGTGGGGATTGAACCTGTGATAATAATGTCGTAGGATCGCTCATGCAAATAAAATTAAAGTACAAAAAAAATAAAATTTTTTTACCGGATCCCGGTCAGGCCACAACCCTCTGCAAGTTGGGGCGCATTTTGATTTTTAAATTTAAGCGAAATGATTCTGGTATGCAAACCTAATTTTAATACTTGAAGTTAACCGCTCAACAAACTAATCAAGGAATGATATTTTCAATCGGAACTAAAGTTGATGAAATGAACGTCAGCCCCGGCTTTAGCAATACCATTGTTTCCAGCGAACCCATTTTGTATGATCAATTCATAACCTGTACCCACTCGGAAAAAGATTTCTTCGGGCCAACTACCAATTCGGTTTGATGAAATAAAGAGATGTTCCGTTTAAGTCTTTAAAGAAAAGAAATTGCCCACCTTCTTCCTGTCTGGCAGTTGTATTAATACATAATTCTTGCAGTAAGGCTTTTGCTCCTTCAAAATCATCTACGGAAAACCTATCGAAGTGTTTCCAGAATTCTCTGACAGGGTAGCATCGCGGCTTGGATGAAGCCCAATGACAAAATCCGGAGCTGTAAGTTGCGCATAGTAATTGCCCCAACGGTTTTTTACCGTTAGTCCTATTGATTCGTAAAATGAAAGGGATTTGTCCAAGTTCTTTACGTTAATTGAAATGTTCGATGATATAATTTTCATGATTTTAGTATTTAATTTTGTTTTTTCTTGAAATGCTAGGATAAAAATAATACAGAAATTATAACCATGTTTGGGTGGTGGGCAAGGTGAGGGCTTACGTTTGTCCCAAAAAATAAACAAGTTCTTTCCATGCCCGAAACTACATTCATATTTAAAAGTTGATTGGTAGCGCTGCTTGCCGCCGGATTTCACCCGCTGAATCGAATGCCGTGGATACTGTGTAAAACGTTGATAATTATTGGCTTGAATACACAGAAACAGGATTTGCCTTTTCGGAGGCATCGAAAACATTTGTTGAGCCGAAGTTTGTTTTAGCGGATATTTTCTTCCAGTTCTTAGGGAACACTTTTAGTTCACGACACCTGCAGTCGTTGGGAGGCTAAATCATATCTTGCTAATGAACTACCCCGCAGCAGGCTGACGGAGCATCTGAAATACAGCGTCGGTTCCCGGCTTTAATATATTGATAGATGCATTATAGTCTCTATGCAAAGACAGGCCACATACTGGCCAATCATGCTGAGCGGCAGAAGGGAATCGAACCCTCGGCCCTTAGCTTGGGAAGCTAATGCTCTACCAACTGAGCTACTGCCGCTTACGTTTTTTAAATGTAATGTTTTTTGTCAAATCGAGAAAATATTGCTGCCGATTCGGGTATACACTTCTGAGGGATATCCGGGTTTTTTTTAAAAAGCCACCCGAATGGAAAGTAGTTTGTCCGGCCAATCATCTCGTGCACCTGTAGGAAAACAGCGGGTCGCCGGTCCCTGGGTTGACGCGACTGTTGCAGGGAGGACTCCGGCAGCATTGGATTATCGGTTTGGAGGCAATGGGACATCAGGCGGCACCAGATTTTGCCAATTATTACCGGATTCCGCTTCCAGGGGGAAGTCAATTTACCAGTTAATATTGCCTTAACAGAGATAGGTTGCGATTGGTCATACAACCATTGTGTGGGGAATCATTGACAAAAAGAGATCGTATTTTACCAAGGGTAAGCGCAGAAATCTTGGTATGGTTGCTTTGGGTACAACAAATTCCGTTGACGATAAAAGCATTGTGAGTGATGTTTTGGGGAATACAATCATTGCCGGGAGAGGGATTCATCGAAATCGCGGTTTTTTCGCCAAAGATCGTAATAGATAACGTTTTTTTGCCTGGATAGAAAATGGGTAAGATGTGCAGGAACAATGACCAACTGCCAAATGCTGGCGAACAGTGTTTGTTAATTTGATTAAATAGCACGAAAAAATGCACCCTAAAACGAAAGAACGGATCGTTAGAATAATCCTCTATCTTTATTGGATTCGTAGTTGCTTACCTATGGCATCAGTTAAGATAAAAAATTTTCAACATGGGCCATTTGAGTAACAATGGGTTTCTTCAGGAGGCACAACGTGGTACAGGTACGACACAGCCGTCGATACCAGGCTCACCGAATTCATCCGCGGCTTTTGCGATCAAATGATATAGCTATGAAGAAAAACTGGAACCGATTTGCTGTATGGCTGCTGGTGTTCGGCTGTCATCCGGTCGCAGGGCAGAATAGGGCTATCGACGTTCAACATTACCGCTTTGCGCTCGCTCTGAACGACAGCAATAATATCATAAGGGGAACGGCCGGCATTGATTTCTTGGTGAAGTCTGCTGCGCCATCGGTCGTTTTCAACCTTACTGGGTTAATTGATTCTTCCGGTAGAGGGATGCGAGTGACGGGGGTTTCCGAAGGCCATACTGTATTACAATTTTCCCAGGCACCTGATCAAATTTCGATTTATTTCAATCATCCATTGCAACCGAATACGGAAGAAAATATTTCGATAACGTATGAAGGCATTCCGGCAGACGGACTCGTAATTGATACCAATAAATTTGGTCGCCGCACTTTTTTTGCAGACAACTGGCCTAACCGTGCTCACAACTGGATACCATGTAATGACCATCCAGGAGATAAGGCCACGGTCGAATTCCTGGTAACGGCGCCGGATCATTACCAGGTCGTCGCCAACGGGATTCTTTTGGAAGAGAGTAATTTGCCGGATCATTTGAAGCTGACGCACTGGAAAGAAGAGCGCGTTTTGCCCACCAAAGTGATGGTTATCGGCGCGGCTGATTTTGCCGTGCGGCTGGATTCCGTTATTGACTGCATCCCCGTGTCAAGTTGGGTGTTTCCGGACAACAGGGACAGCGGTTTTGCACAATACAGCGTATCAAAAAAAATTCTGCCTTTTTTTATCAGTTATATCGGGCCCTATCCTTTCGAGAAACTGGCCAATGTCCAATCGAAAACGATTTTTGGTGGGATGGAAAATGCCGGAAATATTTTTTATTACGAAAATTCAGTCGCGCAAAATCCTTTGGAACTAAAACAAAACAGATCGATCGAGGAATTATTTGCCCACGAAACGGCCCACCAGTGGTTTGGCGATGATGCTTCTGAAGTCGACTGGCCCCATCTTTGGTTAAGCGAAGGCTTTGCCACTTACATGACTCATCTGTACATGGAGCGTCGTTACGGCAAGGATACTTTACAAAAGGGAATGATCCACGACCGGGCGATGGTGATTGCTTTTGATAAGAAAGTCAAAACTCCGGTAGTCGATACTTCCTCAGCCCGTGATCTTATGAAATTATTAAATCCCAACTCCTATCAGAAAGGCAGCTGGGTGTTACATATGCTGAGAAGAAAATTGGGAGATGTCAATTTTCAAAAAAGCATCCAGGTATATTACGCGACCTTTAAGGGGAAAAATGCCGCTACCGACGATTTGATGCGGATAATGGAGAAGGTGAGCGGCCAGAACCTGCATTCATTTTTTAAACAGTGGCTCTACACGCCAGGAATTCCAATTGTACGAGGAAGGTGGAGCTATAATATCCATAATAAAACTTTGGAGCTCGTCCTTCAACAGCAAACTGACGTTATATTCCAATTTTCGTTGCAGTTGGCAATCAAATTTGACAGCCGGGTCATCTTCAAAACAATCGATGTGAAGAAAAAAAATACCTCGATAACCCTTCCTTTTCCGCATCAGCCTGATTCCCTGATCTTAGATCCGGAAGTCAATTTATTGTTTGACGGCAAATTGGTCCAAAGTAATCTATAGTCCATTTACTTTCCTGACAGCAGTTTGGTTTCGTATCAATTGTCCGATACCGTCGATGACATCTTTTTTTACAGGTTCCACAAAAATTGCAACGGCATGCTAAGCGGCTTTGTTGATTTTTTTTGAGAAAATAAATCCAACCTTTTTCAACCAACGTAGGTAGTTGGTATAAATCAACAATTAAAATTTTACGTAATGAAAAAGATTAAACTATTAGGATTGTTTATGGTTGCCGCCTTATTTTCGGCTACGACCTTTGCGCAAATGGAAAAAACGGTGATGGTCGGAGGTGCTGCGATGTATCCTTCGAAAAATATCATTGAAAATGCCGTAAATTCCAAAGATCACACGACCCTGGTGGCGGCAGTTAAGGCCGCAGGGCTCGTAGAAACCCTGGAGGGAGCAGGGCCCTTTACTGTCTTTGCCCCGACAAACAGCGCGTTTGATAAATTACCGGCCGGCACGGTGGAAACGTTATTAAAACCGGAGAATAAAGCTAAGCTGACTGCCGTCTTAACCTACCATGTGGTGGCAGGAAAAATCAGCGCCAAGGATTTGATGCAAATGGCAAAAGCCGGCGGCGGAAAAGCAACATTGACGACCGTGGAAGGCGGCAAATTGTCCGTGACGACGAAAGGAAAGATGGTCATGATTACTGACGAAAGCGGAGACACTGCCACAGTGACGATTGCCGACGTTAACCAGAGCAACGGAGTGATCCATGTGATCGACACGGTATTGCTGCCTAAATAAACAGATTTCCTGGGTGAATTGTTACATTGAGAGCCGGCTACTTGCCGGTTTTTTTGTTATTGGGTCACGTGTTTTTACGTAAAACCCAAAAAAAAAGCCGTCAGGGGCGGCTTTGGTTTTTTTTCAAGTGTTCAGAGGTTAAGCAAGGCCGGGCAGATTCAGGAAGTCGCCATTATTCCGGCTGATATATTAACGCGGGAAGAGCTACTTTATTGCCGTGATGGTCGCAGTTTGCTTTCACTCATGGCTGTGCAAGCCCGGAGAAATTGATGATTTGTCGCCTAGGGGGTTCCGGAAAATCTTTGTGCTTGAAGAAAAACAACAAGTTTGTACATCTCACAAGGAAATGCTGAGATTTTTTGTCGTAAAATGCTAACAATGAAAAGAAAATTCGCCATCGGGCGTATCGTCTACCACTACTGCTGGGTGACTACGTCCCAGGCAACCTCCCACTTCTCCGTTTAGCTTCCGGCAGTTTACTAACGGAAACGGAGATACGCTTCGGTACCGGCAATTGCTGCCGGATCATGATACCTGACTTAAAGATCCGCGGGTCATTTTTCTTGCATGGATCCGGTGAACGGAGCACTGATAACGAAGCCCAATTAAAGCGGGGGGTGACGAATTTTGCCCAGGATGCAAACCTGCTCAAATTCCCGGCAATTGTCATTGCCCCGCAATGCCCTCCAAAAAATGCAGTGGGCCAATTTGCCCGAAAACCCGGCAGCAGGGAGCTATCCTTGTAATCCCAACCCTCGAAAGCCGTGGAACTGTTGATCGGTCTCATCCGGCAAATATTGAAATGGTTGCCGGCAGGTCCTAAACCTATATATTACTGGCCTTTCGATGGGCGGTGTTGGCACTTTCGACACCATTGAACGGTACCCCTACCTTTTTGCAGCGGCCGTTCCGGTAGGTGGGGCGGAGAGACAAGCAAAGCGGCTTCCGTTGCCCATACGCCCATATGGATTTTTTCCGGTGCCGAAGATGCGTCCGTTGATCCCGTCGACCCGATGAATATGGCGGAAGCACTCATACATGCAGACGCTCATCCCGCACTCACGATTTATCCGGAGACGGGACATTTTTCCTGGTTAGGCGCTTACAGCAACCCATTACCGATGGCATGGCTGTTGCGGCAACATAAATAAGCGACCGCCGTGTTGTACTGGTCCCGCTATGGTCTTGCCATGAGGAACGAAGGGCACGAGTGCGCTTTTTATGTTAGCTGCTTATGTATTTGACGAAGGTTCTCTTAGCAATAGGCAGCAGTGTTTCTTCCATGGGGTAGGCCAGGGGCGTTTCTATATTGTATACGGCGGGATTGGGCAATTCCGGTCTTTTTCTGATCAATTCCGATTTTATATTTTCAACCGAATTGCTAACGGACCGGTTCCATTGGTTTACATAGTCGGTACGGATGCCACGGTATTTTTCATCATGCTTCTGATAGATCGTAAGGTGGTATTGGTAGGCAACCGTGGTATTATACCGTCCGTCACAAATCAGCAAATATCCTTCGTTTATGTCGAGAGGAATGAGGCCGACCGGCTCAATGTTTAATTTCGCCTCCACAAACTCGTATATTTCCGTGCCATTTTGAATCGTCGTTTTTATCTTCTGGGCGGAATACCGCACGATATCTTCCAATTCTTTCATGAGTTCATCATCTTCGATAATTCTTTCGTATTCAAGTTGCAGCTTTTTAATATTAATATCGGTCAGCTGTTTGGGAAACTGATCCTGCAAAAAACGGCGGTTTTCCCGGAAAGCGACAATGTTGTTGTAGTGGAAAATAATTTCAGCCAGTTGGGGGTACAACTTGTTCTGATTAAAATAAGAGTTCACGTGTTGAAGATAAGCGAGGAGCGTATATTTTTTGAGTTCGAAATCAATGTACCCCTCGGCAAACCATGTTTCGGATAGGGACTTCATAATAATAATTTAAAAATTAATTCAATGAATTTACTAATTCGCGGTCATATTATTTTAGAACGCGAAAAAATCAAAATTGTTTTACCCTATTTTGTCTGGTTCCTTCTTTGCCGTCAACCCAGAGAACCATTTATCGCGGGAGCCTGCATACTTACCTCCTGATGGATATTTAGTTTATGCAGTTCGAGGATGGTCGTATTGCCGTCTTCGCTTTCGCGGTACATGGGCAAGAATTTTCGGTTAAAGAGGATTTCATTAAATGTATAGGAGGTTCTTTGCTGCACATAATTGGAAAAGACATCATCAAATCCGCGAAGCATGACGTAGAGTTCCACATCGGCATTCTTCATATCTTCTTCAGAAAATCCTTGCAGGGGGCTGTTCTGATCGATCGGGTGAACAACGGTCCAGCTCATCGGCATCGTTTCCACACGGGTGCGCTCCAGTTCGAGGGTAAAATATTTGTAACCCGCCTGGTCACCTTCTATGACGAGTAGACCCGTGTTCACCCTGATTTCGAGATCGGTGAGCGAATGTTTGTCTTTATATGCCGCAAAGCGGAACATCAGGGCACTTCCCTCTTTATATGGACTGATGAGCGCGTGGTCACTGAAGATCAGGTAACTTCTTGGCTTCGAAAACCGACCATATATTAAGCCGGTAGCTATAGCTAATGAAAGAAATCCCGTCAGCGCTTCAGCGGCAGCAATTGTGTTGGCAGCGTCTCCTTCGGGATATACATGGCCATAACCAACTGTAGTAAAAGTTTGAGTACTGAAGTAAAAAACTGCGCGACTGATCTTCCAGAAATCATTACCGCTGATTCCTGCTAATTGCCGGTATCCGATCAACAAGTATATGATGGTAAAGAATACGTTGACAAGGATGTAAAAGAGAAAAATGACTACAATGAATTTCCACAAAGGCAGGTTCAGCATGTCCTGGAACAGACTGAAGCGTTTAATGAACGGCATCCCTTCCTTTCTGAGATTATAACTGCCGTCTTTGTTAATGAAACGGCCGCCTGTATCGTTGGTATTACCCGCAAAGCCAGTATCATTATTTTGTTTGGAGAAGGGATTTACTTTCTTATAAGATGGCATGTTTTACAAATAACTGATGAAAATCTACCACATTTTATTCCAATAATCAAAAAACAGACAGAGTAGATAGTAGCAATCTTCTCCCGCCTGAATACCGTTTTTCCGGGTTTACTCGATACGACGGTAAGGGAGGATCAAATCGTGCGAAAGAGTCAAAACAATATTAATTGATTGCGTTTTAAGCTTACTGATAAGCGATTAAGCTTTTGATTATAAGGGTATATGAAAATTCGGAGCCGAAAATTTAGGATTTTTCACCCTGATGGATTACCTTTATCGCTCAATTCTATATCCCGCACTGCAGAGAAACCAGCCCCACGGAACAATTGATATCGAAAAATAGTTGTAATTCGTAAATCGTAATTCGTAACCCGGAATATGAGCCTCAAATTTATTGCCTCTCTTGTAGTGGGATTCTTGTGTATGCCTTATATGGTACTGGGGCAACAATCTTACGATTATTACATCAGTAACGCAGGAAACGACAATTTTCCCGGAACCGTTCCCGCACTGCCCAAAAAAACGATCGCAGCGGCGTCGCAGTATTTTTCAAACTGTTTTTCCAAAAAGGGAGAGGTGCGCGTCGGGTTACAGGCCGGTGATATATTTGGGGAAAATCTGACCACATCCTATCCCATACAGGTAGAATCCTACAAGATGGGCAGTGAACCGGGGGCCTTTGCCATATTGGATGGCGGCCAGGCATTCGAATCGGGTTGGGTTAAGGACAGCGTTTTCGCAAATATTTTTGAACAAGATATTGCCTACAGTGGGTTTACTGGCTACGGCATTAATGGGATTGGAAGCTATAGTTATATTTATGTCACTCAAATTGACCGAGAACTGGAAAAAACTGCGCCCATTACCGCCAGGAAACCATTGCAATTTGTTACATCGATCGCTGCCGCCGACGCCACGCCCGGATCGTTTTATTCTCCTATCAACACCAACGAAAATCCCAAACACGTATACGTTCATACCAGTGATGGAAGTTCGCCGAATAATAATCCCAAATACCGATTTGAAGTTACTGTGCGGGATTGGGCAATCAACAGTACGTACCAGCCTGACAACATCTTCGAAAATTTATGGGTACGGGGATTTGGGGCCGGGATTGGCATGTTGCCCGGCGGCGACAATTCGTCTTATAATAAAATCATTTTTGGCCCTGGCGCAGGCGTCCACCACCTCGTGGTCAGAAGCGGCACCATCGATCATTCGTTGTTTTTACCGGGAGCCGAGAATACGAGTGATTTTGCAGTAGTTTTTTATGACGACCAGGGCCTCAACAGGCATTGCGCAGTCAAAAATTCCATTTTTATGGATGTTCCCGCGCCGCTTTATTGCCATAATGGATTTGGAAGCAACTTTGGTGCCGTTGAGATGGATAATGTGGTGGCTTTTGCAGACACAACCAATGCCTCGCAGTTTATGTTTACTTCCAACAATGACACTGTTTTGCTCCGTAATGTTTATAGTGACGGGTACCTAACCGGATACAACTATGGGACGGCCAAGTACAGCTCCATTACAGATTCTTACTTCAAAGATGTGTCGTTCGGCATGGGCTACAGCAATTCAAACCCGGTAACTGCGATAGTTAACGATGTGTTCATTAGAACAAAAGGGAATTGGTACTCTGCCGGAATTTACATGCAGGCGAACACGAAGCTGACACTAACCAATTCGATCTTTCATATCATCAATAATTACCGAAATTACTGGGCAGATGCGGCGTCGTTTGTCTACGGCACAGGTAGGGGTGACAGTTGGGTTCACGCCAAAGGCAATATTTTTATATGTGACATCGCACCTGTCGCTACGCTAATCGCTGCCAATACAAATGCATCCGAGGCGGAGAGCTCCGACAAATGGGATAATAACGTCTATATCCTTTTGAGCGGTAATAAAATTGCCTGGACAACTGCGGATCCATCAACAAATGGAGGGTCCTCTTTGATTCAAAATTTTCAAGAATGGCAAAGAATCTCCGGTCAGGATGCCCACAGCCTATTCTTTGATCTCAGGAAGGATCCCCGGGGTCTCAAGGCAATTTTTGTTGATCCTGAAAACGGCAATTATGATCTGGCTAACACAGCCGAAGGTTTCCAGGTAGCTGCATTGCATGCAGGGATGACAAATGCACCCAACTGTTTTCTAAAACGACCGACCTATGAAGAGGCCGCCAAACTAATCAGCAAGAGCGAAGTGCCTTCACTAGCGACTTGCCGCAATCCCTGCATGCAACATACCATAAAAATCAATACGACGTTCGGAGTAGATGTCTTAAATCAACGGCAAGCGCGGGTAAACTGGGGCATCGGTCAGCAACAAAATATCATGGAATACGAATTACAAAAGGCCACGGGAAATTCAGATTTTAAGTCGCTCGCCACCTTTCCTGTGGCAGCAGATTCCTCGTATGCTTATACCGACAAAATCGAGCCTGGCGTTCCTTATCAATATCGCCTTGTCATAACCGATCCAACAGGCAATCAGTGCTTTTCTGAGGCACGTTCCATCAAGACGCTTGATAACAAACCATTCACCATCTTCCCGAACCCATCTAATGGCCACCTAATGATTTCGTTAAATGGTTATATAGGCGATGCTACACTGACTGTCACCAATTCCGGAGGACAAAAAATCCTTCAAAAAAAGGTATTCAATTTTTATGCACCGCAGTCACTGGATCTGACGGTCGAACCAAAGGGCATTTATTTCCTTAAAGTGAATACGACCGAGGGATATTCCGTTCAGAAATTGGTACTTCAATGAGGAGGGAGGTGTTCTTTCCATTGAGGGGGAGCCTATTATTCGGGGAATAGTGTTTTTTTCTTCTTAGAGATGTGTTATTATTTTGTAATTTCATACGGAATGGCGTTTCCATCAACCTATTCTAATGAATACGAGCCAATTTGAACAGAGTCTATCCGGTAGCGCCCCTCCGTCGGAATTATCGGTGTATTTACAATCGCTATGGTTTGATGCAAAAGGAGACTGGGATGCTGCACATCAAGTAATCCAGGATGTCGACGATCCAACCGGGGCCTGGATTCACGCGTATCTCCACCGAAAAGAGGGAGACATTGCTAACGCGGCCTACTGGTATGATCGCGCCGGAAAAAAGGTGTGTGCGCTTTCATTAAAGGACGAATGGAAGACTATCTCAGGTGCGTTATTGTGACCTCTTTTTACTAGTAACTTCGATATCAAACTACTGATTTTCAATACTTTTCACCCGTTCACGTAAGATTTTTTTGGTAGGAATGGGATGGTCTACCCTATAATTGAACCATTTAAGACGTAATCATGTATGAAGAGCGTTAGCACAGAGTTATCTGCCCTTTTTGAAATGACGCCGGATTTGGTGTGCATCGCGGGAAAAGACGGGTTTTTTAAAAAGGTAAATCCGGCGGTTATTGAGAAATTGGGGTGTTCTGAAAAGGAGTTGTTCTCCAGCCCGATTTGCGAATTCATTCACCCGGAAGACCGTAGTTTTACAAGTGAACGGCGCAAACACTTACTGGGAGGAAAGGCCTTAATGAATTTCCAGAACCCCTATTGGTCAAAAGGTAACGGAACGCTGTGGTT
>Ga0209698_10004890_pt1 | contig 14595 bp, 10 predicted proteins | sample LitLauG_LLR_2012_FD_187203 | JGI IMG/M metagenome (GOLD analysis project Ga0209698, IMG submission 187203) | Freshwater sediment microbial communities from Pennsylvania, USA - Little Laurel Run_MetaG_LLR_2012 (SPAdes) (version 2) | ecosystem: Environmental > Aquatic > Freshwater > Creek >...
TGATGATCGGTGCGGCCAAACTCAAGGATTTTACGTTCGAAAAAAAGATGACGGGTTTCGCCATCAAAGAACCGGTATTCTCCTTCAATAAATTTCCGAACGTCAATAAGGAATTAGGGCCCGAAATGAAAAGCACCGGTGAGTCGATCCGGTTCATCAAGGATTTGCGTGATCCTTATTTCCGGCAATTGTATAAGGAAAGAAGCATGCATCTTAGTAAATAGTGATGGGCATTTGGTGCAGAAAGTGAGCGTTTGCTTTCGGGTTTTTTTTCTCGGTCTGCGAGCCGGAAGGCCGGCAGCATTTTGGGCGGCCAGGCCTGATCCTCGAAAAAAAATGCCTCCGTTAGAACGCTGAAATTACCTTCGGCATCGGGCTTATTCTGCGCGCAGGCTGCTCACAGGATTGGCCAAAGCCACCTTAATGGCGTGATAGCTAACGGTCATTATTGAGATGAGCACGGCCACCAATCCAGCCAGCATAAATACCCACCAATGAATGCTTGTCCGGTAAGCAAATCCCCGGAGCCAGCTGTTCATGGTGTAAGTGGCAATTGGTATTGCCACCAGGATGCCCAGGAGTACCAACATAAGAAACTCGGTACTTAGTAAAGTGACAATGTTCCCGGTGGAGGCACCCAGGATCTTGCGAATGCCGATTTCCTTGGTTCGCTGCATTACGTTATAGGCCGACAAGCTCAGCAACCCCACGCAGGCAATCAGTATGGCCAAAAAGGCGAATAAGCCGAACACTTTCCCAAATTGCAAGTCCCGGTTGTATTGGTGGTCAAAAGATTCGTCCAGGAAGAAATAAGTGAAAGGATCCGAGGGAAAATGACGATTCCAAACCTCTTCGACCGAAGCGACGCTCTTCTGAATATTAGCAGTATTGAATTTGATCGAATAAAAATTATGGGCGTCCGGCTTTAACATGAATATGATGGGATTGATGGCAACATTGAGTCCCTGCTGGTGATAATTGGCCACCACGCCGATAATCTTTAAAGTATCCGCATAGTACAAGATCGATTCTTTCATTGCATCCCCAGCGCTCTTTAAACCAAATAACTTAACGGCTTCTTCGTTCAGCAGCACAGCTTTCTTGTCAGTAGGGAATTCGCGCGAAAAAGAGCGTCCCGCTTTCATCGTCATTCCGAACGAAGGAATGAAATCATAGTCCCCATACACAAAATAAAACGTATAATATTCATTGCCATTCATGCCCGTTAGTCGGGTATCATTGGTAAAATAGATCTCTTTGCCCATAATGCTGGAGGACGCTGTCATGTTTTTCACGCTGCTGATTTGCAGCAAATCGGTCTTAAATGACTGGTAAGAAACCTGATAAACAGAATCGGCGGTAGATACCGGGCCTTCCAGTACCAGGGTCTGACTGATATTTGCACCCAATGGTTGATTTCTCATAAAGCTAACCTGCTGGAATACGACAATGGTGCCGGCAATCAAAATAACGGAGGTGGCGAACTGGCCAATAATCAGCCCTTTGCGTAAAAATTGTCCTTTTGCAGTATTCTTAAATGCCCCTTTTAACACCGTAACGGGGCGGTATCCTGCCAAAACAAATGCAGGATAGATTCCCGAGAGAAACGCGCCGGTCAAAAACAATAGCACAAATCCTGCAACATAGGCGGCGGGCAGTTGAAAAAAGGGGGTACCCTGCTTGCCGATCATCCGGTCAAATGACGGCGTAAAAAGCAATGCCAGCGCGATTGCGAGGATCAAGGCAGTCAAGTTTAATAAAAGGCTCTCTGCCAAAAACTGTCTTATCAGGTCCGGGCGAAGTGCTCCCAACACCTTTCGGACGCCCACTTCCCGTGCCCTTTCGAGTGAACGTGCGGTCGCCAGGTTCGTATAATTAATCCAGGCTATCGTGATAATGAGGATGGCTATCAGGAACAGAAACGAGACGGATTTTCCATCACCGTTGACTTGGGCTTCTTCGTTGTAATGAGAATAAAGATGGATGTCTTTTATGGGAATAAGATAAAGGTCCCTCCGGTTATTGCGGGCAATGTCTTCCGGGTTATTCATGTGGCGGTCACAAAACGCAACGAGTTTAGCATCAAGTTTTTTCCAATCGGTGCCTGGACGAAGCTGGAGGTAATCATAAAAATCGTACCAGCCAAAAGTGGTTTCGGGATCCTGTTCTTTTCCTTTTCCCAAAAAATGAATCAGATGGTCGAAGGTTTTATAGGATATCAAGTAATCGAACCCGAGGTGGGAATTTTCCGGGTAATTTTTGAAAACGCCCGTTACGGCATATGAAAATGTGTTCCCGCCTTCCTTAATGGTTAACCTCCTGCCGACGGGATCTTCGCTGCCGAAATACTTATTGGCCATATATTCAGAAATGGCCATACTATTGACCTCGTTCAAAGCCGTTAGCCGGTTACCTCTGATGAACGGAATAGTGAACATGTCAAGGAACGACGGATCTGCATAATATCCCCTATTTTCCTCCGCTTTAATATTTCGGTAATCATTGGAAATTACCAGGTTGTATTGAATAGGTTCCAGGTTTGACCAGGCGACCCTGGCATCTACCAACCTGCAATAATTTTGCACTTCAGGATATTCTTTGAGCAGCAGCGGCGCGATCCCCGGAAATACAGTGGCCGATTGCATGGTCAGTTTTCCCTGATCGTGAAAATCAATCCGGAGACGAACTATCTGATCTGCTTTAACATGGAAAGTATCATAGCTTTTTTCGTAGGAAACATAGTGAAACAGCAGTAAACAACAGGCGATCCCGACAGCAAGGCCACCGATACTCAAAACGGAAAACCCCTTACTATTCAGCAAGTTTCGAATGGCAATTTTGGTATAATTTTTAACCATATACTTTTTTGACTCATCCGGAAGGACGGGTGAGGGAATACACCCGCAAATCATCTATACACACCGATTGTTTAAAGATACGGCTTTGTTTTGTTCACAACAAAGAGAGGCGGGATTCGCTCTGCAGCGGGTGCCGCCCTGTTTCTTGAACGCCTTCTTTCAATTGACGCGTCCGGCTAAAATAGTTGTCTTCAGCTCCGGTTTGCAGCCTTGCCGGTTACACACCTTGCAAAAATTGCCACAGCATTGGGAAACGCTATCTCATTTGTGGAAAAAAAAAACCGAATAAAACTAATTGTATCTGCCGCCAAAATATCGGTGCTGTCAGCTGGTGATCATTTTGTTTAACCAGCAGGAACGAATCAAATCACCGGCAAGCTGGGGATCCCATCTGTCGATTTTACGACAGATTTCCGCACCAACACAAACAAGTCATCCGTTCACAGGCTGCCTGCAGCTAGCCCGCCTTGTCCTGTTGACACTTTTTTCGATCCCATTATCATTAAATGCCGCAATTTTGTAGTCAAAAAAGGAAATTATGAAAGTCGCTGTAATTGGAGCCTCGGGCTTTGTAGGAAAAACAATCGTAAACGAGTTGATCAGCAGAAATCATGAGGTCACCGCAATTGTCCGTCACCCGGAACATGTATTACAGGGAGCGGGGAAAGTAACAGCTGTTGCCGCCAACGCCTTTTACGCAAATGAAATAGCCACAGCAGTAAAAGGGCATGACGCCGTGATCAGTGCTTATAATGCAGGATGGACGAACCCGCAGCTTTACGGCGATTTTTTGAAAGGATCAAAAGAAATTCAGGAAGGCGTTAAAAAATCAGGTGTCAAACGGTTGATTGTTGTAGGAGGTGCCGGAAGCCTTTTTATAGCCAAAGACTTACAGTTAGTCGATACTCCTCAATTTCCCCAGGTATTTAAAGCGGGTGCATCCGCCGCCAGGGATTACCTCAATATCCTCAAGGAGGAACCTGATTTAGACTGGACGTTTGTAAGCCCCGCCATTGAAATGCACCAGGGAACTTCCGGGGAAAGAAAAGGAACCTACAGGACGGGACTTGACACGCCGGTTTTCGATGCAAACGGCAAGAGTGTCATTTCGGTGGAAGATATGGCGGTTGCCCTGGTTGATGAACTGGAACATCCTACCCATATTCGCCAGCGTTTCACTGTCGCCTACTGATCGGCGGACATGTAACCACGGGCGTTCCTGTTAATTTTCTTGCCTGATAAGGGAATATGCCCAAAATATTCGCGCTATGGTTGATGTGACCGGAGTGGATCACGTTTGTATGGGGACAGATACCAAAATGACTCCCTCTTACCACCCTCCGGGCTCATTCAATCCTCCGCAACAAGATCATCCTGACAACAACCCCCGGCAAACAGCTCCGCCGGACAGCACACATTCGAAAAATAATTTTAGCGGTGACAAAAATCGCGGGCGGATGGGGGAACGAACGAATGACGCCTGGCAAAATCAAACGGGTGGTTTTTATTACGCGGTCGTTGATGCACTGTTAAAGACGGGCTTCAGCGAAAAGGGAATTGCAAAAATAGGGGGTGGCAACTCTTGCCGAATCTTCCAGGCGGCTACTTCGGGTCAGTAAAATCTCCAAAGGCTTCTCATGCCCAAGCCTATTGTTCCCTTTCAAGGCGCTCTGTGCCTGTTCCCCTGCAATTTTTTACCAGTTGCTGATCCTGATGCCGACGGTGTAGGGCATAAAATTCAATCCTTTCTCAAAAATAGAACTGGGGCTGTAGGAACCATATAAGTGGACGGGACCCAGTCCGATTTCGCCGACATAGGCAAACTTCCATGTCTGCAGGTCATAATCGCCTCGGTTGATTTGCTTGCCGCGGTTACTACTCTTCTGCTTGTTTCGGCTGCTGTACAGGTATCCCACGCTTACACCGGCGCTAAAATTCAGTCCCCCATCGCGGCTGTCAGGTTTGGTCCGGAAATTCAACATCAGCGGCACCGTCACATAATCGGCTGCCAGCTTATTTTTTGAAAATCCTATAGAGTCGTTGAATGCAAAGGGATGGTCGATATGCAGGGATTGGTTGTAGGGATTGACGCCTGCCTCCTTAAAACTTACTGATGAATTGAACCGGTAATTATTCAATTCTAAGCCCAGGCCATATTTCAGGTTTACCACATGGTGGATCAAATTGACGCGTTGCATAAAAAACCACAGGTCCACATTTACTGATTTAATGGTTCTCAATCTAAAATCAGTCGGCGCAAGCGCCGGTCCCCCTGGCCGGCTGACCAGGTAGTTGCCGCTGCCAGCAGTGGCATAATTGGTCTTATCCACCCAATTGGCGAAACCTAAATCCACCACAAACGACTCGGTATTGACGTTGGCCTTCTTGTTGTAATGGCGGTGACCCACCGTCACGTTTACGCCCTTGCTATTGGGGTCCGATCTTTTCAAAATGAGCATCCCGCCAATGCGAATGGTGTCTGTCTTCACCGGCACCTGCGCGGTGTCCGACTGTGCCAGGGACACAATGGCCAATAAAATTCCCACAAAAGTTGTCAATGTCTTTTTCATTAGTAAAAATTTGTTTGTTTATGATTTTGTTGCCAGTTGCCGGTCATTACCAGCGATAAGTCGGCCTATAGGGTTTGTCCTGGCGATCACCCGTTTAATCTTTTTAAATAATCCGCCAACTTTTGTCTTCCTGAATTCGGTCGTAGTGACGTTATAGAACACATAATTCTGATTGTCGTCTGTGGCTACATAAGAAGCCGTTTTCGCATCCACATTGGACGCGGGCCCCTTTTCATTGCTGACCGCGACTGTCCGGGTCAGCGTTTTGGCAGGATCAATCGCTGTTGAAGATCTTACTGCACCTGCAGTCAGGCTCTTTATTTCACTTTTTTCCAGGGCGGTTATTTCACCCGGTTGTGTGGACACCGTCATTTGATGTATACTTCCTTCTGCAATCTTACTAACGGCCACGTCTTCTTGGAGGGCCGGCGTCTTCGCGGCAGCTTTCTTCATGAATGCGACAGAAGACGATGCCTTCTTGCGCACGGGGACCATAGCGGTCGCCAGCGGCTGGGTTCGTTTGTTTTGATCTGCCGCAGCTGTTGCGACGGTGGAAGGCCTGCTTTTCGGATGAACGGTCATGGCCTGTAGATGGACGCTGGTTTTGGGCCGCAGGAACATCTCTCCCAGGATCCAAAGCCCACAACCAATGAATACCGCCGCGGCCAGCAATCTCCAAAACAGGGGCGCCACCCTGCCATTCTTTTCGGACCTGTATAAAGCCTTTTTGCCAGGAAACACCATAGCCTGTTCCGGCGTCAGCCGCGCTATTCCAATCAGTTCAAACTCATTCTTCAATTCACGGTTTTCCGCTAAAAAATCGTCGGTTGCCTGCACTTCTGCCGCTGATAATTCATGATCGTGGTACAAGACAAAAATTTCTTCGTAATTGTCTTTGCGGATGAAGGAAGAAGTATCCCTTCGGAATAAAAACGATTTATCGGGTAATTCAACGTTTTCGTCCGGTTTGGAGATCGTATAATGAATTCTCCTAAACTCTTCTTCCAGGTCCTTGTTCTGCTTGACAAACATAAGAACCGCTACTTTTTCCGCGTCTGTCAATTCATTATCAACATACATCAAAAAATATTCTTCGTAATTATCTCTGTTGATTTCCACTTTATATCACGTTTTCGGGTTTTACCAAATAGTTTTTCAGCTGTATACGTGCCCGGTGCAGGTATACTTTCACCTGGCTTTCACTCAGCGAGGTAATCTGCGCAATTTCGTCATAAGAGTACCCTTCATAGTCCTTCAACAAAACGAGACTTCGTTGCGTCTCGCTCAGGCGTTGCAGTGCCTCGTTTAAAATCTTATTGATGTTGCGGTTGGGTTGCATGGTCGTCTTTGTTTCAGCACTGAATTCGTCCTGTAGTCGCACGCGCTTATTTTTCCTGAGGTGGTCGATCATCTGATGATAGGCTACCGTAAACAGGAAGGATTTACAGCGGGCATTTTCAACTGTATCCCGGTTCACCCACAGTTTCTCAAAGGAAGCCTGCACCACATCTTTGGCATTTTCTTCGTGGCGCAGGTTTTTCACGATGAAACGATAGACATTGTCAGCATATAATCTTACGCATTCATTATATTCCTTCTCAGTCATACGTTCAATTAGTGGTTGTGTATTTGACCCCGGCCTGTTTGATAGTGATACGAAGTTGGAAACAAAAAGTTACAATTTTTTAATTTTCCTTCTTATACGGGCATGAATTTGCTGTTTTCCTGTAGGTTTGCAGGTCAAAACCGGGACGTAATGAACGAAAACTTCACCAAACGGATTACTGAGGAACTGCAGGCCATTCAGGCGGCAGGATTGTATAAGACAGAGAGAATCATTACCAGTGAACAGGGTGCTGAAATTGAAGTGGGCGGTAAAAAAGTGCTGAATTTTTGTGCCAATAACTACCTCGGATTATCGTCTCACCCCAAAGTAACTAAAGCCGCAAAAAAATATATTGATAAACGGGGATACGGGCTCAGCAGCGTCCGTTTTATCTGCGGCACCCAGGACATTCATAAAGAGCTGGAAGGGAAAATAGCTGCCTTCCTGGGAACAGAGGATTCGATCTTATACGCCGCTTGTTTTGATGCCAACGGGGGGGTGTTTGAGCCCTTATTTTCGGAGCAGGATGCCATCATTTCTGATACGCTGAATCATGCCAGCATTATCGACGGTGTCAGGTTGTGCAAGGCACAGCGCCTTCGGTACGAGCATAACAATATGGAGGACCTGGAAAGTAAGTTGCGGGAAACTCAGCACCTGCGCAGCCGCGTCGTCGTTTCCGACGGCTCCTTCAGTATGGATGGAACCATCGCACAACTGGATACCATTTGTGACCTGGCAGAAAAATATGATGCGATTGTCATGATCGACGAATGCCATTCTACCGGCTTTTTGGGCAAAACAGGAAGGGGGGCCCATGAATACCGCGGCGTGATGGGCAGGATTGATATCATCACCGGTACGCTGGGGAAGGCCTTAGGGGGTGCCAGCGGAGGGTTCACTTCGGGCAAACGAGACATCATTGAAATGTTACGGCAACGGAGCCGGCCTTACTTATTCAGTAATACTGTCGCTCCCAGTATTGTCGGGGCGTCCATTGCCATCTTTGATTTGCTCAGCCAGACGACCCACCTGCGGGACAGGCTCGAAAAAAATACCAAATATTTCAGGAAACAAATGACCAAAGCGGGTTTTGATATCAAGGCCGGTGAGCATCCGATTGTTCCCATCATGTTGTATGACGCGGTCCTGGCCCAGGAATTTGCTGCCAAATTGCTGGACGAAGGTATCTATGTCATCGGTTTTTTCTTTCCGGTCGTAGCCAAGGGGCAGGCGAGAATAAGAGTACAGCTCAGTGCCGCCCATAAAAGAAGCCACCTGGATAAAGCCATCGACGCCTTTACCAAAGTGGGAAAGGAACTCAAAGTAATTAAAAATTAAAAACGTGCCATTTCAATGAGTGACTCCGCATCCACATTTAAGGCTAAAAGCACGGTAAAAAGCGCCGACCTGGACCACCGCCAGAAAATTAATTTCAATATTGGCCGCTATAACGCAGTGGTTCCACTGGGGAAGAAGCAATTTGAGAACATCGATATGGTGCGCGAGCGTGCCAAGAATATCAAATGGCGGGCACTGGAAACACTCGACCAGCAGCTGGAAGAGTTTGAAATGAACTTTACCCGGCGCGGCGGAAAAGTGATCTGGGCCCAGGACTCACAGGAGGCACTAGACGAAATATTGGCGATCTGCAAGGAAAAAAACTGCAAGTCCATTGTCAAGAGCAAAAGCATGGTCACTGAAGAAATCCATCTCAACCATTTTCTCAAGCAACATAATATTGACAGCGTAGAAACCGACCTGGGTGAATATATCCAGCAGCTGGACGGCGAACCTCCGTACCACATTGTAACGCCCGCGATGCACAAGAGCAAGGAGGATATTGCCCGGCTTTTTGCCGATAAACTGGGGACACCTCCGCGCCTTTCACCGGGCGAAATGACACTCGTTGCCCGGGAAAAACTCAGGCAAAAATATAGGGAGGCCGAAATAGGCATCACAGGAGCCAACTTTATTATCGGCGATATCGGCGCTATAGCCCTTACGGAAAATGAAGGCAATGGGCGCCTGACAACCGCCTGGCCCAAGACACATATCGTCGTGGTCGGCATCGAAAAAATCGTTTCCTCCCTGACAGACCTGGCCATACTGTGGCCCCTGCTCGCCACCTTTGGGACAGGACAAAAAGTGACCGTTTACAACAGCATTATTTCAGGGCCGCGCCAACCGGGTGAAACCGACGGACCGGAAGAAATGGTGGTGATCTTACTGGATAATAACCGATCAAACATCCTGGCAAACCCCATACAAAGAGAAAGCCTCTATTGTATCCGCTGCGGCGCATGTTTGAATGCCTGCCCGGTTTACAAGAATATTGGCGGCCATTCCTACGGCACTACCTATAGCGGACCTATCGGAAGCGTGATCACCCCTCACCTGCAGGGGATGGCGGAATTTAAACACCTCAGTTTTGCCTCTTCCTTGTGCGGCAATTGCACCGAAGTATGCGCTGTGAAGATCAACCTGCACGAATTACTGCTGGAAAACAGGAGGGAAAGTGTGGAAGAAGGTCTGGTATCTTTTTCTGAAAAAACCGCCTGGCGCCTGTGGAAAATGGCTTCCCTCAGGCGTCGGTACATGAATATGGGTTCGGGCAGTCTCAAATCAAAAGTGGTCAATAAACTGTTCAAAGGCTGGAACAACGAACGGGCTGACTTGCAATTCAGCAAAAAAACGTTCAACGAAATGTGGAAAGACCGCTTTAAGAATGCCGATTAGCGCCCCCATTCATCAATGCTTAAAATGCCTCAGCCCTGTGATGACCATCACCAGGTTATTTTCCTTGCAATAGTCGATGGAATCTTTGTCCCTGATGGACCCGCCTGGCTGGATAAATGCCGTGATACCCGCTTCATGGGCAATCTTCACGCAGTCATCAAAGGGGAAAAAGGCGTCACTGGCGACAACAGCATTATTCAAATCGAAGTTAAACTGGGCCGCTTTAGCAATAGCCTGCCGCAACGCATCCACGCGGGAAGTTTGGCCGCAACCTTTCCCGATCAACTGTTTATCTTTAATGATGGCAATAGCATTACTCTTTAAGTGCTTACAGACCAGGTTGGCAAAGGTCAGGTTATCCTTTTCGTCTGGGGAAGCCACCCGGCCTCCTTCCTCTTTCCATTCGCTGAAATTCCCCTTGTCAATATCCTGAGATAAGATACCGTTTAAGACGGTTTTTGACATTTGATTTTGGGGTACTGACCGTTTGGATTGCAAAAGAATCCGGTTCTTTTTAGATTGAAGCACTTCCAGCGCATCATTGTCGAAGGAAGGCGCCAGCAGCACCTCAAAGAACAGGCCGTTTAACACATCGGCAGTTTTCCTGTCAATGGCCCCGTTGGCTATCAGGACGCCCCCGAAGGCACTCTCGGGGTCACCGGACAATGCCGCATTAAACGACTCATAGACGTTAATGCGTTGGGCAATCCCGCAAACATTGGTGTGTTTTATGATGGCGAAAGTTACATTGCCGTGCACTTCTTCTGCGTTAAACTCATTCATTATCTGCAGCGCTGCATCCACGTCTACCAGGTTATTGTAGGAAAGTTCTTTGCCGTGCAACTGGTCGAAGACGTCGCGCAGCTTTCCGGCGAAGGAAGCATGCTGGTGAGGATTTTCGCCATACCGCAATACTTTTGTATCTGCCACAAATGGATTGACGAAGGCCGTCTTGTTAAAGTAATTCGAGATGGCCATATCATAGCCCGTACACACATCAAATGCCTTAGCAGCAAATAGTTTCCGTTCTTCAACCGATGTCTCGGCACCATTTTTCGATAAAATATTTTCCAGGTCCGCGTAGTTGGTTTTGTCAGCGATCACCAGCACATGCGCGAAATTCTTGGCGGCAGCCCTGATCATCGAGGGGCCCCCGATGTCGATTTTTTCAATAATCGTCTTTTCGTCGCCCGTAGAACGGACAGTCTCTTCGAACGGATACAAATCCACTATGACCAGGTCGATTTCCGGTATGTTATAGAGCTTCATCTCCTTGATATCCGATTCCACATCCCGCCGTCCAAGAATACCTCCAAAAACCGACGGGTGCAATGTCTTTACCCGTCCGCCCAAGATGGAAGGAACGCCGGTAAGCCATTCTACAGATATGCAGTGAACGCCGGCTTCTTCAATGAACTTTTGCGTTCCCCCCGTGGTATAAATCGTAATGTCATTCTCCTTGAGAAGTTGCACTATTTTTTCCAATCCATTTTTATAGAAAACGGAAATTAACGCAGATCGTATTTTTTTTTGCATAATCGTGAAGCGGGAGAAATTGAGCTTGATAAATCGTTTCATTCGCCACTGTTCCTTAACAGAATGGGAGTGCAAATGTATATCTTCAGCGTGTTTTTTTCAATTTTTCAATTTTCCACTGAAATATCCTCCTTAAATCGTTGGGCTTCACACTCAAAAATCCGGTTCGATCACCGATAAAGTTTGCCCCTCTTTTTGTAGCTGCTTTGGATTGAAGCAAAGACCTCTGGAAATCTTCGAGAGAAATTATATATGATTTTTTAATTATATTATCAGTCTATATTATATTATTTGAATTTCATTGTAAAGTTACCTTACTCTGCCCATTTGTTCCTGTTATCGAGTAATTTACATTGTTCCGTGCCCCCATCCTCGTACGCTAATTGATAAAACACTGGAATCTCCGGTATGATGTTAAAACCCGCCCTCCCCCTTACATGCCTTATTTTATTATTGTCTTTGTCTGCCAGAGCGCAGAAAGGAAAAGACGGCGCCGGGAACTATACATCCGGCGTAAAGATTCTAAACCGTTATACAACACCCTTCGCATCGATCCATGCAGGCGATACGAAATTTTCGGTGACCAATATTGCTGATTTATTTGGTTCCACCAGTTTTACCAATTCGGTAAATCCATTTCATAGTGATTCAGTGCAATATGGAGACCTGTTGCTTCTTATTCAGGTACAGGGAGCGGACATTGACACTTCTGATACCGGCGCTTATGGCACCGTTACTGCTTTAAATAATACCGGTAATTATGAACTGGTGCAAGTATTTTCTGTTTCAGGTAATCAAATTAAACTCTGCTATGGCACCGTAAATTCTTACACGCAGTCCGGCAGGAGCAGGACACAAGTGATCAGGGTGCCCCGGCTGACGACCTTGATCGTGAATCCAACGGCAACTGTCAAAGGTGAATCCTGGGGGGGCGTTACCGGCGGAATTGTATGTATCGAAACCCAGGGTGCCCTTACCGTAAACGGAGCCGTATCTGCCGACACCCTTGGTTTTCGGGGAGGCACTGATATTATACTCACCAGCAACCCCAACCTTACGGCGAGCGTTAACTTTTACAGAAGGCAATTAAAAGACAGTAGCGCAGGAAAGGGCGAAAGTATTGCAGGGGACTCCACCGATTATGGCGGCCTTGGTGGCGCAGACGGTCGTGGAGCGCCTGCCAATGGCGGTGGTGGCGGCAACGGCCATAATGCTGGCGGTGGCGGTGGAAGCAATGCGGCCTTCAATAATGCAGTCGCACCTTATAATGGCAGTGGCATTAAAGACACATCGGGAAGCTGGGTGACGGCATGGAACCGGGAAAAACCCAATTTCGGCCTGGATTCCTCGCTGGGTGGCGGTCGCGGCGGCTACAGCTATGGCGCTATTGATACCAACGCCTTGACAGAAGGCCCTGGTTTAGCGGTGTGGTTGGGCGACGCAAGACATAATGTGGGAGGATGGGGAGGCCATCCGTTGGACTATTCTTCCAATAATGTTCTTTTCATGGGCGGCGGTGGCGGCTCCGGAGAAGGCAACAATGGCCAATGGGGCGTTGGTAGCCGAGGAGGGGGCATCGTCATATTATTGTGCAATGGAAATGTCTCAGGCACGGGTTCTATCAGCGCCAGAGGACAAGTGGGTCATTCAACGCCTTCCCTTGTATATGGGAACGACGCCGCAGGCGGAGGCGGTGGCGGTGGCGCGATCAACATACTGGCTTCCGGCACAATTTCAGGCGTTTCGATACACGCTGATGGCGGCAAAGGAGGTAATCAGACGATCAATTCCGTCGAATCGGAAGGACCCGGCGGTGGCGGTGGCGGCGGATATATCGGCCTGACTACCAATAGTGTCACCCAATCGGTCAATGGCGGCGCCAACGGAATAACCACCTCCTTTGCAGTTACTGAGTTCACTGCGAACGGCGCGACAAAAGGTGCCCCGGGAACTACGGCGAGTATACCGTTCATCGACTATGCACCAGCCTGCTCATCTTCGTTACCCATACTTCTTACCAGTTTTTCCGCCGTTACTATTGGGGAGATGATTTCACTAAAATGGACCACTGCGAATGGTATTAATTTTGATCATTTTGTGATAGAACGAAGCAATAACGGCAATGATAATTGGACATCGCTGTCGGAAGTTCGGGGTTCAGAATACGCGGGCAGCAATCATTACACATTCGATGATAAGACCCCATTAAGAGGAAATGATTATTATCGCCTTATGATGGTTGACATCGATGGTCAGTTCAACTATAGTGATATTGTAACAATCATTAATACTGATGAGCAACTGGTGAGAATTTATCCCAATCCCGTTGAAGGCAATCAATTGCACATTGATTCAAAATATCCGGTTACCGGATTGCAGATAACCAATTCCGTGGGACAAATTGTCGTCTCCAAAAGAGATCTGGGCAATAATATAACTCTTTCGCTGCCCCCAATGGCTCCCGGGTTTTTCCAGGTAAAGATCATTACGAACAGAAAAACCATCACCACAAAACTGGTAAAGACATCCTATTAACTAATTCAGAGCAGTCCTATTTTCGCAATATCGCGAACAGCAGGTGGTAAAATAAAATTCAGGTAAAAGTTACGGTCGATATACAATATATTTTCACGAACTGATCAGGTGACTGCTGAGGTTTTTTAACCGGCTGCCTGCTCTTACTATAAGGCTGCAGGCATCCGACGTATAAGGGCCAGTCTCAGGGGTCTCTTGGTGATTCTTCCTTATTGTTCGGCCACGTGGTATTTATCAGTTAACAGTTTTTTAATGTTTCCCGCCCGCAACTGCAGGTGTCCGACCCGGTTCCTAATGGTTACACTCAATGCCCTGATCTCACTGATGGATATCTGTATCTTATTAAGAGCAACAGGATCCACTGACCCGAGGAATAAGTTTTGGGAAGGGTTGGTGATATTATCGTATTTGTCGATTGCTTTATCGTAGTCGTCCGCCCTTAAAATAAGCGGGAAATCCTCATTGAGTTTGGTCTTGTATTGCAGCAATACTCCCTGGAGGTAGTCGATAAAATCGACCTGTTTGTAATAATCTATGAGGCTATCAGACACTTGGTTATTAGTGATCAGTCTCATTTCGCCGGCGTTCTTTACCTGCTCAATAGTCCTGTCAGTGATATAGGCCTTAATTCCTTGCTGCCTGATAATGCTCCGCATAAAAAAATAGATGCCATTTGCCGGTTTCCTGATATCGGCGGCCCTGAACAACGCCGGAAGAGAATCGGCCGGACGCAACTGCTGCAGCATGATGA
>Ga0209698_10004891_pt1 | contig 14594 bp, 12 predicted proteins | sample LitLauG_LLR_2012_FD_187203 | JGI IMG/M metagenome (GOLD analysis project Ga0209698, IMG submission 187203) | Freshwater sediment microbial communities from Pennsylvania, USA - Little Laurel Run_MetaG_LLR_2012 (SPAdes) (version 2) | ecosystem: Environmental > Aquatic > Freshwater > Creek >...
CCGGTCCGATCGCCAGCGGCGCCGCGCGGTGATGGTAGCGTGTCCTCTGAAGGGGACCAGTTTGGCGGCGCCCGACCGGCTGAGAAAGGGGCTCGAACACCTCAGCAACATGGTGCGCGCGGCCGGTACGGTCGTCGCGCCCGCCTCGTCGGTAAGTTGGCGGATGGCTTCCACCATGCCGAGATAACCCCCAGCCGCACCGGCCTGTCCGACCGAGAGTTGGCCGCCTGATGTGTTGTGCGGAAAATCGCCATCCGTTGTCAGGCTGTGGGATCGGACGAAGGCGGGGGCTTCACCTTTGGCGCAGAAGCCGAGGTCCTCGATCTGCATCATGACAATCACCGGGTAGTCGTCGTAGGTTTGCAGAAAATCGACAGCATCCGGTGCGATGCCGGCCATGGACCAGAAGTCTCCGCGATCCTGGGCCCAGCCGCCGCGATACTGGATCGGGTCGTCCTGGTAGGCGTTGTGACGTTCGATCGTGGACAGGACACGCACATAGGGCAGGTTCGCGGCGCGGGCGTGTTCCTCGCGGCATACCAGGAAGGCCTCGGCGCCGGCGCAGGGCATGACGCAGTCGAACAGATGGATCGGGTCGGCGATCGAGCGGGCCCGCATGTAGTCATCCAGCGTCAGGGTTTTTTGCATCAGTGCGGTGGGGTATCGTTGCGCGTTGGCGCGTTGGGCGACGCAGATGCGGCCGAAATCCTCCCGCGTGGCGCCGGTACGGTTCATGTAATGACGGGTGATCAGCGCGAAACTGGCGTTCGGTCCGCCGGAACCGTATGGATACACCGCATCTTGAGCGAAACGGGAAAACGATGACAGCGTCTTGCGAAAACTGTCCACATGGTTGGTGTCGGCCGCAACACACGCCACACAATCGGCATCGCCCGCCTGCACCGCTCGGGCGGCCCGTCGCAGCGCCACGCCGCCGCTGGCGCCGCCCATCGGGACATGATCCAGCCAGCGCGGCGACAGGCCAAGATGTTGCGTCAAGCCAACGGCGGTGTCCGGCGCCAAGGTGAAGCTGGACACCGACAGCCCGTCGATGTCGCTGGGCCGGAGACCAGTTCGTTGCGTCAGCGCCTGCAGGGCGCGACCGATCCACCAATGCGCGCTGTTCACCGAATAGCGGCGGTACGGGATGCTGATCGGTGCGCAGATGGCGACTCCGTCATAGCCCTGGCGTTTCATGCGGGCCGTCGTTTCAGGAAGCGGGTGTCGTGGGCGGTGAGGGTGGAGATTAAAATTCGCAGCTCCGCACGCTGTATTTTCTGTGTGGCGGTCAGCGGCAGTTCGGATACGAAGGCGATGTGGCCGGGGGCTTTGTAATAGGCCAGGCGTTCGATGCACCATACGGTGATGTCGCGGGCCAGGGTTTCGCTGGGGGTGACGTTTGTTACGATGCACGCGAAAACTTCCTCGCCGCGGACCGGGTCGGCGATGGGTGCGACGGCGACGGCGGTGACAGCGGGATGTTGCCGCAGGGCACTTTCGACCTCGACCGCCGCGATGTTTTCTCCGGCTCGGCGGATGACGTTCTTGCGGCGGTCGACGAAATGGAGCGATCCGTCGGGACCTTCCCGTACGACGTCGCCAGTGTGGAACCATCCGCCGTCCCAGGCCTCGGCGGTGGCGTCGGGGTCCTTGAGGTATTCACGGAAGAATCCATAGCGTGGATCAGGGCCGGCGTGACGCACCAGCAGTTCGCCATATTCGACGATGCGGTATTCCACGCCGGGGCCAGGGCGGCCGAAGCAATAGGTGCCGATGTGGCGCGGTTCCTGGTTGGCGGCGACGACGGCGCCGGCGCCGGTTTCGGTCATCGCCCAGGCTTCGATCAACGGGAAGCCGAAACGGTTTTCGAAAGCAGCGTGCAGCTTGCCATCGACGCCGGCACCGAATCCGAAACGAACGGTGTGCGACCGGTCGGCGGGATCGGGCGGGTCGGCCATCAGGATCGCCGGCATGACGCCGAGATAATGGATGATGGTGGCTGCCGATTCACGCACGGTGCGCCACCAGGAGCGTGGATGGAAACGATCCAGTGGGATCAGGCAACCGCCGGTGACCAGCATCGCCATCGCCGAGAAGGCGAGTGCGTTCATGTGGAACAACGGCAATGGGGTCAGCATACGTTCCACGCCGATGCGCATGGTTCCGAGATCGGTCAGCCCGGCATACCAGTCTCCGGCGGCGGTGAAATAGGTGTTAGGCAGGACACAGCCTTTCGGGCGGCCGGTGGTGCCCGAGGTATAGAGCAGGGCTGCCTCGTCGACGGCCTGGCCGCCGGGCGTGACAGGTGGGGGCGGCTGGTCGGGTGCGGTCACCGGAACGTTGCCGGCTTCGCGCAAGGCGGCGTGGCGCGATGGGATGGCGACGATGGCGACCATTTCGGAATGTGCGATGACGTAGGACAGTTCGATGATGCGCAGGTCGGGGTTCAGGGGAACGATGGAAACGCCCAGGGCGTTCAGGGCGAACCAGTGAAAAAAGAAGGCGGGACGATTTTCCAGCAGCAGGCCGACGCGGTGGCCGGGGCCGTACCCGGCGGCTGCGTACTGGGCGCGCAGAACCAGCACCCGCTGCATTGCGTCGGCATAGGTGATGTCGCCCGCCGCGATGTCGTAGGCGGCGGCGGTTTCGGATGGTACGGACAGCCAGGGGCGCTGGGCGTGGGTGCGCGCCGCGGCGGCGAATGTTTCGAAGACGGTGCTCATGGAAACAGTTGCAGGCTGCCGAATGCGGCGTCGCAGTTGACGAGGTCCACGCGTTTCAGGCGGATGCGCGGGGTTCCCTCGATCAGGGTCAGATCATGCGTGGCCCAGGCGGCGTACAGGTCTTGTTGGTCCTGGCGGGTTTCGATGTAGTGCATGGCGGTCCAGACAACGTAATGATCTCTTTCGAAAACATCGATTTGCGGTTGCTGCAGGACGTGGTGGCAGCGGCTTTTCGGTTTCTGGCTGTAGGTGCGGTTGCCTTTCAGGCGCTCCACCCGCAAGCGTAACAGAAACAGGTCTTCGTCCATCAGGGACGTGGTCAGGCGGCGGTCGGTCTGGCCGTGTTCCAGCGGCATCCAGTAGCGGCCGTCGGGTGCGAACAGGTCCAGCCATTCATCGAATCGTTGCTCATCCAACAACCGAGCCTCGTGGTATATGAAGGTGATGAGGTCGGCTGGGGTGATCATGGTGCGGCGGTCATGTAGCGTGCCCAGGCGCGGAATTGGTTACGCATCTGGCGTTCGGTGGTGCCGTTGTCGACGGCCACCGTGGCCTCATTCGGTTCGAACAAACGATGCAGGCTGACCCAGGGATTACCGTTGGCGTGCAGGCCTTCCTGGGCGCGTTCGTACATCTCCACATCGTCGTGCCCGACGACCGAGGTCGGTGCGTTGATCAAACGGTTGTAGACCAGCGTCCGCTCCAGCAGAAAGTCCGGCGCATCGACCAGGCGGAACGTCCAGCTTTCGACCAGCGTGCGATCGGCGGCCAGCGGTTTGAACAACCGCAGCAACTGGATGGGGCCTTTCACCATCAGGTTGGGAAAGTAGATCGTGTTGTGGCGGTTCTCATCCAGGATCGCTTTTGCCCCGGGTTCGCCATAGGCGGCAACCATTTGCTCGAAGTAGCCGGGGACGGCCGAGTAATTGGAATGGATCGAATGGTGCACGCCGGTGTGGCCGTGGCCGTTGTCCCAGGTGCGGATGCCCATCTTCTCGAAGAATTCGTACGGGGCCATGAAGGGGGCGTAGATTTCCACTGCCATCGGCTTGGGATTTTGCTCGCCGGCTTGCTTCCATAGATCGATGGCGGTGCCCGCCGAGGACATGTGGGCGACCATCGGGTGGCAGGTGTCGGTCTGGTTTTCGACCAGCATTTTCCAGTTGCAGTTGTGCATGTAGCGCAGCACCCCGCCGGCGACCTGTAGCCTTCCGGCGGGGGAGCGATCGACCATGTTGTCGATGCTGGACAGTGAGTCGCCGAAATACGTTGCGAAGTCGGGGCCTTCGGCGGACATCCTGGCGAAGACGAAGCCACGGTGATTGTGGATGTGACGCACCGGGGTCAGGCCCTGTGCGGCCTGGCTGTGCGCGAAGGTTTCGTCTTGATAGCCGGATGGCAACGGTAATGCGGCGGGGCTGCCGTCGGTGCGAAAACTCCAGGCGTGATAGGGGCAGCGGAAGAAGCGGCCGGTGTTGCCACAGGTTTCGGTGGTGATGCGGGTGCCTTTGTGCGGGCAGCGGTTGTACAAGACGTGGATTGTTGCGTCCTCGTGGCGGACCATCAGCACCGGTTGGGTGCCGATGGTGGTGCCAAAGTAGTCGCCGGCGTTGGGCACCTGCGAGTCATGGCCGACATAGACCCAGGTGTTGACGAACAGCCGTTCCATCTCCAGCGCGAAGATTTCGGGATCGGTATAGACGTCGCGATGCACTTCGGCGTCGCGAACCAGGGCGGTCAGGGCGGCTGGGTCGTTGCGATAGGTCATGCTGGAACCCTTTCTCGCAGGAAGGATTCCACGGTGCGCAGCGCGGCGTCCAGTGCGGTGCCTTGCTCGTCTTTCAGGGCGGCTTCGCGCAGGCGGCGAACCCAGTCGGCGGCGTCCGGACGACCACGCAGGCGGTCGGCCGCCGCCATCACGCGGGAGAATTTATCGAGGCCTCGACTATGTGTTTCGCTGTAGCCCTTGATCAGGCGCTGATTGGTCAGCAGCTCGTTGGCCAAAGCGGGGTCTGTCGCCGCGACGGTGCGCACGGTCGCCAGCCAGGCGTCGATCCTGGCCCATTCCTGAGCGTAACGAAGGGTGCGCCGCCGCCAGCCACGCAGGCCGGCGATGACGTACAGCATTAGAAAGCCGAAGACGGTGTCGGTGCGCACTCTTTTAGGGCCACACACCACGCGGCCAACAGCGGCGACCAAACGCGGGCGGCGTTGCAGCGCGGCGGCGAGGTTGGGGGATAATAGACCAAGCAGTTCCTCCATGCGGGGATGCATGAATTCGGTGACGGCTATCACACGGCCATTCATTTCCCGGCCTATACGACCAGCCCGCGCGGGTTGGGTTTTCAGGCAGGCGACGCGGATGACATCGTCATAGGCCATGGCGCGCGCGATGTATTTCGCGGCGGTCTCGGCAAGACCTGCATCGCCGCAGAAGGATTCGACCGCGTCGAGGTATGTCGCGCCATAGGCGATGTCCTGATACGCAACGACATGGCGCAACCCCTCGGCGAGCATACCGTGCGCGGCTTCGGGCAACGCGGCGGCGCGCGCCAGCAGGGCGTCGTACGGCGGATGACCGGTGGCACGCAGTCCAACCGGCACTGGAACCGTAGATACGACGACGGGCGGCGTCACGACGCCGTCGAAGCCCAGGGCAAAGCCGCGCAAACTGCCTTGAACACCGATGCCGGCGTCAGCGATCGTCGCCTCGAAGGCGGTGCGGGCGAACGGCAGGGCGCCGGTGCCGCACAGCGCCCCGAACAGGACTGACGAGGCCACGCTGCCGGCCCGATCGGCCATCGCCGCCATGTCAAAGGCGACAAATCGTTTCGCGGCCGTCCTGGCGGCTTCGGTGACCGCGCCGGAATCGGCTATGCCGTCGCCGGGAATTTCTTTCTCGGACACCGCGAAGGTGCGGTGGGTGGACGCGATCAGGGTCGTCCGGTCCGGCGTCACCAGTCCACGCTGGATCGCGCGCCCGGCCTCCATCCATTCGGCGGCGATGACGATGTCGACGTCGCCGGGGGCCGCCATGGGCGAGAACACCGGCGTTCGTCCCGGCGATGGCGCGATCGTTTCGACGTAGTAGATTGTTGCGCCGGTGCGCTGTGCGACACCTGGCACGCTGGTGGACTGGGCGTGCCAGCCCTCGCGTTCCGCCAGGGCGACGATCCAGTCCACCAGGACGCCGCCGCCCTGACCGCCGATGGCCAGCACCGCGATGGTGATCGGGCGGGTCATGCTAGGCCGGCATCCAATGGCGGGCGGCGCGCCGGCGTTGCAGGGCACCGATCACGCTGCCGCGCAGGCGTGCCAGGAACCGATCCTGCCAGCCGGGATTGTCGACGATGTCGGCGCGATAGAAGGACGGGCACAAGATGGCGGCGGTCGCGACCTCGCCGCAATGGCCGCAGCCGACGCAGCCGTTGTCCACCACCGCGACGGGATCGTCACGCAGCTTTTCTCCAGTGTGCTTCAGCGATAAAGACGGGCAGCCGGAGAGTCGCATGCAGGCGTGGTCGCCGGTGCAGACATCCTGATCGACTCCGAATTTGGGCCGCACCACGCGTTTGCCGGCCTTGATCGCCGCCTGTTGCAGCGGTTTTTCGCGGCGTTGGCGGTTCAGCATGCATTCCGATGACGCAATGATGATCTTGGGTCCGCGCGCGACCGTCGTCAGCGCGTCCCGCAGCGTATCGCGCATGCGGGCGACGTCGTAGGTGCGGTCGATCTGGCGCACCCATTTAGCGCCGACACCGCGAACGGCCTTGGCGATGGTGTGACCGGTGGAACGGCGTCCGACCAATGCGCGTGATGAGGGCACGTTCTGTCCACCGGTCGCGGCGGCGTAATGATTATCCACGATAATCGTTACATTATCGCTTTCGTTGTAGACCGCGTTGGCGATGCTGGAATTCAACCCGTTGTGCCAGAAGCCGCCATCGCCCAGGAACGACAACACGCGCTTGCCGCTGCCACCGTTCAGTGCGGACACCGAGGCGGGACCCAACCCAAACCCCATCGTCGTCGCCCCGACATTGAACGGCGGCAAGATGGAGAACAGATGGCAGCCAATATCGGCGGCAATGTGGTGCGCGCCAAGCTCTTTCTCGACGAGTTTGGTGGCGGAGAAGATGGGGCGCTCCGGGCAGCCGATGCAAAAACCGGGCGGCCTCGCCGGAACCACGTCAGCCAGCGCTCGGACTTCCGGCGCGTCCAGCACAGCGGCGGCGTTGGCTTGCGGGGTCAGTTCATCGGCCATGCCGGCGGCGGTGAAGAAGCCGCGGACGCCTTCTTCCAGCAATGCGACGGTGTATTCGCCGGCCATCGGCAACACGCGTTTGCCGAACAGGCGGGTTGGCGCGTCCGCTTCGCGCAGAATTCGGGAGAGTGCCTGTTCGATGAAGTCGGGCTGGCCTTCCTCGACGACCATCACGGCGCGCTTGCCGGTGCAGAAACGAACGACCTCGGGATCGACCATCGGATAGGTAACGTTGAGGACGTAGAGCGGGACGCGGCTGTTGCCCCAGATGTCGGCGAGCCCCATCCGCATCAGGGCGCGCATGACGCCGTTGTACATGCCGCCTTGCAGGATGATGCCGATGTCGCTCAGGTCGCCGTCGAAGAATTCGTTCAGTTGATGGGTTTGGATATACGCGACGGCGGCGGGCCAGCGGCGGGCGATCTTGTCACGCTCCTGCGCATAGCTGGCGGGGGGCAGGACAATGCGGCTGGCATCGCGCACCGGGGCGTTGCGGGCCTGCGACAGCGTGAACGGCGGCGGCTGGTTGTCCTTGGCGATGAAGCTGCCATGGACGTGGCAGGCGCGAATGCGGACTTCCAGCATCACCGGCGTGCTGGACGCCTCGGACAGGGCGAAACCGTGTTCGACCATGCGCACGATCGACGGCAGATTGGGGCGTGGGTCCAACAGCCAGAGCTGCGATTTCATGGCGAAGGCGTGGCTGCGCTCCTGCATGATGGAGGAGCCTTCGCCGTAGTCTTCCCCCAAGATGATCAGGGCGCCGCCGGTGACGCCACTGGACGCGAGATTCGATAGCGCGTCGGCCGCGACGTTGGCGCCGGCGGTGCTTTTGAAGGTGACGGCGCCGCGAATCGGATAGATCATTGAGGTGGCGAGTGTGGCGGCGGCGGACGCCTCATTGGCGCTGTTTTCGAAGTGGACGCCGAGTTCGGCCAGGATGTCGGAGGCGTCGGCCAGAACGTCCATCAGGTGGGAGATGGGCGCGCCCTGGTAGCCGGCGACGTAGCCGACACCGTTCTCCAACAGGGCCTTGGTGATCGCGAGGATGCCCTCGCCGCGAAATTCGGCGCCAGCGCCGAGGCGGAGCTGCTGGACTTCTCGGGTGAAGGAACGTTCGGCCATGGTGGTCCTGTGGTTTCGGACGATCATGCGCCGGGCGGGCGCTGCGATCTAGCCCCGGGGGGCGACGGGGAAATATGTGCTCGGGAACCCGCAACGTGGTATGATTCTCGGGATGGCGACGACAGTCCGGGACAGACAAGGCGTCTCGCATTATGGATTTAGGTCATGGCGACCAGCACATTAAAAGACGACCCTGTGCTCGCGCGCTTTCGCAACGCGCTGGATGATTCGCAACGCGCTGGATGAGATGTATGGCGGTCGGCTTGACCGTGTGGTGCTGTTTGGCTCCCGCGCGCGGGGCGATGCCGGCCCGGATTCTGATTACGATGTGGCCGTGTTCCTGCGCGATATGGGTGACCGATTCGCGGAACTGAAGCGGCTCGCTGATTTGGGAACCGACATTTGCGAGGAGACCGGTGAATTCGTCCACGCCATGCCCTATCGCGCGGGGGCTCATGTCGATCGGACGCCTCTGATGCTGGGGATTCGTTCGGACGGCATCGACCTGTGAAGTTCCCCCCAATTTTTTGAACCCCCGAGGGCACACTGCACAGACCGACGTTGTATCGGCCGTGCGAAATGCTGTCACAGGTCGTGTCTCAAGATGCCGACTCGAGCCACGACCGGTAATACTCTTCAGCGGGCGAAACTACATGAGCACATTCTACACCGGACTCGAAGAGTGGCCCCCTTGAATCGTACGAAGGACCGGCGGCGAATCGAACGCAACGCCAGCATCTTTCACTCTTTGGGTAAAGGCGGTTAGTAAGCAATCGTCTAACTCGGCAGACGGTTCAGAGGAGACTTCCTTCCCGTTAAGGGATGGAAATTGCAGCACCACCTTGCCATCTTTATGCTCTCGATAATCAAATAGAGACCCATTATTCGGCCTTCCATAATACACTCGGAATGAAGTCTTTGATTTACGAAATTCTATTTTTAGAACCTCTTGGAAAAGGATGTCATTCCGAACAAGATAAAAAATCCTATTCTTTGCATACGTCAGCGCCCTTTGCTCGCCCTCGGTTGGCGACGATCCTTCAGCCTCTGGGGTCAATGTGATTGCGGGTGCAACAAGCGCCACTGACTCTAGGCGTTCCAGTGGGGTGCGAACCACATCCTTCGGTGCGTAGCCAAAGCGGGCGAGTGCCTCCTGAGCCACGAAAGCCTCCATCGCCAACCGAACCACATCGCGGTTGGCATCGACAACCTTTTGTGTCACCTTGGTGATCTTGCCGCCTACGGTGGAACACCCAAGAATGAAGCGGATGAAGTCATCTGACGGAGCAGATTTAAATTGCTTCACGGTATCTACGATCGATTCAAATAAGAGTTTCCTCTTTGCTTCGGCACCAACGTCTTCCGGGTTAAAGGAACCTTTTCGGATTGCCGCGACCCCGCCGAGTGTGTTGTCATCGATCGACGCGCTTTTGTCGACTTCAGCAAAATCGACCCGAAGAAAAGCAGATTCGTCCATCATGTTGGGTTTATCGGAATCGGCGTAGAACTCAAATCGTAATCCGTCCGTCAGGATGCCGAGCTTTACTGTGTGCGCGGCATTAAAATAGCTGCGGAGTTGGCCGATGTCATCTTTCTTTGAGCTGCCGACTCGTTTTGATTCAATCGCAATAACTGGTACGCCCTGGTGAAGAATCGCGAAATCGACCTTGTTCTGATACTTATCGGCAAAGTCCGCATGATGTTCCGGCGACACCTCGTCAGGATTACCAATGTCATAACCCAGCATCGTTAGGAAGGGTTGCACGAGCGAGGCATTGGTCTTAGCCTCAGAATCAACCCTTGGCGCTCGACTCACGGCAATTTTTGCATGGGCCAGGACACGCTGGCGAAATTCTTCTAAGTCAGGGGCCAAGGGACGATCTCCTGCGGACTGTAACGCCAATACGCACGCAGGGACCGATCGTCCGAGGCGTCAACTGGTTTCGCACATTCGCGCATTGTTTCGCCTTTGTCACCCCCGACTTTGCAGCATCCACGTTGATCTACCGTTCGTGCGCTTCCTTAAACGATCGCAGCACCGCGTTCATCCGGCTCAGGTGGCCCCGGCCCTGCGCCCGAAACCATTCCAGCACATCCGCATCGACGCGCAGATGCACGGATGCTTTGTTCGGCGGCGGCATCACCACTTTGGCGTTGCGCCAGAAATCCTCATCCACCGGATAAACCGGGCTATCCGCTCGGGTGCCAGTGTTACCGCGCGCGCGCTCGGCCCTAAGGATTTCTGCTGAGTATTGTTTCGTATCGTCGCTTGTTTTCATCGTCCAATCTCCACGGGCTGATGATGCGGCGGGCCTCACCGCGCCATGTGAAGGCGACCATGAAGTAATCGTCGCCAACGCGGCCCAAGGCGCGAAAGCGCGCCTCCCCGTAGTCGTTGCGCTTGTCCTCGGCTTCCAGAACGACACCATCGAAGATCAGCGCGGCATCCTTGAAGTCCACGCCGTGTTCTTGAAGGTTGATGACTCTCTTGGGTTCGTCCCATTCAAAGCGCATTAAGACACATACACAAATGTGGACACAAAATCAACCGTCCACATGTCTTGCCGCGCTCTTTCGACCCAAATACGTCTCTATCACCCGCGCATCCTCCGCCAAAACGGCACAGGGACCGTGCAGGGCGACGCGGCCCATCTCCAGGACATACCCATAATCGGCGATTTGCAACGCCGCGCGGGCGTTTTGCTCCACCAGTAGGATGGCGATGCCGCGATCGCGCATGGCGCCGATCACCCGAAAGATATCCGCCACGATCTTCGGCGCCAGTCCCAGGCTGGGTTCGTCCAACAGCAGCAGTTTGGGTTGGCCCATCAAGGCGCGGCCGAGCGCGAGCATTTGGCGTTCGCCACCTGACAGGGTGCCGGCCAGTTGGCGACGGCGTTCGGCCAGGCGGGGGAACACCGCGAACACGTCGTCCATCGACGGCCGCAGATCGCGCGCGCCCTGGCGCCAGCGGGAAAAGCCGCCCAGCAGCAGGTTGTCCTCGACGCTCATGTCGGTGAACAGGGCGCGGGTTTCCGGCACCAGGACGACGCCGCGTTGCACCATCCAGCCGGCGTCGCCAGCGTCTTCGTCCGCAAAGCCGACACGGCCCTTACGCGGCAGCAGGCCCATGATCGCGTGCATCAAGGTGGACTTGCCGGCGCCGTTGGGACCGACGATGGCGACGATCTGCCGCGCCGCCACGGACAGCGACACACCGTGCAGCACCTCGGCCTTGCCATAGCCGGCGGACAGGTTTTCCACGGTCAGCAGCGTCATGCGACGCCGCCGAGGTAGGCTTCCCGCACGATCGGGTCGTCCTGCACCTGGTCGGGCCGGCCGTCGGCGATTTTCTCGCCGAAATCCATGACTGTGACCCGGTCGGCCAGGTCCATGACGAAGTCCATGTCGTGCTCGACCAGCAGGATCGCCATGCCCTGATCGCGCAACGTGCGCAGCAGGTTGGCCAACGCCTGTTTCTCTTGCAGGCGCAGGCCTGCGGCGGGTTCGTCGAGCAGAAAGATGCATGGGTCGAGGCACAGGCCGCGGGCGATCTCCACCAGGCGCTGGCGGCCCAGCGGCAGGCTGCCGGCGGGCTCGTCCAGGACGTCACCGAGGCCGACGCGTTCGGCTTGGATTCGAGCGGTGTGAAGGAGGGCGGCTTCCTCGGCGCGATCCAGCCGCAACATGGACCGGAGCATGCCGGCGCGGCCGCGCAGATGGGCGCCGAGGGCGATGTTGTCCAGCACGCTCGCCTCGGGCAGCAGCTTCACATGCTGGAACGTGCGGGCGAGGCCTTGGCGGGCGATGCCGCGGGCGCCGCGGCCGTGGATGGGATGGTCCAGTAGGCGGATGGAGCCGGTGTTGGGGGTCAGGGCGCCGCTGATCAGGTTGAACATGGTGCTTTTGCCGGCGCCGTTGGGGCCGATCAGGGCGACGATTTCGCCGGCATGCACCGACAGGTCGATGGCCCGAGCGGCGATCAGGCCGCCGAAGCGTTTTTCCACCGCGGTGGTGTCCAGGATCAATGTGCCTTGGGTGGACATCCTGCGGCAGGGCAGGGTTCTCGTGGACCCGTCGGGAGTGGGGCGATTAAGGCGGCGGAACAACGCGGGGGCGATGCCGCGCGGGGCGTATTGCAGCAACAGGATGACGGCGAGGCTGAACACCACGGTCTCGAAATTGCCTGACGAACCCAGCAGGCGCGGCAACATTTCGGTTAATTGGTCCCGCAGCAGGACGACGACGGCTGCGCCGATGATGGCGCCGGGAAGCTGCGAGGCGCCGCCGATCACCACCATGAAGACGTATTCGATGCTGGCGCTCAGGCCGAAGGGGGCGGGGCTGACGTAGCGCTGGACATGGGCGAACAGCCAGCCGGCCACGCCAGCCAGCAGCGCGGCCAGGACGAAGCTGGCGCGGGCGAGTTTCGCGGTGTCGATGCCCAGGCTCTCCGCCATGATCCGGCTTTGCGCCAACGCCCGCATCGCTCGGCCGGTGCGGCTGCTGAGAAGGTTGGCGCACAGAAACCAGGCGGCGATCAGCACCAGGCCGATCAGGGCGGCGGCGGTGCCGCGGGTGATACCGGGGAACAGCGGCGGGATCTCGCCGAAGCCGTTGAAGCCGCCGAGACCGGGGAACACGCCGAACAGGTAGAAGAAGCTGGCGCACCAGGCGATGGTCGCGAGCGGCAGGTAATGGCCGGAAATGCGGGAGGTGATGAGGCCGAGGAGGTAAGCGGTGCCGCCAGTGATAGCGAGACCGGCGGGGAGGCCGGCGAGCGGTGGCCAACCGCCGTAGCGGCTCATGCAGGCGGTGGTGTAGGCGGCGAGGCCGAGGAAGGTGGCGTGGCCGAACGAGGTCTGGCCGCTGATGCCGGTGAGGAGCACGAGGCCGAGCGCGGCGATCGCGGCGATGCCGACGAAGCCGGCCAGGGTGGCCTGGTATTCGGTCAGGACGAAGGGGGCGGCGGCGCAGAGGATAAGCGCGAGGGCGGTGAAAACCGGGGTGCGGACACCGGTCATGCGCGGTCCTCGGTGTCGCCGCGGGCGAGGGAGAGCCAGATCAACACCGGGATCAGCAGCGAGAACACGATGATGTTGCGGTATTCGCTGGCCCAGAAGCCGGAGAACGATTCCAGCAATCCGACGATCAGGGCGCCGGCGGCGGCCAGCGGGTAGGACGCCAATCCGCCGATGACGGCGGCGACGAAGCCTTTCAGGCCGATCTCGAAGCCGGTGTCGTAGGACAGCGGGGTGATCGGCGCGATGAGGACTCCGCTGACCGCGGCGGCGAAACTGGCGAGGGCGAAGGCGGCGCGGCCGCTCAGGGCGTGGTCGACGCCGATCAGGCGGGCGCCTAGGCGGTCGGACGCCGCCGCGCGCAGGGCCTTGCCGTAGAGGGTACGGACGAAGAACCAGCGCAGGGCGGCGACCATGACCAAGCAGACCAAGCCGACGCTCAGGGACTGGCCGGAGACTGCGATCGGGCCGGCGTCGAAGCTGGCCTCGGTCAGGGCGGGGGTGGAGACGCCCTCGGCGCCGAAACTGTAGAGGGCGATGCCGATCAGGACGAAGTGCAGCGCCATGGAGACGATCAGGAGGGCCAGCATGGAGGCCTCCCCGAGCGGTTCGTAGGCGAAACGGTAGAGGAGAGGGCCGAGGGCGGTGACGATGGTCAGTGCCAGCAGCATGGAAACCGGAGTCGGTGCGCCATAGCGGGCGGCGGCGCAGGTGGCGAGGGTCAGAAGAGCGGGGGCGACGCCATAAGGCACCACGGCGCGCCATCGCCCACGGATCAGCGACAAGACCAGGGCGGCCGCGCACAGGGCGTCGAGCAGCCAAATCGTGCCGGGGACGCGGTGGGCGATGACGCTGGCCAGGGTCAGCGCGGTGAACGACACCAGGTCGCCCTGGGGGATGAAGATCACGCGGGTGACGCTGAAGGCGATCAACAGCCCGACCGCCAGCAGGACGTAAATCGCGCCGGTGGTCAGGCCGTCCTGCAGCAGGGCGAGAAGGATCGTTTGGTCCATCGTGGGGTCAGCTTGGACTCAAGGCCGTTCGCTCGCCGGTATGGGTGGGGTGTCGCGGGACGTTACTTCAGCAGCTTCCATTGGCCGTCCACCGCCTGCACCAGCACGCGGGCGCGGTCGTCCATGCCGTTGTGGTTGGTTGGGGTCATCGAGTAGACGCCGTGGGTGCCGACCAGATCGTGGGTTTTCTCCAGATCTCCGCGCAGGGCGACTCGGAAAGCCTCGGAACCCGGGGCGCCGGCCTTCAGGGCGCCGGGGATCGCGGCCTGGATCAACAGGAATGCATCCTGGCTGTAGCCGGCGAAGGGGCTGACCGCGTCGGGGCCGAATTTCTCGATCAGCGCTTTCATGAACGTGGTGGCGGGCCCGCGGGAGGCGACGCTGTCGGGGAGTTGGTCATACACCACGACCGGACCGGTGACCGCGATGGTGCCGTCCACGGCAGCGC
>Ga0209698_10004892_pt1 | contig 14590 bp, 8 predicted proteins | sample LitLauG_LLR_2012_FD_187203 | JGI IMG/M metagenome (GOLD analysis project Ga0209698, IMG submission 187203) | Freshwater sediment microbial communities from Pennsylvania, USA - Little Laurel Run_MetaG_LLR_2012 (SPAdes) (version 2) | ecosystem: Environmental > Aquatic > Freshwater > Creek >...
GCCCTTCCCGTCGGGATAATTCTCCACGATCGTGGGCCGGAACATCTCCGAGAACGTGATGCTCATGCCTTTGGCGATCGCGGCAATGTTCTTCAGAACGGGCATGTCTTACTCAGTATACCGAAAGAGATAGTAAATCGTCTGGCAGCGGCCGTTGGAATGAATGCCAGCGAGCAGCGCTTATTTGGGCGGAGCGGTCGTTTTAGACGGCGGAGCCGACGGGCGCATGTTCCGGCACGGGTACCGCACTCTCGAGCCACGAAGCGTACCGGAGGTCTCGCAGCATCAAACGATCCAGCGGCGAGAGGGAGTGCGCAGGAATCGCGGCACAGAACAAACCCCCGGGCAACCAGCGTCATGCTGATCCGCCATTAGGAAAACGTCGAGTTGTAGAGCGCTCCCTGATTGGGCTGCGCGGCTCAGAATGTCAGGTGCATCGACAGTTGCAGGAAACGGTTGCTGCCAACCGTCTGCCGGATCACGCCATAGTTCGCCGAATTCGGCGAGCCAGGCGCCAAGATCTGGGTCATATCAGGAGGGAAACAAGGATATGGGTTGAAGCACCCATTCAGCGCGAAATTGCCGTTTGGGGCGTCGAAGCTGGGATGGTTGAAAAGGTTGAAAGCATCGGCTTCCAGTTTCATCGCGACGCGCTCGGTCAGATTGAAGGTTTTCAAGATCGAAAAGTCAAAGCGTGTCTGGAATGGCGATCGAAAGAGATTGCGGCCATTGCCTCCGTATCCGGTTTCTTGTGTGTCGCAAACATTTGCTCCGCCTAGAGTCGGCCCGCAAGGGGGAACCCCGTTTTGACCGGGGGCAAGGTACGGGATGGAGAAGTCGTTGGGATTGATGTACGGAATCCTGATTCCTGCGAGAGGGCCCGAGGTAAAGGACTTGTCCGTTCCGCCCTGGGTGGCCTGCTTCGGCGTGATCCCCGGGGCAAGCGGAAGAATTGGATTGGTGATGAAATCGTCGGCACTGAAGAAGATGCTGGCCGCAGTCCCTGAAAAATCAATGACGCTGAACGGTTGCCCACTCTGCGCCACGGTGACTCCCTGCACAGCCCAGCCATTCGCCACCGCTTTGAGGAACTTCGAAGCATTCTTCATCGTCGGCAGTTGATACACGTAGCTGACGGTCAACACATGCGTGCGGTCGAAATCGGAGGAGCCATAAGCGGTTCTCGGTTTCAGCGGATCGTTTCCATTGAAGAAGAGCCCTGCACCCAGGCCGCTGCCTTCATCGAGCGAGTGGGAATAGGTATAGGACGCATTCACCATCAGGCCGTGAGACATCCTCTTATTTGCCTGCAACTGTAAAGCGTTGTAAGTAGAGATGCCCTCGGCCCTCCAGAAGTCCGCGTTGGGATTGAAACCAGTGTAGGGTGTGCGCAGCGCCGTGTTTCCGTCGGAGCCTGAAAACGCTCCGATCGTGGTTTGCACCTGTTCGGTAAGGAGCGGGCACGGAGGATTGGGATCAAAGAAGCCACATCCAGGCGATGTAGTATCCGCGGCCTGAAAGCCGTAGCTGTAAATCTGCCCGTTGATCGGGTGCGTTGGAGTGGCAACGCCGGGCTCATTGAATGGGATGGGGATCGGCTGATGTACGCCGTGATTCCCGATGTAAGCCATCGTTAACACCAAGTTGTTTTTCGGTTGCCACTGCAGGTCCAAACTCCAGTTTTCGGAATAGGGAAGCTTGTTGGCGGGGTCGTAACCTCCGAACAAAAAGTCGGAATTGGGGAAGCCCGTCGGGGTGCAGGTAGGCGTTACCGGCTCAGAGCAACCGCTTAGTTGCGACTGGTTGTAAACCAGGCTTGCCAGCCCGGAGAGATTGTTGGGAGGAGGCGTAAGGGTGCCCGTGCCAAAAGGCGCGGAGAGACAGCCCGTGCAAGTGTTCGCGTTGACGGGGACGGTGAAGGGCTGCTGCGTCGTCACGCTGAAAGGTCCGCTGATGCCCAGACCTGCGCTGGCGGAAAGCTCGGTGAAGTATTCGCCGCGGTCGGCGAAGACTCCAAACCCGCCACGAACCACAAGGTTCTTGAAGCGGGAGGGGCTCCATGCGAATCCGAAGCGCGGTGCAAACATCCATTGGCGTCCTGTCAAAGTCGAGTTGCTGACACCCTTAAAGCCAAACGCCGTATTATTGCCGGCGACCACCAGGCCGATTCCGGGTGCGCCGTTGGCCAGGTTCGCGAAGGTATCGCAGTTGGCGGGCGCGTTGGGATCGTTGCAAGTGCCGGTGAACTTGTAGTCCGACGGATAGAAATTCGTCAGGAGGCCGTTCTTCTCGTAAAGAGGCCCATCCCAATCCCAGCGAATCCCCAGGTTGAGGGTGAGATTCGACCGGAGCTTGACGTCATCTTGAATGTAGAGTCCAGCCGAGCGCGACCGGAAGTGGCGATTGGTTTCGCCGTTCAGGAACTGACCTCCGCTGTGATCCGATCCGAATGACCCGGTGATGAAGTCCGCGAAGTTATTGAAGCTGAGGAGAGCCACCTGGTTTTCGCGGTTTTCGACGTTCAGTTGGGCGTAGTCGAAGATGCCGCCAAACGCTACCGAGTGGCGGCCGTGAACCCAGTGGTAGTCGGAGGAGAACTCATGCTGGTTTTGAAAAATTCCCGCATTCGCGAAGTTCGACGAGGGCCCAATGAACATCTCGTTTCCGCGGAATGGAGCGACAACACCGCCGCCGTTGACTGCGGCCCCCGCGTCGGCGTTAGAGATGGTGATGCCGGGGAAGCGTGTGCTCCCGAACAGACTCATCCCGACAGAGGAAGGAGTGAGGGGCTGCGCCGTGGTAGCGTTCGCCACTTCCCGAATGAATCCGTACCGGTTTTCCCAGGTCGCGTTGGAGGTTAAGACACTGGTGTTGTCTAGAGAAAGCAGTTGGCTGGCAGCATGCATGGTTTGAGGAAAACCTGCGACTTGGCTGACGGCAAAGGGAATACTGGTCGGGTCGCTTTGGTAGTAGTACTTGGCGGCAAGACGTTCCTTCTCGCTGAAGTTGTAATCAATATTCGCATTTGCCTGGTTCGCGTTGAATTGGCTGGGGGGGCCCTTGATGAACGCGTTGAAGGCCTGGGATCCGTTCTCGGGGCTCGCAGCGTTTTCCGAAGGGATGATGTATTGACCACTTGGTGTCTTGGCTTGTAGAAGAGCCAGGGCGGAGGCATCCAGTTGAGCAGTGCTCGTAATGCACGACGGGCCCACCGTCGTGCATTGATCGTCGGCGTTCACCAAATTCATGAGCGCAGTCTGATCGGTGCGGTTGGAGTCCGTCAGGCCGGGGAGGGTGGGAACTCCGTTGAACGCGCCGCTGAGTGCATCGCTGATGCGCTGACCTTGATACGAGCCAAAGAAGAACATCTTGTCCTTCTTGATCGGGCCACCAAGCGTCACGCCAAATACGTTGCGGTGAAGCGGAGGGGCGCCAGAGAAGAACGGATTCTGAGTCAGGAAGGTCGGTGCGGCATCGAAGGCGTTGTTCTGGAAGTACTCGTAAAGCTGGCCGTGGAAGTTGTTCGTCCCCGACTTCGTCGTGGTTTCTACGTGAGCGCCGCTGGCCGAACCCATAGAGGCGGAGTACATCGAAGTGCTGACATGGACTTCCTGAATCGTCTCAACCGGCGGCGTCGGCAGGGCCTGGCCAATGGCATCGAACACACTGCTGTTCGTCTGCACCTGGCCGCCTACTCCAAAGATTTCGCCCGTATTCAGTGTGAAGCGGCTGTCCGAGATGTTGCTAGTCGAATTTCCGTTGAATAGATTGTTCGCATTCACGCCATTGAACGTGAACAGATTGCTGGTATCGCGTTGACCATTGGCCACGATTCCCTGGTTGCCAAGTCCCTCGTTCGACCCGGAGCCAGAAAGGAAATCAGCGCTAACGCCGGGAGCCAGAATCGCGAGCTGGGTGAAGCTTCCCGTTCCGAGAGGGACTTCCTCGATCTGTTGCGCGCCCATGGTATAGCCGTTGGTAGTGTCGGTTTCGTTCAGGAGCGGAGTTGCATTCACCGTGACCGAGGTCGAGACGGCCCCAGGATTCAGCTTTGCATTCACAGTGCTCGTTAGGCTGCCTTGCACGATGATCTCTGGGTATACGGAGGTCTGAAATCCTTCTTTCGTAAACGTGACCTCGTAGGTGCCGATGGGGAGATCTGCGAAGGCGAAAGAGCCATCGCGCTTCGTCGGAACGGTCACAGTCAGGTTGGTCGCCACTGCACGGGCTTTAACCGACGCTCCTTGCACCACCGCGCCACTACTGTCAGTTACTGTGCCGTTCATGGAACCTAACGTTTGCTGGGCGGAAGCGGACGGGCTCAGCAATGTGAGGCTCAGCAGCGTGGCAAAAACTGCGCAAAGAGACTTCAACGGACACACGAAGAGTCGCGAGTGAAATCGATGCACGGTAAGACCCCTCCACGGTTGAAGCGTTATAGCAAAACGAATCGATAAGATTCAAGGTAGGTCCGGTGCAAAATTGGTCAAAATTCGATGAATTTTTCTTCAGGTTCAAAGAAAGCGATCCGATAGCGCCCTTGGCGCCTTGCTGCGTCGTTTACTGCTGATAAACAGCAGCGTTCCGGCACACTCCAAATCAGGCTTGTATCCTGAGATGGTGAGTCGAGAAGAGAGAGAAACGCCCGTGGCCCGCGTCGGTCTGTGTGCCGACTGCCGATTCGCCCGCAGGATGGAATCGGATCGTGGTTCGGTCTTCTACATGTGCCAACGATCTGCGACGGATGCGAGCTTTCCCAAATATCCACGGCTGCCGGTACTGCAATGTGCCGGGTATGAGCCTGCAGATTCGGGAGACCCGTCCAAATAGCGTCTGAAGGCTGGTGGAATGCCGCTCCGACGTGATTTGTATCACTGCGGACCCGGCGGTGATTGAGCAAAATAGGAAATGTCCTGCCTGGTTTCTCAGGAAATCTGAGACGACATAGGAGCGCTTGTGCTATTGAAAATTCTTGCTGTGGGCGCGATCGGGCTGTTTTGCGTTTGACTGATCGCTGTGCTCCAGGGCTGGAGCAAAAGTGCAGTTGTGGATCGAACGGTCGGGGTTGCCTTTCTGGCACTGTTCGGAGTCGCCGCGGGTTGGGGACTGAAGACACTAGGGGTATGGCGTTGAAAACCACCGTCAAAGCGAAGAAAAAGAGCGGGCCCGTATCGCAGAATGCGTTCGCTGGTCAAGCTGAGCCGCCGACACAGAAAGCAGTCGAATCAGCCTTGGGGCAGAGTTACGCTCTGTGGAAACAACTGGTCGGCGAACTGAAGCACGATTTGAAACTCGACGGTGAAGAATGGAATTCGTCAGGGCTGAAATACGGCTGGGCACTTCGCCTGCAATTGAAGACGCGCAATATTGTTTATCTCGGCCCGCGCGCCGGATCGTTCATGGCGGCTTTTGTCCTGGGGGAGAAGGCGGTAGCGGTGGCGCGGAAGAGCGAACTCCCCGCGCATGTGCTGAAGATGATTGCGGAAGCGAGACGATACGCCGAGGGAACTCCCGTGCGCATCGAGGTGAGTAAGCCTGAACAGCTGGCCCCGGTGAAAATCCTGGCGAAGATCAAGGTCGAAAACTAAGAACAGCTAACCCAGCCCCAACTCCTTCGCCAAGGCCTTCCACTTGCTGTCGACCAGCGCTTTGGTTCTTGCATCCATCACAATTTCATCGGGCCAGGGGCGGGTGAAGCCTTCGCTCGCCCACTTGCGGGTCGCGTCGATACCCATCTTCGAACCGAAATCAGGCAGGCGGCTGGCGTGGTCGAGAGAGTCGACGGGGCCGAGAGTGAATTGAATGTCGCGCTCTGGATCGATGTGATTAAGAACTTTCAGCGTTACGTCGGCTAAATCCTGCACATCAACGTCTTCATCGACCACCACGATGCACTTCGTGAACATTGCCTGGCCGAGCGACCAGATGGCGTTCATCACTTTACGCGCCTGGCCGGGATAGGACTTCCTGATCGAAACAATCATCAGGTTGTGGAACACGCCTTCGATGGGCATGTTGATGTCGACCAGTTCGGGGATGGTGAGCTTCATCATGGGCAGGAAGATGCGCTCGACGGCCTTGCCCATGTAGGCGTCTTCCTGCGGAGGCTTGCCGACGATGGTCGCGGCGTAGATGGGATCTTTGCGATGCGTGATACAGGTGACGTGGAAAACCGGGTAGAGATCTTCGAGTGAGTAGAAGCCGGTGTGATCGCCAAAGGGGCCTTCGCTGCGGAGTTCGTCGAGGTTGATGTAACCCTCAAGGATGATTTCGCTGGTCGCAGGGACCTCGAGGTCCACGGTCTCGCATTTCACGAGATCGACCGGGGCTCCGCGGAGAAAACCGGCGACGAGGTATTCCTCGATCTCGGGCGGGGCCGGAACAATCGAAGCAAACGTAACGACCGGATCGGTGCCGATGGCGACAGCGACTTCCATCTTGCCGGAGGGACGGTCGCCTTCGGGAAGCACCGAGCCGCCTGAGGATCGAGCCATGATGTCCACCGCCGCGCGCGCAGATTCCGCGCGCGCCGGACGGCCGAGGGCGGCCGTCCCCAGATGGTCCGGAGTGGCGCTCGCAGCGGCGGCGCGCATGCGCTCGCGGGCGTGTTCGGCGGCGTTCTTCTGGCGTTGCCAGTGCATCCCGGTAGTGCGTTCGTCGTAGACCTGCATGCGGTACATGCCAAGATTGCGCTTGCCCGATTTGGGATCGCGCGTGGTCACACAGGGCAGAGTAACGAAGCGGCCGCCGTCTTTGGGCCAACACTGCAGGACGGGGAAATCGAGAAGAGAGAAGTTATCGCGCTTGATGACTTCCTTACAGGGACCTGTCTGAACGGTGCGCGGGAAAAACCTGCCGGCCTCGGTGAGCAGCGGCAGCATCTTCAGCTTGTCGAGGAATCCCTGCGGAGATTTCACATCCATGAACATGCGGATGCGGGCCGCAATCTCGTCGTAAGACTCGACGCCGACCGACATCTTCATGCGTCGTTCGGAGCCGAACTGGTTGATCAGGAGCTGAGAGCCGGGATGTCCTTTCAGGTTTTGAAAGAAAAGAGCGGGTCCGCCGGCGTTCCCCTTAGCGTCGCGGCTTTTCGATACGCGGTCGGTAATTTCAGCGATCTCGAGGATCGGATCGGCTTCGGTCTGTATGCGCTTCAGTTCGCCGGCCCGCTCGAGCGCAGCGATCCACTGGCGGAGGTCTTCAAAGGGCAAGGGATTCCTCTCAGGGTGACGGACGATTATAAGGGATTGAGTACGAGCACGAACTTCTTTGCCACGGATTCACGCGGATCCACACGGATAATTCGATCCTGTCATCTTGAGTGAAGCGGAAGACCCATGCGGTCCTGCCTCATCTCCGCAGATTGCATGGGTCCCTTCGACTGCGCTCAGGGCAGGCTCTTCGCGGCAAAGAACGCCGCTCAGGACGACAAGGAGGGCTCCCTATTTGCGTTGTTCCAGTTTTACGCTGGCCGTAACCGGTTGCCCATCGCGAATTACCTTCACTTCGACCATATCCCCGACCTTGCTGCGGCGAAGGGCGTCAGTGAAGTCGTAGAGGTTCTTGATCGGCTTGTCGCCGAACTGGACGAGGATGTCTCCTGCTTTGAAGCCAGCCTTGGCCGCGGGCGAATTCGGGCGGACGTCGGAGAACTTCACGCCATTTTCCACCTGCCCGAAATCGGGGACGGAGCCGAAATATGGGCCGTATCCGCCTCCGCCTCCTCCGATCGGTTTCTCTTCGGCCACAACCTGGAATGCGGGCGGCTGGTCGGTGGTCGCAAGTTGCACGGCGACGCTTTCGACCATGTCGAGCAGGCGCGCGGCGGAGGGCGCGTTAATCTTGTCCCAAGTGTCAGAGGGTTTGTGATAGTCCGAATGCAGCCCCGAAAAGAAGAACAGCACCGGAATCTTCTTGGCGACGAATGAAGTGTGATCGCTGGAGGAGTAGCCTCCGGCCGAGTATTCAATCTTAAACGGTGCTTCTTTCTGGGCCTGCTCGAGGACGTCCTTGAATGTCGAGCCGGTGCCGACGCCGCCGATGTAAACCTTGTCGTCTTTGATGCGGCCGATCATGTCCATGTTGATCATGGCTACGGCCTTGGCGAGCGGACGCGTCGGCTCTTTCACCCACTCGGCGGACCCGAGCAGGCCAAGTTCTTCTCCGGCAAAGTCCATGAACAGGATGCTGCGCTTGAGTTTTCCGCGCTGGGGCACAAGCAGGCGCGCCAGTTCCAGAACTCCCGCGGTGCCGCTGGCGTTGTCATCGGCTCCGGGATGAATTTGGCCAATCTGTGACGGAGCGAGTGAATCGAAGTCGCCGCGTCCGAGATGGTCGTAGTGCGCGCCGATGATGACGTACTCATCGGTTTGTCCGGGCAACCAGGCAAGCACGTTGCTCACCGCGGCCCGAGTAGTTTCGATATCGATGTTCAGGGAAAGGTGCAACGTGTCTGGAAAATCGAACGACGCGGGTTTTGTGCTCGCGTTGATTTCGTCTTGAACGTCTTTCAACGCCTTTCCGGCGGATTGAAACCACCCGTCAGCTACGGCATTCTTCACCTGCGCCATCACAATGCCGACATTTTCCGGTCCGCTTACACTGCCGAAGCGAGTCAGCAGGTCTTCTTCACCCTCGCCCAGCTTGCCGTTTATCACTACCAGAGCCTTCGCGCCATGATTACGGGCGTTGATCGCTTTCGTGATGAGCTGCGAGTGCTGCGTCAGTCCGTGATTGCCGCTCTTTTCGGCGAATCCGGAGGGCTCGTAGCGGAGCACGACGACGATCTTGTCTTTGACATCGAGTCCGGCGTAGTCGTCGTAGTGAAACTCGTTGGCGGTTGCGCCGTAGCCGGCGAACACAAGCGAAGCAGCCACCTGGCCGGAGGCTGAGAAGCTGAAGGGCACGAAATCCTCTTCGATCTTGAGCTCTAGTTTCTTGTCCGCAGTTTGGACTGCACAGCGATTATCGGATTTCAAGCGCGCACCGGTGACAACGGTGAACGCTTGCGTGTATCCCTTCACGCCCGCGGGGTCGAGGTGGAGTTCCCGGTAGCGTTTCTCGATGAGATGCTCCGCGCGAGTCAGGCCTTTTGTTCCGGCGCCGCGGCCTTCCATCTCGGGAGAAGCCAGGCTCTTGATATCGGTGACGTATCGGTTGGGATCGGCCTGGGGCGGGGATGACACCGCCACCGCGACTGCAGCGACGGCCAGGACTGCGAAGAGCCTGCGAGTACGAGTCAACATTGTGGGGTTCCCCTGGAACCGAGAAATCGTATGGGCACGGGAAAGGAGTGTCAATCTACAGGGTACAGCTTCTCCCGCACCGGCGCCGTCGTTTCAAGCACGATCTGCTCCACGCTGTTCCATGCTCGACTGCGCGGATCAATCAGATCGAAATGATCCGCCGCCGCAATCTCCAACAGGTGCGTGTCTTCCTGTTCGCTTCCGCTTCGCCTTTGCTTAAGCGCGACATAATCGCGGCTGAATGCGGGCGGGACCACATCGTCAGAAGTGCCATGAATCAGCCACTGGCGGGCCTTTGCAATGGTGAGCTGCATGGGATCCGCTTCGCGATAGTGGTCCGGCACTTCGGCAGGTGTACCGCCAAGAAACTCGACCACTGCGTCATGGCTGAGATGAAGTTGATAGGCGCGTTGCAGGTCCAGCACTCCGGCGAGGGAAATCACCGCCCTCAAGTGGGGTTCATGAGCGGCCAGACAAAGCGCTAACTGGCCTCCTGCGGAGTGTCCCATGACCACGACCTTTTGGGCGTCGAAATTGTGCTTTTGCGCATTTTGGATAAGAAACTGGTAAGCGGAGCGGATATCGGCGAAGGTGCCGGGCCACGCGCCGCCTTCATTTCCCACTCGGCGGTATTCGAGGTTTGCGGTGGCGAGTCCGTTTGCGCTGAGCGCTGCGCAAAAATGTCCTGCATGATCGAGATTGTATTTCGCGCGCCAGAATCCGCCGTGGATATTGATCACGAGCGGGTGCGGCCAGGTCTTCGGTGCGGGCAGCCGCAGGTCGATGAACTGATTTGGGTCTGACCCATATGTGAGTCGGAGATCAGCCGGAGGCGGTTGTCGTGAGAGGATCTCTTCAGACATGAGAAATTATCACCACAGAGGGCACAGAGTAGCACAGAGGGCTCCCTTTAAAGCCTCGAGGTCCCCCTGGTGAAGAAATCTATTCGTATCGTAGCGCCTCAATGGGGTCGAGATTGGCGGCGCGCAGGGCAGGCACCATGCCGCTCACCACTCCCACCAGTGCGAGAATGCTGGTGGCAATCAGAAGGATCATCGGCGAAACGATCAGCCGGATGTCAGCAGCCTCAGCGTGCGTGGCCATCGCGCTGTAGAACGTGATTCGTCCGGCCGCGATCGAAACCGCGTAAGAGAGAAGAATTCCGAGGAATCCCCCGGCCGCCGTGATGACCATCGCTTCGGCCAGGAATTGAAAAAGAATGTGGTGCCGCCGAGCGCCTAACGCTTTTTCCACACCAATCTCACGGGTCCGCTGCGTGACCGAGACCAGCATGATGTTCATCAACCCAACGCCGCCAATCCCCAGCGTCACGGTGCCGATGAATGCCAGCAGAACTTTGAGGGCCAGCGTGATGATGCCGAATTGCGAAAGCTGCTTCTGGGCATCGAAGATAAACACGGCGCGATGGTCATCAGTCTTGAAGCTGTGGGCGGTCGCCAGCGTCTCACGGATGGTGCGCTCCATTTTGTCGTGATCCAGTCCGATTGAGTCGAGCCAGATTCCGTCGAGGTAGTGATTGTCCTTTAGCACATCCATGGAGTTGTACGGGATGTAAACGACGCGGTTGTTGTCGTTGTCACCTTGCTGCATGCGGGGAGCGCCGATACCAACAACCTCGAACGTCACACCATCGATGCGGAACCTCTCGCCGATGGCGGGCATGCCGGAAAAAAGTTTGTCGCGCGCTTCCGAGGCGATAACGGCAACCAGGCCATGCTGCATGTTATCGGCGTCGTCGAGGAAACGGCCCTCGGCGATTTCCAGGTTCCAGATCTTCTGGATTGACGGATCAAGGCCCATCACCGGAAACGTAAAGGAGCGGTTGTTGTTCTGGACCGTGGAATCCTTCTGCGACATGCGAACCACGTGCCGGCAGAGCGGAAGATTGTTGCGCAGCAGTTCGATGTCGTCGTTGGTGAAGCGAACCTGTACGCCAGCCTTGTTGCCTCCGGCCTGCTGCGAAGTGCGACCGGGAAAAACGCCGACCGCCGTGGCTCCGAAGCTCTGGAAGATGACCTCAATCGCTTTTCCGAAGCCGTTGCCGTAGGACAGCAGCAATACAACGGTTGCGATCCCCCAGGCCATTCCTGCCATGGTCAGGACAGTGCGCCGAAGATCGTGGCGCATCGCGGAGTAGGCTTGTTTGAGCAGATCGCGATGCATGCTTACTCTTTGCGCAAGGCCTCTACTGGTTCGAGCAGTGCAGCGCGGCGGGCAGGGTAGAGTCCAGCGGCTACGCCTGCCAATCCGAGCGAAACCACAGCCAATGCTGCAGTCGAAGCGACCAATTTGGGCGGATCGAAGCCGTCTCCAAGATCTACACGCGAAAGCAGTGCCATCAGGCCAGCCGCGCCAGCAATGCCGAAGCCACCGCTGAGCATCGTCAGAAACGCGCCTTCCACGAAAAACTGGAACATGATGTTGCTATTGGTGGCTCCGACTGCCTTGCGCAGCCCGATCTCCCGCGTGCGGTCGGCCACCGCAACCAGCATGATGTTGATGATCCCGATGGCGCCCAGCGCGAGCGTTACGAGGCCTACGCTGCCTAGAAACATGTTCATGGCGTCGAAGACTTTTCCGATCTGGTCTACGGTCTTCACCGTGTCCCATTCGTCGAACGCATCCGGATTGCTGGGATCGAAACCATGGTTGCGGGCGATGATTTTGTGGACTTCCTGCTTGGCCGTTTCGTGCAAAGGCCGCGACTTCGGCTGGTAGTTGATCATCGAGATTACATCGGTGGCGATCCCAGCATTCAGCGGGCGGAAGTAGTCCTGCATGGCATGGAAGGGAACGAAACTGCGCAGGTTGAGATTCATGTTGTCGCCGTGGCCGATTCTCTGCACGGTTCCAATCACCGTAAAGCGAACGCCATTGAGCAGTATCGTTGCCCCGATGGCCGGGCGGCCGGAGAACAGCGTGCGCCGAACTTCGTCGCCGATCACGATGACCGTCCTCTTCTGCAGGTCGTCCAGTTCATTCAGCCAACGGCCCTCATTGATGGGGACGTATCGGATCTGATTAAAGTTGGCAGGGACTCCCATAATCTGGCCGCTGGCCTGATAAAACTCGCTGACCGCCCGGATGTCATTCCGAGAAATCGCCGGAGCTGCGGCGGCTACGCTGGGACAGTCGGTGACCATATCCTGGTAATCGCGGTACGTCAGATAGTACTGGCGAAGCGCGGTGAAACTGCCTTGGACCACGGGAGCGCGTCCCGACCAGATGAACAATACGTTTTCACCGATCGAATCGAACTGCTTCCGGTTGCCGGAGCGGAATCCTTCGCCCAGCCCCACTAGCAGCAAAAGGGAACCCACGCCCCAGGCAATGCCGAACATTGTGAGAAAGGAACGGAGCTTGTGCGCCCATAGCGTCTGCAGAGTTTGGCCGAAGATGTCGAAGATGAGACGCACGCTGCATTATATCGGCTTGTGGTGCGGCTGGATTCGAAGCGTCAGGTAAATGCGGGTTCAGCTCAGCGTTCTCTGCGGTATTTCCCGGCGCCCTCGGCGGTAAAAGACTAACCGCAGAGGTCGCAGAGGATTCGCAGAGCACGCTGAGAAAGTCCCTAGGCATTGGAGCCAACCGCTCGCTCATCTCTGCCAGAAGCCGACTTTCAGAAGCTGGGTTTTCAGAATTTCATTCCGAACTTCACGCGACTCGGTTATTCTCTAGCCGATGACAACGCTTGCGTTGAGCGAATTGCTGGGCGCCCCGGTGTATGACCCATCGGGCGCGGCCGGACGGGTGCGCGAGGTGGCCGTCGCTCCCCAGGAAGATAAGTCGCGCATCGCATCGCTCATCATCAAAACCAAGACCGGGAATCGGATGCTCCCCTTTACGGCGGTTGCCACGATCAATGGTGGGGTGCGAGCCACGACGGCCGCTGGGGAGTGGTCTGCCGCCAATGGTACCGAGGGACTGTTCCTGCTCGAGCGCGACCTGCTCGACCAGCAGGTGATCGACGTGAACGGGAGAAAGGTCGTCCGCGTCAACGACGTAGACCTGGAACTCGACCTGCAAAAAGACCCTAAACACGCCGTCCTGCGGGTTCATTCCGTCGATGTGGGGGCGCGTGGCGCGATCCGTCGTCTGCTGCGCGGAGTTGCACCCCGGATCGCTCTGCATGTGCTGTTAGGGAAAATCCCGCCGCGCAGCATTCCCTGGGATTTTGTCGATCTGATCGAGACGGATCCAGCGCGCCGCGTCAAGCTCAAGATTTCGCACGAGGGCCTGGCCAAACTGCATCCCGCCGACATTGCTGATATCGTCGAGGAGCTGGCCCCCGACGAGCGCCAGGCCGTCTTCCAGACCCTGGACGAAGAGACCGCCGCCGAGGCGCTCGAAGAAGTCGAACCCAAGGTGCAGAAGGCGATCGTCGAATCCCTCGATTCGGGGAAGGCCGCCGACATCGTCGGAGAAATGGATCCGGACGCGGCCGCCGACCTGCTGGCCGACCTGCCCGAAGACCAAACAGAGCAGATCCTGATCCAGATGGAGCCCGAGGCCCAGCAGGACGTCGTCGAACTGCTGGAGCACAAGGAAGAAACCGCCGCGGGACGCATGACCACGGACTTCCTGGCGCTTCCCGTCAACGCAACCGTGCAGAATGCGATCGATTCGTTGCGTGAGTTCGAGGGCGGGGTCGAAGTCATCAGCACCATCTACCTGGTCGATTCGCAGGGAACGCTGGTTGCCGCCGTGCCCCTCGCCAGGATCGTTTTGGCCCCAGCCACCGCCCCCATGCTTTCCCTGGCGCAGGAACCGCTCGTGCTCGCCCATCAAGAGGCCAAGGAAATGGAAGTGGCCGAGCTGTTCGACAAGTACAATCTGCAGACGCTACCAGTCGTCGACAAGCACAACAAGCTGACCGGAGTTATTACCTCTGACGATGTGATCAGCATGTTGCGGGCGAAGCTCTAGGGAGACGATCTTGGGCGTGGGGTCTTGCCTCCACGATTCACATCGAGATTGTCGATCAAAGCCTCTTCCAAACCCAAGCTTAAAACCCACGACCTTAGACCCAAATCCAGCAGCAACTCAAAATTCAACGACAAAAGCACTTTTTGTTTGGCCAGATTCCCTCTATGCGTTTATCCTGTGGCGTCGTTTGTCGCTAAATTGCTCTACTTTTATGTCTGCGAAAAGTGCGCATGAGGTTCCTGAAGCGTTGGAAGACCCGGATCCTGCTGTTCTTTGCGGTCGTCGGGCCGGGATTTATTACCGCGAACGTCGACAATGATGCCGGCGGCATCCTGACCTACTCGTCCGCCGGGGCGCAATTCGGACATCTTCTGCTGTGGACCATGATCCCGATC
>Ga0209698_10004893_pt1 | contig 14590 bp, 14 predicted proteins | sample LitLauG_LLR_2012_FD_187203 | JGI IMG/M metagenome (GOLD analysis project Ga0209698, IMG submission 187203) | Freshwater sediment microbial communities from Pennsylvania, USA - Little Laurel Run_MetaG_LLR_2012 (SPAdes) (version 2) | ecosystem: Environmental > Aquatic > Freshwater > Creek >...
AGCGTGATCGAACCGTCGGTGCTGGAAACGCAATTATTGCCCGGCGTGACCGTGGCTGTTGCGCCGTTGTCGGCCATCGTCAGCGTTACATTGGCCGGAAGGGAGCCGGTGTACCAGATCTGAAAATAAACGTTGTCCGTCGTCGACTTGCTGAACGGAAAGACTTTGGCTGTCTTGGTGTAAGTCGAGCGGGCGTGGTTTTTCAGATTACCTTCGTCGCCCGAAGCCTCAACATAGACATGACCCGGGTTACTGGCGCCGAAGTCGGCGTCAATGCGCGCACTGACCGCCGAGGTGCCGTCGACCGGTCCCCACTGCGTACCGCTGTTGATCAACCCCACGATGGGCTCGCCTAGCGTCGCAGCCTCAGCCGTGACCAGATCGAGCGCCTGATTGAAGCATCCCTGGAAAGGATTCTCTGCAGGCTGAGTCCCGTGCGCGGGCGCGCCTTCCGAGGTCACTTTCACGATCAGCAAATCAGCCTGCGGGGCCATGCCAGCGTATTGCTTGCTGCTCGGCGAAACTGCACTGCCGTTGCCCGCTGCGATCCCCGCGGTCACCGTGCCGTGCCCTACCGCGTCGCGCTCGGCGAGCGGCGTGTTAGTCGAGAGCGCGGAATTGATCTGTGCCTCCGTATAAACCACAGGCGCCGGATTGCCCGAGTCGCACAGATTTTGCGCCGACATGTCCCACATCATTTTGATCCGCGTGGTTCCGTCGGCGTTACGGAAGTCGGGATGCGTGTAATCGATTCCGCGGTCCATGATGGCGACAATCACGCCCTTGCCGGTGAGTCCATATTTCGCGAATGCTTTGTCGGCCTGGGTGTCTTTATTGACGGTGCTGTCGGCGAACGCCGTGGGTACCACGGCCACACAAAGGAACAGAGAGAGCGCGGCACGCAACGCTGATTTCATGGGGCACATCCTTGAAGAGTTGAATCGGGGGTCCCAGCGGGATCGCCAGCGGCTGCTCCCGGCGGGCAACGCGATTTTACAACGCAACGGCTTTGCCCCGGTAGAGCATTTTGACTTCTGTCTGTGGAGACGAACGGCTCATTTCATGAAGAATCAGAATGATTCTTCCGGCGGGAACAAAAAATTAAGAGTTCCGAGGTGATGTTCGATCCATTCGTCTCAACCAGCAGCTCGCGTTAGACCCTTGCTCGACCTGCTCTCGCTGCTTCCCTTGCGGGGCGCGGCGCGCGATCTTCGCTTGGGCTCCGGGCTCACCACCAACTGGACAAACCTATCGAACGCCTCGGAACTCTATCTTGCCTTCAACATTTCTTCCCGTTCTCCTCGCCCAGCGCTTTGCTATTTAGACCCTTGCTTGCCCTCCCTCCCCACCTTGCGGCGAAGAGAGTGACTGTGCTCGAGCCCCGGACATTGCACCAACCGGAAAAACTTGAGAAGCTGTCAAAGAACGAGTTTGTTTTACTCCTTTCACAAATACAGTCAATGCAAAAAGCGTGATTTTAACCGCTTTGTTTTCAGCCGAGTGCAGCCCATCCACAGGGCAATGACCGGAATTGGTGCAAGGGTCGTACTGGTTGGCGCAAAAAGCCCGCGACGGTTGCGACTTGCGATGAACGCCGCACCGCGAAAGGCGTAGCTCGATTCGGACCTCGCCTCTCGCGATTGTGAAAAACTGGCAAAAGCGTTATTCAGCGGGACTTTCGCCTGCGATGACGTCGACCAGGCCAGCCGTTAAGCCTGCTGCGGAAGCAGCACGGCGCGGCGGCGCTTTTTCGCCAGCGCGACCGAGTAGGCGATGGAACCGGCGAACGTGCTGAAGGGGAACGGTCCGAGGTCTGCGCCTGCGATCAAGCGGACGGTGACATAGGTGAGCAGAAAAACCCAGACAAACGTCTGGCGCTCCAGAACGTAGCCGATCGCGGCCCCGGCGATCAGGTAGGCCGCGAGAATGACGGCGCCGCCAGCCACCAGCGGCGGCAGGCCCAGCATCCGCGCTGCTTCGGCCACAGCCGGCGCCACCTTCAGCACGGTGAGCAGAGGCAGAAATACGGCCAGCAGGGCCGCAGGCAAGAATCTCCGCACGGGGATTCTGTGCGCGAACGGATTTAAATGATTGCGAATGCCGCGCCAGCGGACCTTGTCGGTGGTAACAAAACACTTTCCATCGGCCTGCAGCCGGTAGGCACCCTGGGCCAGCTGATATTCGTTGAAGCGCGCATGTTCGGACTGAATGTCCTCAAAGATTGCTTTCACATTCGATGGCGGCTGGACGGGAGTTCCCATCTTGCGCACTTTCGAATCATGCTCCTGCTTCATCTCGGCCGGTTCATCAATTCCCGGGCGCTCCTGCACCACCTGGTAGGGAGGCCGGTCCAGTACCGACTTGATCCGCATGTTCCGGGTGGTCAGGATCGTGCCGTCGGTGAAGCGCGTGTGGAACGACATGGTGCAGCTGTTAACTGGCGACGCTTTGCCCGTCGCGCCGATTTTCAGCTCGTGAATCAGGATCACGCAACGGGAAGTCTCCGCCGGATTGATGTAGTTGCGCAGCAGATTGTGACCATAGTTCGCTATTCGGTAGGTGCATACCGGCCAGTAGTTCATGGCTGCAAGGTTCTTATCATAGGGAGCGAGGTATCGCTCCTGGGCTTCGGTCAGGCGAAGTGGGTTGATTTCCTCAATCTCGTAGCGCACCGGGATCGGGGTCGCGCTTCGGCGCAGCCGGGGCAGGCTGCCGAGAACCTTGAAGATCGTATAGAAAAACACGATCAGCTCGGGATCGAAAGGGAAGCGCATCGCTTCGTGAGATTAGCAACACGCCGTGCCCGAAACACGATTACGGAAGTTCGCCGTCTAAGTGACTTCAACCTGCTCGTCGACGAGCTGTTTGTCGGCCTCGTCCATTCCGGTCAGCTCGAACGAGTTGGTAATCGCGGCCTTGCCTTTTTCGACGCTGGTAATCACATAGGAGCAGCCGTACCAGTGGGCCTCGGCGAAATCCGTCGCGGACCAGCGCGCCGGGTGGTCGGGGTGGGAGTGATAGAAGCCGATGATGTCCTCGCCACGCTCGCGGCCCTCGCGCTGAATGCGGATCAGGTCTTTCGGGTCGATGTTGTAGCGATTGTGCAGCGAGTCGGTGCGGGTGTTGCCGGCGCGGGCGATCGAGGTGACTATGCGCGACCCGTCATTGGTCATTTGGCCGAGCAACACGCCGCAGCACTCGTGAGGATACGTTTCCTCGCCGTGCTGGCGGAGCGCGTCGTAATTTGCGCGGTTTATTTTCAGCATGGAAGATCAGAATCTACCACGGAGGCACTGAGACACGGAGAAAACCCGAATTTTCTACTGTCCTTTTATGAATTTCTCCGTGACTCCGTGTCTCCGTAGTGGATGTTGGGCTTATTCGTCCCAGAATCGTTCGCTCAAGTATTTATCCGCTGAATCGCACAGAATCGTAACGATCATGGCGTCTTTCAGGTTCTCGCGGCGGGCTACTTCCAGCGATCCCACCACCGCGGCTCCAGCTGAAATACCAACCAGCAGCCCCGCCTCGCGCGCCAGCCGTTTGACCATCGCGTAAGACTCTTCGGTGGAAATTTCCAGGTTCTCGTCAGCCAACCTCGGATCGTAGATCGGCGGCACCATGGCGCTGGGCATGTGTTTCGCGCCTTCAATACCGTGGAAGGGGGAATCTGGTTGCAGCGAGATACAGCGGACGGCGGGGTTCAATTCGCGCAGCCGCCGCGTGGTGCCCATGAAGGTCCCGCTCGTACCCAGCATGGCCACGAAATGCGTGACGCGGCCTTCGGTTTGTCGCCAGATTTCGTTCGCCGTGGTCAGAAAGTGGGCCTGCCAGTTGGCCTGGTTCGAATATTGGTCAGCGTAGAAATATTTGGCCGGCTCGGCGGCGGCGAGGGCGCGGGCGCGGCGAATCGCACCGTCGGTGCCGTCTCCGGGATCGGTATAGAGGATCTCCGCGCCATAGGCGCGCAAAATGTGTTTGCGCTCGGGCGAAACGTTTTCCGGCATGCACAGCGTGACCGGAAATCCCATGGCTGCGCCGAGCATGGCGTAGGCGATGCCAGTGTTGCCGCTGGTGGCGTCGAGCAACGTTTTGCCGGGAGCCAGTTTGCCTTCACGCTGCGCCGTGCGGATGATGTTGGCGGCGGCGCGGTCTTTGACCGAGCCACCAGGATTTTGCCACTCCGCCTTGCCCAAAATTGTCACGCCGGGCAGGTCACGCGTGACCGAGTCGAGCCGCAGCAGCGGCGTGTTGCCGACGCGTTCGATCTGGCTCTGGCCGAGCAAATTCGGGTTGGATCGGTCCGCCAAGCTGAAATTATTTCCCAGTTGCGTTCTTGAGTCCTGTGACCATCGTAATATGCGGAAACAGGCCGGAACGGGATATGTAGTATGTTCAGTGGATGCAGCAGGCTACCCTTGCGACTCTGGGGACGGAATCCTGAATCGCAAAACCGGCATCCTATAGCTGAGGAACGGAATAAGAAATGTCTAATTTAGTGGAAACACGCACCTACGAAGAAGCGCTGGCCTGGCTGCGCGAACACGCTTTTGACGTGACCGACGCTCCCGGCATGAACGGACGCGTGTTCCTTCGCAAATATAACGTCTCCGCCGCGATCGAAAGAACGCCCGAAGACACCACGAAAATTTTCGCCTTCCCCGGATATCTGGTTGGCAGCGAAATCTCGAAGCTGGTCAACCGCGGCTATCAACAGTTTCTGAAGACCTCGAAGAACGAGTTGCCCGCGTCCGCCGACCACCTGAAGGCTCTCCACCAGTTCTCGGAAGAGTTGAAAGTGGCGCTCGGCATGCCGAGCCTTTACAACGAAGGCCTGGGCACGGTGAGCGAGTCCTATCACTACGACCGGCTGAAAGACCGCAAGGACCAGGACGTGGAAAAACCGAAGGCCCCGGAACCCGCCGCCAAGAAAGCTGCCGCCGCCAGCAAGAAGAAGGCTTAACAGCCGCCGCAACACATGCGAAACTTGTGCGCCAGAGGATCTCTCACATGCTCAACAGTTTCGCGTTCTTATTTCTGCTTTCTCTCCTGATTCCTTCTGCCAGCCAAAGCCAGGCCGCGCCTGCTTCCGGTAGCGATTCGGCAGTCGCCATTGAACAGGTCCTCCGCACCCAGCAGGCCGACTGGAACCGCGCCGATCTGGAAGCCTTCATGGGCGGTTATTGGAAATCCGAGAAGCTGACGTTTTTCTCCGGAGGCAGCGAACACATCGGGTGGCAGGCTGCCATCGATCGCTACCGCGCCCGCTATTCCGGCCCCGGCCATGAAATGGGCCAGTTGGAATTTTCCGGCCTGCGCATCGAAATGCTGGGGAGGGACACCGCTTTCGTTCGCGGCGCGTGGCTGCTCACGCTGAGCGACGGCAAGAAGCCGCACGGACTGTTTACCCTGATCTTCCGCAAATTCCCGGACGGATGGAAAATCATCCACGACCACACTTCGTCGGCGGAATGAAAAGCCAGGCGCTGGCAACTCGCCTTTGGGCGGGCTAGCTTCTGCGCATGCCGCGGTCCATAGCGGCGTTGGCCAGCCGGTCGGCTTCCTTGTTATGTTCGCGCAGGGCGTGGCCGATCGAAAACCAGTCGAGCTGCGCAATCAATTCCTTCGCGCGGGCGTGCAGGTCTTTCAGCGTCTCGTTTTTCACTTTGTAAATGCCCTTGATCTGGCGCACCAGCAGCTCCGAATCGCTGATCACCTTGAGAGCTCTCGGCCCGTTCGCGATCGCATACTCCAGCGCGCCGATCAGTCCCTGATACTCGGCGAAATTGTTGGTCTGGTGGCCCAGGTACTCGCTTAGCGCGCCAACTTTGTTCCCCAGCTCATCTTCGATGACGACGCCATAGCCCGCCGGGCCGGGATTGCCGCGCGCACCCCCGTCGGTGTGGGCAACAAGATAATGCTCCGGTGCGGAAGAATGTGCCGGGAAGGGGCCTGGAGAGTCAGCTTTGGGGCGCGAGAAATGCGAAGGCATCGTGTCAGTCTAGCAGCCAAATGCCAGAATCGAAGGCGACCCTGGAGTCAAAGCCTTCGTGTCTTAGTGGTGGATGAATTGGGAATCGAATCACCGACCCGCCGCCAGCCGAGTTGCCAGCCGTGCGGGCAATTGCGCGTCGAAGATGCGGTCCTGTGCGGCTTTCAGATCATAAGGCGTGCGGTGGAAAATCACTTTGCGGGCTTCGGTATCGTAAAGAGCGAAGGCGGCCCGCCAATCCCCGTCGCGGGGCTGACCCACCGAACCGGGGTTGATGAAATACCGCGTGTTGGTTCCGAGGTGTAGGTCGACAGTTTCCGCCTGGCCCAGCGTGCGGTATTCGGGCCGAAACGCGTCGGCCGATTTGTCGCCAAGCAGAAACCCTCCCTGCACGTGAGTGTGGCCAAAAAAAGTGAGCGGGACGGCCGCCTCGGCCAGCAACTCGATTACATTGCCCAGCGAGACCACGTATTCATCCTCGTCGGCGGGCGAGCCATGCACGAACTGCGCGGATGGGATGTCGTCGACGCGTACTGGCCCTTGCGGCAGCTCGCGCAGCCAGTCGTAATTTTCCTTGGTCAGTTGTTCGCGCGTCCAGATGGCGGCCGCCGCGGCGATCGGGTTGAAATCGTGAATGTCCATTAACTCCGTCGCCGCCTTGTCGTGGTTCCCCCGCACGAAAACCGTGCCCAGCGCGCGCGCCCGGTCCGTTACTTCATTCGGGCTGGCGCCATAGCCCACGATGTCTCCCAGGTTGACAACCCTGTCAAACGACGGAGCTGCGTCCAGGCAGGCCTCCAGGGCCTCCATGTTGGCGTGAATGTCGCTAATCAGAAGAATGCGCACGCGTCACCGGACAAACTGGGGATTATAGAACGAGCCGGGGGAGACTGCGGTACGAATTGCTGAGAAAGGTTGTTCGCGCGTCTTCGTTCTGTGTCCTAGCCTTTTCTCTTGGGGAACTCCCGCTTGCCGGGTCAGGAGAGCAGGAGTTCCTTCGCTCCGCCTGAAGAACGGCTGCGCTCAGGATGACACCTTTGGCGTGGTGGCCGTCCTTCGCGCCGTTCCCGAAACGACGGGACACCGCGCGGTGTGCTCCGGTTCAACTTCCTCCAGTTCCGGCATCGCGCGCGCACAATCGGGAACGCGGAATTCGCAGCGCGGCTCAAACGGACAGCCCGGCGGCATCGCCGCCAGCGATGGAATGGTACCCGCCATGGTAGGCAGCGGCTGGCTGCGGCTGGTCGCCAGGTCGGGCAAGGAACGCAGCAGTCCTCGCGTGTAGGGATGCACGGGATTGCGGAACAAGTCGCGCTTGCCGGCGAGTTCCGCCAAGTTGCCGGCATACATGACGGCGACGCGGTCGGCCACCTGCGAAACCACCGCAAGGTCGTGCGAAACAAAGAGCATGGTCAGGCCGATTTTCTGGCGCAGGCCGGCCAGCAGATCAAGAATCTGGGCTTGGATGGTCACGTCTAGCGCGGTCGTTGGTTCGTCGGCGATCAGCAACTGCGGCCGGTTGACGATGGCCATTGCGATCATCACGCGCTGCCGCATGCCGCCGGAAAGCTGATAAGGATAATCGCGCGCGCGCCGGGCTGGATCGGGAAGGGCAACTTCATCCAGTGCGGAAACCGCCCGCTCGCGTGCCTCGCGCTTCGAAACCCGGTGATGAGCAAGCACGGCCTCGGCAATCTGGTCGCCCACCCGCATCACCGGATTCAACGCGGTCATGGGCTCCTGGAAAATCATGGCGATGCGCGAGCCGCGAAGCTGACGCAGAGATTCCGCCGGCAAGGTGAGCAAATCGCGCTCCTGCCCCGCCTCATGAAAAACAATCTGCCCGGAAACGCGCGCCTGGGGCGGCAAAAGCCCGAGAATCGCCAGGGAAGTCAGCGACTTGCCCGATCCCGACTCCCCCACCAGGCCAAGAACTTCGCCAGGGGCGATCGAGAAACTGAGATCGCGCACCGCGACAGCTAGCGTTGGGACAGCCGCCCGATGGGCGGCGGAAGGGAACTGAATACTCAGATGGCGGATGTCAAGCAGCGCAGACACGCTGCCATGTTAGCAGCGAGGATAGTCTTGCCGTCACCCTGCGGGCGACCGGACAGTCGAGGACGGCTGTCGCCACGTGCGCGCCTACTGCCCCAGAATCAGCGGCAGGCCATTCTTGTTGTTCCCGATCACCACCACTTTCGAGTTCGCGCTTTTGGCCAGGTTTTCCGTCGCTTCAATGCCTTTCCATTCCAGCAGCGAAGGCGTGATGCCCTGGGCGACGATCTGTTGGAAGTCGCGCACGCCGGCGGCTTCAATCCGCTTGCGCTGGGCTTCCTGCGTTTCTTTCTGCAGGCGGAAGTTCATGGCCAGCGACTCCTGCTCGGCCTGTTGCTTGGCCTCGATGGCAGATTTGAGCGTGGCTGGCAACTGCACGTCGCGCAGCAGAACGTTCTCCACCGTCAACCCGCGCTTGTTCAACTCGGACGTGATCTGGTCGTAAATCTGTTTGGCTACCATTTCGCGCTCGCCGGTGTAAAGGGCGTTGGCGCTGTGCGAAGCCGTCGCTTCGCGAATGGCCGATCGCAGAGTCGGCTCCACCACTACATTTTCGTAATTCGCTCCAATTTTCTGGAATACCTCAGCTGATCGGTCGGGATTGAGATGATAAATAAGCGAAGTGTCCAGGCTCATCATCAAACCCTCGCTCGACGGCACATTGGCCGACTCCTTCAGCGTCTGGGTCTGGATCGACAACTCGTTATTCGTCTTCAGCGGATTAATGATGTGAATGCCTTCTCCCAGCGTCTCGCCCGTCACCCGGCCGAAAAGCGTGAGCACGCCAACGTGTCCGGTGCCCACCCGGGTCACCGAATTAAACAGCAGGAGCACCAGCACGAAGCCACCCAGCGCCAGCCCGGCCAGCCGCAGCGCGCTGCCTCCACTTACGTTGATGACCTTGCCTCGATCTGGATCGAAAACCGTCATGACGTTGTTCTCCGCTGTGATCTTAGGCCCCCGGGAACCGCCGGCATAAGTGCCTTCATTGGAACCAGATTCACCAACTTTGTAAGCCTAGCGAGCGCGGCTTGAATCCTCTCGCCCTAACCGCGCATCCTTTACACTGGTACACATGAACAAGATTCACATCCCAACTCCGTTGCGGCAGTACGCGGGCAAACTGGCCACCGTCGAGGTGACGGCTGGATCCGTCGCCGAAGCCATGCAGGCTCTGCTGGCCGCCCATCCCGACCTGCGCAAGCACCTCTATACCGAGGCCGGCACTCTGCGCTCATTTGTGAACATTTATGTCAACGACGAAGATGTCCGCTACTTGCAAAAAGAGGCGACAACTCTGAAAGACGGTGATAACATCGCCATAGTGCCTTCGATTGCCGGAGGCGCTGCCTGAGCGCAATTTCTTGCATATGAGTCACGCATCCAGCTCGATTCTTCGCATGCGCCGCTGTTGTTGTCCCTCCTGTCGCTAGCGCTCGGCTCGTTCAGCTCTCCCCAAGAAAAATCAATTTGTGAGTGAGGAAGTTATGGCCACGGCAATCGATCCCATTGTTGACGCAAGCTTGAGCAAGGACGAAGTCCTGCGCTACTCGCGCCACCTGATCATGCCCGAGGTGGGCATGGACGGTCAGCAAAAGCTGAAGGCGGCAAAGGTACTGTGCATCGGTACCGGTGGTTTGGGATCACCGCTGGCGCTTTATCTCGCGGCCGCCGGCGTGGGCACCATCGGCCTGGTGGATTTCGACGTGGTCGACGTCACCAACCTGCAACGGCAGGTGATCCACTCCACCGCCGATGTGGGACGCAAGAAGCTGGACTCCGCGGCCGACAAGCTGAAGGCGCTCAATCCATATTTGAATTTGCGCCTGTTCGACACGCGCCTCAGCAGCGAGAACGCGCTCGAACTCTTCCGCGAGTTCGACATTGTGGCCGACGGCACCGACAACTTTCCCACGCGCTACCTTGTCAACGATGCCTGCGTGCTCACCGGCAAGCCCAACGTTTACGGATCGATCTTCCGCTTCGAAGGCCAGGCCAGCGTGTTTGCCACCGAAGCCGGACCCTGCTATCGCTGCCTCTATCCCGAGCCGCCACCGCCGGGGCTCGTCCCTTCCTGCGCCGAGGGCGGTGTGCTCGGCATTCTGCCCGGCCTGGTCGGCGTGATTCAGGCGACTGAAGCCATCAAGCTGATTCTCGGCAACGGCGAGCCGCTGATCGGACGGCTTCTGCTGGTCGACGCGCTGGCCATGAAGTTCCGCGAGCTGAAGCTGCGCAAGAATCCCGACTGCCCGGCCTGCGGAAAAAATCCCACCATCACCAAGCTGATAGACTACGAAGAATTTTGCGGGATTCGTGGAGAAGAAAAACCGGTGCAGAGCGCGAACACTGACATGCAAGTCGAAGAACTGAAACGCCGCCTCGATGCGGGCGACGATCTGTTTATCCTGGACGTGCGCGAGCCGCACGAATACCAGATCTCGAACCTCGGTGGATATTTGATTCCGTTGAACGACCTGCCCAAGCGGGTGAGTGAACTCGACTCCAGCCGCGAAATCGTCGCCCACTGCAAAATGGGCGGACGCAGCGCCAAAGCCGTCGACTTCCTGCGCCAGGCCGGCTTTACCAAGGTCCACAACCTGGCCGGCGGCATCAACGCCTGGGCTGAGCGCATCGACCCGAAAATGCCGAAGTATTGAGTCGTGGTCGGTTCGCGCCGCTGGCAAGCGACGCTTTATATGGGGTCAATCCCAACCGCTGGCGTTGCTGGTGATTCCCACCGCGTTCATTCCTGTCATTCCGAACCGCTTTAGCGTCGGGTCAGGGTATACTTGGTCGCGAAAATCGCAATAGTTCCCGGGCCATCTTTGCCGACCGTTCAAGAAATGAAGCAGCCATGAATAAAGCGCTCGCGATCCTTCTCTGTCTGGCCCTTCCCCTCGCCGCTCTTGGCGGCGACAACTCTTACAAAGTCACATACGACGGCGGGTCGTTGCCCGACACAAAGGCCGGCACAGGAATGAAGTTGTTCATCGAGCCGAACCAGGTTCGCCTGGTTCGGGACAATGCCGAGGTCGTGATTATTCCCGCGTCGGCAGTTACGGAAATCAGTTACGGCCAGGACGTCCATCGCAGAGTCGGGGCGGCGATCGGTCTTGCCGTGGTTTCCCTCGGTATCGGCGCTCTTATGGCTCTCACCAAATCGAAGAAGCACTACGTCGGGTTGACCTGGGCTGACGGAGACAAGAAGGGCGGCTTTGCCATGCAATGTGATAAGAACGACTACCGCGGCGTGCTTGCTGGGCTCGAGGGCGTCACCGGGAAAAAAGCCGTAGACTCCGACGCCATGACGGTTAAAAACTAAGTTTCGCTTTGTCATTCTGACCGACGAAGACCCTATGCAACCCACTGACGCCACAAGAGTGCAGGCACCCATCTCCCGCCCGCTCGCTCTCGCAACCGCTCTCACCTTGGTCGCACTGGCAATCGTGCCCATCACCTCCGCCCAGGCTCCCCCAGCCAGGCCCAATTCTGATCCTTCTTACCAGGCCCTGCGCAACCTGACTCTGGGTAGCGAAGCGGTGAGCGTTACGAATTTCGACCTCAAGCGCGATGCTGCCAAGTTTCATTTGCAGTCGGGTACGGTGTGCTTTGTTGCTCCGATAAACGGCAAGGTCACCGGGGCAGTTTTCGTCGGGGACGGCAACCTGGTTATCGATCCTCCCTCGGCGAACGAGAGAAACGCGCTGAAGTTGTTGACCAAGGAAAATGAGTTTGACGAGACCTTCGGCCAGCTGGTCCTGCGTTTTACCGATTCCACCTATGACGAAATCAAGAAGGCGGGCACCGCCGCCTCCGGAAACTGCGACGCAGGCCTGCTGAGGGACAGCCAGTCGGTGACGCGACACAAGCTCAAGACCAACCTCGAGTCCCGCATTCTAGCCGACGTGCTGAGTACGGAGCCAGGCGGCCTGTTCGTTGCCTTCATCCACGGCAAACGCTATGACGGCCAGGAGCTGTTCACCCTCGACCCATTGGAAGGTGGCGACCAGGTCGACCTCGCAACCTACGACGAGAACAAGTACGGCGACTGGGCTTCGTTCCCGATCTCTGGCCAGCACACTGCCGGCCAGTTTGGGCCGCCCATTCGCATTGACCACCAGCAACTGGATACCACGCTCGAGAAGAACGCCAACCTGATCGGCAAAGCCACCACGACATTTACCGCGCGCCGAAACGGCCTTCGTGTCGTGCCCTTTGATTTGTTCCGCAGTCTGCGAGTCCGCAGCGTCACAGGCGCCAATGGCCAGACGCTTTCCTTTATTCAGGAAGAAAAAAACGAGGACGCGGAGTTCACTGTGATTCTCCCGAACGCACTTTCTGCGAACGAACAGTTCACACTCACGACCGAATACGAGGGCAAGGAAGCGGTCACCAACGAGGGCGGCGGCAACTATTTTCCGGTGGCTCGCATGGACTGGTACCCGAACAACCCCGGCAGCAGTCTGGGAGAGTATGTCACCTACGACATGACCTTCCGCATCCCGAAGGGGATGCAGATCGCCGCCACCGGTGTCCGAAGCAGTGATACCAACGATGGCGGGCAGAACGTCACTGTCTGGAAGAGCGAGGCCCCACAAACCGTGGCAGGCTTCAGCTTCGGAAAGTTCAAAGTCGAAGAAGCTAAAATCGAAAAACCGGAATATCTGATCCAGTCTTTTGCCAACCAGGAGTCGCCCGACTGGGTAAAGTCGATACTGCACGTCGCGGAAGGGGAGGAATCGCCGAGTGGAGGCGGCCAATTTGGCGCATTGGCCCAGCGTCCTGAGGTTGCGCTGGGCACCATGAGCACAACCGGCCTGAATAAGAAGTCTCTGGCCGAAGGCCAGCTCGCGGTGCAGCTCTACTCCGATTATTTCGGCCCATCCTTGTTCAAGCACCTGCAGCTCACGCAGCAGACCGCGTGCAACTTCGGCCAATCATGGCCCGAACTGGTGTGGATTCCCATCTGCTATTACTTCGATACCACCGTGCGCCACCAGCTAGGCATGGATTATGGCGACCGCGGCTACTGGAAGGCAGTGACGCCACATGAGGTGGCACACCAATGGTGGGGACACACCGTCGGTTTTGCTTCTTATCGGGACCAGTGGATGAGCGAGGGTTTTTCTGACATGTCCGCGTCCCTTTACCTGAGCTTGATCGAAAAAGATCCGAAGAAGTTCATCACGTTCTGGAACGACGAGCGCGAACTGCTCCTGGAGCGCGATCCGCATGGGTTTCGCGCCATCGATGCCGGCCCCCTCACCATGGGCTATCGCACCAGCAACTCACGCACGGGCTTCGACACCACCCGCCGCCTCATCTATCCCAAGGGTGCCTACGTTCTGCACATGGTCCGCATGATGATGCGCGACCGTCAGGGCGGAGACAGAACTTTCAAAGACACCATGCAAGACTTCGTCAAGACTTATAGCGGCAAAGCCGCGACCACTGAAGATTTTAAGGCCATAGTGGAAAAACACATGACCGCGGAGATGGACCTGGAAAGCAACCACAGGATGGACTGGTTCTTCAACGAGTACGTCTACGGCACGCAATTGCCAACCTATAAATTCGATTCTTCCTTCGATACCGGAGCTGATGGCGATATCGTGCTCAGCCTCAAACTCTCACAATCGAATGTGGACGAAAAGTTCCGCATGCTGGTGCCGCTTTACCTTGAACTGGCGGAAGGAAACATTGTCTTCATGGGCCGCGCCCGGTTGCTCGGGAATAGTTCCGTGGAGCAGAAAGTTCCGCTCAAGGGATTGAAGACCAAGCCGAAGCGCGCGGTCATCAACTACTACGACGACGTACTGGCCACGCCGAACTAACAGAAAAAAGGGAGCGCAACGCGCGCTCCCTTCTCTGCTTCGGTCGGCTGCGTTTCTTACTTGCTGCTTCCGCTCGCCGGCATCTCCTCTGCTGACGCGCCGATCTCGAGGGCATATTTCTTTCCCTGGAATCGAGCGCCGGAGAGTTCAGTTGTACCGTTACCGCCGTCCTTGGTCACGGCCGCATTGTTGGCCGCATTCTGCTGAAGTTCCACGATCCGAGCCGGGACCTTGGCCACCACATTCTTTCCCTGCATGATGCTCAGTTCCACGCTGGGGCCGCTGCCTTCCCACTGCAGTTTGTAGTCGCCCGCCTTCAGCGTGGTCCCATTCACCGTCACCGCGTGATTGATTTCAAGCGACTGCTTGTTGGCGGATGCGGCAAATGCGCTGGCGGCAAACAGCGCCAGGCCCAGAACTCCGGTGGTCTTCATCGCTTTTGAAACTGTCGTGAACGTCATGATCGCTCCTTTTATTTTCTTTCCCGAATGTGCGTCGGGAATCGGTTGGGGGCGGCACCAGTTCGCGACCTCGCGAGAAAACGCTTGCGTTTTGCAGCGCGTCGCCTACAATGCAGCACGTTGGGGTTCAGCAAGCGCGGGCCGCAAGGCTACGTTTGCTTTTGGAAGCTTTCTCGACTGGGCCGCCAAACCGAGTGTGAGAAAGCTTCCCGAACCCCCGCAAATCCTTCCCGGCAGCCGCTTCCGCC
>Ga0209698_10004894_pt1 | contig 14589 bp, 13 predicted proteins | sample LitLauG_LLR_2012_FD_187203 | JGI IMG/M metagenome (GOLD analysis project Ga0209698, IMG submission 187203) | Freshwater sediment microbial communities from Pennsylvania, USA - Little Laurel Run_MetaG_LLR_2012 (SPAdes) (version 2) | ecosystem: Environmental > Aquatic > Freshwater > Creek >...
TCGCCGCCGTGCTCGATCATCGCCTCGACATTCTCGGGTGTCGCCTCGAGATGAAACTGCAGGCCGATCACGCGTCGGCCGATCTGGAAGGCCTGATTGTCGCAGGCGCGTGTACGGGCCAGGCGCACCGCGCCGCTTGGAAGATCGAAAGTTTCGCCATGCCAGTGGAAGGCGGGAAACTGCGGCGGGAAACGAAACGCATCGACGTCGCCTTGCACGCCGTTCACGGCAAACCAGCCGATTTCCTTCACTGGATTGCGATACACGCGCGCGCCGAGCGCGCTGGCGATCAGTTGCGCTCCGAGACACACCCCGAGCAGCCGCACATCCGCTTCCATGGCCTGGCGCAGGAAACTCTTTTCCGCTGCCAGCCAGGCGAAGCTGGCTTCGTCGTTCACGCTCATCGGCCCGCCCATCGCCATGACCAGATCGCTGCCCTCCAGCGGCGGCAGCGTCGCACGCTCGAAGAGGCGCGCATACCGGACCGTGCAGCCGAGGCGAGCAAGCGGGCCGGCCAGGTTGCCGATTCCTTCGAAGGAAGCGTGCTGCAACACCAGAACGTTCACCCCAATCCCCTGTCGTAGCACCTCATCATGTCAAAAAATGCCAGAACCATCCGCGTCGGCGACCGTGACATCGTGGTCGACTCCGAAGGTTACCTGAGCAACTTGAGCGACTGGTCGGAGGAATTTGCAGTCGCTCTCGCGCGGCAGGAACAGTTACAACTCACCGACGAGCACTGGCAGGTCATTCGCTACTTGCGAGCGTATTGGGAGGAACGCGCAGTCCAGGCTCAGGTACGGGAAATGATCCGCCATTTCTCCAGACTCTGGGGCCCCGAGCGGGGCAGCAACCGGCATCTGCACGACCTGTTCCCGCGAGGCGGGCCCCAGAAGCAAGGCAATCGCCTTGCGGGTCTGCTTCGGACGAAGGGAGAGCACTGAACGCCTGCGGCAGAACCAGGCTTGTCGGCTCAGGCCGCGGCCTTATTCCTGAACCTCGGCTGCAAAGCCAACCCCAAGCTGCATTGTGAGATGGAGAAGCAACCTCTTTCAGTCGAAGAACCGAAGGCGGCGTCGCCCACCTCGCGTGCGGCGGACTTCGCCCTCTGGCGCCTCGGATTCCGTCCCTTCTATCTGATCGCCAGCGCATTCGCCGCGCTGTCGATCGCGTTTTGGTCGCTGCAATACAGCGGCCTGCTCACCTTTGCCTATCTGCCCGGGCCGCTGTGGCACGCCCATGAAATGCTGTTTGGCTACACATTGGCGGTGGTGGCGGGTTTCCTTTTCACCGCCGTGCGCAACTGGACCCAGCATGAAACGCCGACGGGACTGCCGCTTATGGCCATTGCCGCGCTCTGGCTGGCCGGCCGCGTTCTGGTGGTGACTCCATTCGGGTGGGCTGCGGCGGTCGTCAACGTGGCGTTTCCGCTGGCCGTCGCCATCGGTATCGGCGTGCCGCTGGTGCGAAGCGGCAACCGCCGCAACTGGTTTTTCATCCCGCTGTTCGTCCTGCTCGCCGCAGCGGAACTCGCGACTCACCTGGTGCGTCTTGGCCGCGTCGAACTTGCGCCCTGGGCGGGCGTGCGCCTGGGCCTGGACGTCGTCCTTTTCATCATCGCAGTGATGGCTGGCCGTGTGATACCGATGTTCACCAACAATGGCATTGCCGGCGCCAAGGCGCGGCGATTGCCGTGGCTCGAGCGCGCTGCGCTGGCCAGTCTGCTGCTGCTGGCGGTGGCGGACCTGGCGGGGTTGCGAGGAGCCGCGCTGGCAGCCATTCTGATTGGGGCCGCGGTTTGCCATCTTCTGCGCTGGTCGTTCTGGCAGCCGCACCGGACCTGGCGTGTGCCTCTGGTCTGGGTTCTGCACCTCGGATACCTTTGGATACCGATTCACCTCGCCTTGCGCGCGCTGGCGGAATATCAGTTCGTGGCGGCGCCGCTGGCTACCCACGCTCTGACGATCGGTTCCATTGGCGGCCTGACGATCGGCATGATGACGCGTACCGCGCGCGGCCATACGGGGCGGCCCCTAATTGCGGACGGATTCGAGATCACGAGTTATGTCCTGGTCCAGGCAGCGGCGCTGGTTCGCGTCTTTCTGCCCTTGCTGCTCGCCGGGATCTATCTCGGATCCGTTTTACTGTCCGGCTTGCTGTGGTCCGCAGGATTTGCACTGTACGCGGTGCGCTATTGGCCGATCCTGACGCGGCCCCGCTTCGACGGCCGGCCAGGCTGAGCAATGGACTACTTTGTACTGAAAGCGGTTCACATCAGCGCCGTTTTCCTCTCGTCGGCGGGCTTTCTCGCGCGCGGAATCGGCCGCTTCGCAGGCGCGCGCTGGGTCGGATCGCGCGCGGCGCGTACCTTGCCCCACCTGGTCGACTCGGTGCTGCTTGCGTCGGCCATAGCACTGGCGGTGTCCCTCCGTCTGTCACCGCTGTCGAGCACCTGGCTGCTTGCGAAGATAATCGGCTTGTTCGTCTACGTCGCACTGGGCATGGTGGCGCTGCGGTTCGGGCGCACGCCGCGCACGCGCACTGTCGCCTGGTTCGGCGCGCTATTCGTCTTTGCATACATCGTCACGGTCGCAATCAGCAAGAACCCGCGTGGGATGTTTGCCTAGACCGCCTGGGGCCGCGCGGGCCACGGCGTTTTCGCTCCCATCCTGTTGCGTGATCTCGTCAAGGCTGTTGTTTCGCGAGCTCTTCCCCTAGCGGAACAGAGCGATCGCCTTGGAGAGCGTCATCCAGATTCCCCACGCCAGCGGGATGCCGACCGCCAGCCAGGCGAGCCACAACTTGACCCGGTTTCCAGGCCGGGCGTAGCCGGAAGGGGGCTCGTTTGCCGCTTCCGCGATGCCCGCTTCCTGCACCAGGCGGGTCTCCGATTTCAGCTCAGCTTCCGTCATGAAATGCTTTTCGTCGACCGGCCGCACCAGCCGATTGCAGAGGAAACCCAGCGCGAGCAGCGCGCATAACACGTACATCGTGATGTCGTATACCGCGGCGCGCGGGACTCCGTGTGCCAGCTGATACTCGCGGATGTAGTTCACGATGACCGGCCCGAAGATGCCGGCGGCCGACCACGCGGTGAGCAGTCTTCCATGGATGGCTCCAACCATTTGCGTGCCGAACATGTCGGCAAGATATGCAGGCACTGTCGAGAATCCGCCGCCATACATCGAAAGAATGACGCAGAACGCACCGACGAACAGGGCGACATAGCCGGCATGACCGGACCAAGGCACCGAGAAATACAGGGCGATTCCCAACAGGAAGAATGTGTAGTAGGTGGTCTTGCGACCGATCAGATCCGAGATCGAGGCCCACCCGAAGCGACCGCCGATATTGAACAGGCTGAGCAGACCGGTGAAACCGGCCGCGGTTGCGGCGATCATTCCCCTCTGCATCATCGTCAAATCGCTGAATCTGGCGTCGATGCCGACCAACTTGCCGCCAAAAACCTCCTGGAGCATCGGCGATGCCATCCCGATCACGCCGATTCCGGCCGTGACGTTCAGGCACAGGACCCACCAGATGAGCCAGAACTGCGGTGTCTTCAGCGCTTCATCGACATGGACGTGCCGAGCCGTGATGAGGCTGCTCCTGGAAGCGGCAGGAGCCCAGCCAGCCGGTTTCCAGTGCGGCGGGGGGATTCGATAGCCGAAGGCGCCGCTTAACATGAACACGAGATAGATCGCCGCCAGGGTGAGGAACGTCTGCCAGACCCCGACCGACGCCAGCGTCTGGTAACGCTTCATCAGGATATCGGCCAGCGGCGCGCCGATCATGGCTCCGCCGCCGAACCCCATGATCGCCATGCCAGTGGCCATCCCGCGGCGGTCCGGAAACCACTTGATCAGGGTGGATACGGGCGATATGTAGCCCAGTCCCAGGCCGATGCCGCCGATCACCCCGGCGCCGATCCACATCAGCCAGAGCTGATGGAGGTACACGCCGATGGCCGCGATCACCAGGCCGCCGCACCAGCAGACCGCCGCGACGACGCCCGCCTTGCGCGGGCCGGCGTGCTCGAGCCAGCCTCCCCAAAGTGCAGCGGCACCCCCGAGGAAGATGAAGAACAGCGTGAACATCCATCCAAGCGAGCTGATCCGCCAGTCGCAACTCGTCGTAACCAGTTCCTGCAGCAACGAAGTCCCGGCGGGGCAGGCAACCGGGGTGTTGATGCCGATGGCGTGCGACAGCGGCAGCCAGAACACGCTGAACCCGTACGCCATGCCGATGCACAAGTGGATCGCCAACGCGCACGGCGGGACCAGCCAGCGATTGAAGCCTCGCGCCGCGACCGTCCGCTCCTTGGCGAGCATGCCGATAACCTCGCCCGCCGGGCCGGTGCCCAATAGACCCTCGGTACTCGCCATAGGATTCTCCCTGGCTCGTGGTTCCGGATATGTCGTGATACGATATATAAAAATAATATCGTATGGCGATATATTGTCAATCGTCGCATTGAGTGGTCCAATTCGAACGCCGGGCCAAGAGACTTTGAAACGATTCTGAAGAGTGAACGACGCCGGAAAGCCACCAGGTACGCGCCTCGGAAAGTCCGACTACGAGAGGCTGGCCGCTTTCCGGTACACGCTGCGCCGCTTTCTTTCGTTCAGTGAAGCCGCGGCGCGGGAAATCGGGCTCGCGTCGCAGCAATATCAGGCGCTGCTTGCGGTGAAGGGCTTTCCGGGACGGGAGGCGATCACCGTCAATGAGCTGGCTCAACGGCTTCTGATCAGGCACAACAGTGCCGTCGGCCTGGTCAATCGGCTCGAAGCCGAAGGGCTTGTCCGGCGCCAGTCGGCGGTCGAGGATCGGCGCAAGGTCGACATCCTGCTTACGCCCAAAGGGTCGCTCGCCTTCGAGCAGCTCGCTGCGACGCATCACGCAGAATTGGCTCGCATCGGACCCGAACTTCGCGACTTTCTCAAGTACCTGTCGCGCCCTGCCTCTTCAGCGCCCGCGCCGAATGCAAAGCGCCCGCGGCAGAACCGGCGGTAATGCACCCGAGCGCCGCGCAGGCAGGCGCAACCCGCTGAATCTTCAAGGCGAATCATCCTTCTTGCAGGACCGAATGCTCTGAACTCCAGATCGCTTACGGGTGTCGAACGTTGCACACCCTTGCATTCGATGCGATGTGATGGACAGAGTGCTTGCTTGGCTGGGTCGGGCACTCGCCGGGTATCTCTTGAAACCGCGGCGCCAGGGCGCGCTGGTCGCCACGTCGCCGCCGGAAAAGCTCGCGGGGGCGCTCGAGCCGGGCGACATCGTACTGATCGAGGGCAACACGCGCCTGAGCGTCGTGATCAAGTACCTTACGCAGTCCACCTGGTCGCACGCGGCGCTCCACGTGGGCGACGCGCTCGGCGCGCCGCCGCCCGGGGAGGAGCCGAAGGTGTTCATCGAAGCGGACCTGCGCGAAGGCGTGCGTGCCGTGCCGCTGTCCGACTACGCCGGCCTGCACACGCGCATCTGCCGGCCGGTGGGGCTTTCCCCGCAAGACCTGCGCCAGGTGATCGCGTTCGCGGTTTCGCGCATCGGAGAACCTTACGACCTGAAGAACGTGTTCGACCTTGCGCGGTACCTTTTGCCCACGCCGCCCGTGCCTTCGCGCTGGCGCCGCCGGATGCTCGCACTCGGAAGCGGCGACCCGACACGCGCCATCTGCTCGACGCTGATCGCGCAGGCCTACGAGTCGGTGCGCTACCCGATTCTTCCACTGTACGTTCCGCTGCAGGCGGGCAAGCACGCGCAGGATGCGCACCAAGAACTGCTGCATATCCGCCACTACAGCCTGTTCACGCCGCGCGACTTCGATATCTCGCCCTACTTCGCCATCGTCAAGCCGACTCTCGTACACGGCTTCGCCTACCAGAAGCTGCACTGGGCGCAGGATGCGGCCCATCCGGGAACGAACAGCGACGCCCTGATCGACCGAAGCAACTAGCCTGAGGATGGGGTCGTTGTCGCCCGTCTCCATGTCCGGACCCGATCTGCACCCGGAACCGAGGCTGCCGGACGGAGATCCCGATCGTCAACCTACCGCCCGCGCAGGCGAGACGTGGCTTGCACCAACCGGGTGCCGTGGAGCGTCTGTTCAAGCTATTCAGCGACACGGCCTTGTTGCAGGGTCAATGCCACACTTCAAGAAAGGTGAGCAATCCAGCGGCACCTTTTCCATGAGCGCCAACCGTGCGGCGGCCGCATTCATCAACTCGTTTTAGCCATGCCGCAAAGGTGGACAAGCGACGCAGCGACTTGCGTGTAGCTGGCTGATGCGAAGACCGGGTTTAGGAACGACCACGAAAGTGTGATCGACGTTCGCCCGAACACTGAAGTACTTTGCATCGCAGCGATGGTCAAGAAAAACTCGGAGCCGGGCGAACTCGAACGTTCGATCGTCCTTCCCCGAGATCAGGAGAACGACCATGTCGGTACTGCATCCGCGGATTGGCAGACGGCATTTTTTGGCCTCCACTTGATCGGCGCGCCTTGATGATGGCGGCGAACCCGCTCTTGCTCGCAGCGGCACTCGCTTGCGCAATCGGGGCCCCGATTGAAACCTTGGCCCAGGGTGGAAGCACGATGCCGCCAGCAGCCCCCGCACCCGTCAAATTAGGCGTTGAAGGCACGTTCCCTTCGCTGAGCGGCGCGACCGGGTGGCTCAACTCGCAGCCATTGACCGCGCAGAGCCTGCGCGGAAAAGTCGTGCTCGTCGACTTCTGGACATACACGTGCGTCAACTGGCGACGCACGCTTCCGTATGTCCGTGCCTGGGCCCAGAAATACAAGGGTCAGGGACTGGTCGTGATCGGTGTTCACACACCGGAGTTCTCATTCGAGGGAAACGTCGACAACGTCCGCTGGGCTGTCAAAGACATGAGAATCGACTATCCGGTCGCCATCGACTCGGACTATGCCGTATGGCGCGCCTTCAACAACGAATACTGGCCGGCCCTCTATTTCATCGATGCACAGGGACGCGTCCGGCATCACCAATTCGGCGAGGGCGATTACGATCAGTCGGAAAGGATCATTCAGCAGCTGCTTTCCGAAAACAGCATCGCCGGTATCAGTCAAGTACTCGCTTCAGCCGACCCGCAGGGCGCGGAGGTCGCGGCCGATTTGGGCGCCCTGAAGAGTCCCGAAAGCTATGTCGGCTACGACCTCGCGCAGAACTTTGCTTCTCCCGGTGGCACGGTGGTCGACAAGCCGCACGCCTATGCGGCTCCCGCCGGTTTGAAAGTCAATCATTGGGCATTTTCCGGTGATTGGACCGCAGGAAGAGAGGCCGCTCGACTGAACAACGCCAACGGCCGGATCGTGTACCGGTTCCACGCGCGCGATCTTAACCTCGTGATGGGACCGGCGGCGCGCGGAACCCCGGTGCGGTTCCGTGTGCTCATCGATGGGCGGCCGCCGGGCGCGGCTCACGGAGCCGACGTCGACGAGCAGGGTAACGGCACTGTGACCGAACAGCGGCTGTATCAGTTGATCCGGCAACCGAAACCCATTGCCGACCGCCAGTTCGAGATCGAGTTTCTCGATCCGGGTGTCGAGGCGTTCGATTTCACGTTCGGCTGAGGAAAGAGCATGGCCAAGCTGAAGTTTTCGAGCTCGAAAGGCACGTCCCTGCTTTCGGTCGCTGCCATCGTCTTGTGCGCAACGGCTGCTTCGGCGCAAAGCGCAAGGGACGCTTGCGGGCGCACCTCGGTCATCCCGCTCACCGGCGAAGAGCCCCCGGCAAAGATCCTCATCGATCCTCCGCTGGCCGGACCGCTCGCCTCCCGGGGGGTGGCGATCATCGAATATTGCACCCAGAACCTGCACCTTGCGCCGGTGTTCGGCCCGGATGCCTTGGCTGTCTCGCCGCGCGTCGGACACATTCATGTAAGAGTCGACGATGCCTCATGGGTGTGGGCCGATGCGAGTGGCAACCCCGTCATCCTGATGGGCCTTGTCCCCGGTCCGCACAAAGTGCTCATTGAACTGGAGGACGCGAACCATCACACCCTCGACAAAGGCACGGTCGCATTTGTGATTCCGGGAAAGAATGCGGCCGAAAAGCCGCATTGATATACGCCAATCTGATCCGTCGATCAAAAAACTTTGCTTGCGCCAGGACGCGCGTGTCGAGCACGATACGCGGGAGCGTCAACTGGTGCGCGGCGCAGGTGGTGCCCCCTGTGCGACGCACCAAAGCCAGACCGCTCGAGGTCCGTTGACGCCACGCCACCGAGGCGCTACAAAGTTATCAGGGTCCATGGGAAGAAGAGAAGAATCGGACCCGTCGCGGCGGCTGCCGAAGGAGGGGCACGATGACTACAAACGCGTCGCAGGGGCAGGCAGCGCCCGTCCCCATGGGCCTGAAGGCGCTGTGGCTGAGGGAAGACTGGTGGGCGATCTGGATCGGCCTCGGGGTCGTCGTTGTCGGAATCATTCTGTTCCTTAACGGCAGCACCGCTCTCAAATTGCTCGCCGTCAACCCCGGCGGTCTGAAGTGGGCGAATTTCGGACAGCTCGCAGACCACTTCGCGTCCAATGCGGGCCGCTATGCCGTCCAGTTCCTGGTCTTCGCATCCATTTTCGGTGTTACGTCGGCCATCATGGGCATCAATCTGCGGCGATTCCTGGTCGGGTTCGTCTTCATCTACCTGCTGTCGGTTTGCATGTTCGCGGTCGGCGGCTGGGTCAATGCCGCCAAGTACAACCTGGAGCCGCCTCTGGTGGCGCTGGTGGTGGGCCTGGTGCTGGCCAATACGGTGCCGCTTTCAAAGGTTTTCGAAGATGCCTTCCGCGTCGAGTACTACGTGAAGCTCGGCATCGTTCTGCTGGGGGCAACCTTCCCCATCACCCTGGTGGCGACCGCAGGTCCGGTGGCGATCGGCCAGGCGACCATCATCTCGCTGCTGACGGCATTCACCATCTACTTCCTGGGCACGCGCGTGTTCGGCATCGATCGCAGGCTGGGCGCGGTATTGAGCGTCGGCGGCGCCGTCTGCGGCGTTTCGGCGTCGATGGCGATCGCCGCCTCGGTGGGCGCCAAGCGCGAGCACCTTTACACGTCGGTCACACTGGTGGTGGTCTGGGCATTGATCATGATTCTCGTTCTGCCGTTCGTGTCGCAGGCGCTGCAACTGCCGGCCGGCGTCGCCGGCGCCTGGATCGGCACCTCGGAATTCGCCGACGCGGCCGGGTTCGCCGCCGCCTCGACCTACGGCAAGATGGCCGGCAACGAGGAGGTCTCGATAAGAGCGTTCACGCTGATGAAGGTCATCGGCCGCGATCTGTGGATCGGCATCTGGTCCCTGGTGTGGGCACTGATCGCCACAACCCGGTGGGAGAAGCAGGAGACCGGGGCTGCGCCGGGAATCGGGGAGATCTGGCGGCGCTTTCCCAAGTTCGTCATCGGCTTCTTCGTCGCTTCGATCATCGTCAGCTTTTTCACCCAAGGCTACGACGCCAGCACCCTGAAGAAGGTGGTCAAGCCGGCGCTGATGGATCCGATCGGGGCGCTGCGTGGCTGGACTTTCATCTTCTGCTTCCTGTCGATCGGGCTCTCGACCAGGTTCCGCGAACTCAAGGTGGTGAGCCGGGGCGCTTTCCTGGCCTTCTCGCTCGGCGTTGTCGTCAACGTGATCGCGGGATGGCTGCTGTCGGTCCGCATTTTTGGCGACTACTGGGCGGGCTTATGATGACGCGGGGCTGCTGTGGCAACTGCGGCCACTTCGCGGCGGGCCCCCATAGCCTCGAAAGCCAGGTCGCCGGGTTGAAGATCCTGAGCTCGGCGTTCGGCTCGATACGCGATGAGACCGGTCTGTGCCGGATGCGGGACTTCTTCTGCATGCCGGACCATCACTGCCCGGATTGGCAGGAGCGGCGCACAGCGGATACCCGGGGCTGCGCCGCGCCGGGCGCGCCGGGCGGCGCTTAGAGTGACCAGGGTATCGAAAGCTGCGGGGAGATGATGGCGGAAGTTATCGCTACGGGCGACACGATCCTCGTGGTCGGCGGCGGCATCAGCGGTATGACCGCGGCGCTCGAAGCCGCGGAGTGTGGCAAGAAGGTCGTGCTGATCGAGAAGTCGGCAACACTCGGCGGGCGCACCGCCCTGCTCTACCGCTACTTTCCCAAGCTGTGCCATCCGGCCTGCGGGCTGGAGATCAACCTGCGACGCATCAAGGGCAACCGCAACGTGCGGGTCCTGACGCTGGCCGAGGTGGCAAGGATCGAGGGCCGGCGCGGTGATTACAACGTGACGCTGCGGATCATGCCGCGCCATGTCAACGAGAACTGCACCGCGTGCGGTGCCTGCGCCGACGCAGTAAGCGCGCAGATTCCGAATCCCTGGAACTACGACCTGAACCGGATCAAGGTCGCTTACCTGCCGCACGCGATGGCCTACCCGCAGCGTTACGTGCTCGACCCCTCGGCCCTGGGCACGCCGGACGCCGAGAAGGCGAAAGCAGCATGCCGGTACGGTGCGATCGACCTCGACATGAAAGAGCAGAGCATCTCGCTCAGGGTCGCCGCGGTGATCTGGGCGACCGGCTGGAAGCCCTATGACGCGGCCAAGATCCAGCCCTATGGCTACGGCCGCTACGCCAACGTGATCACCAGCGTCGAGTTCGAGCGCTTGGCCGACCCGCGCGGGCCGACCGCCGGCCGGATCGTGCGCCCCTCCGACGGCAAGGAGGCAAGGAACATCGCGTTCATCCAGTGTGCCGGCTCGCGCGACGAGAATCACCTGCGGCACTGCTCGCGCATCTGCTGCATGGCCTCGCTCAAGCAGACCCAGTTCGTGCGCGAAGCCTACGGCGAGGCGGCACGCTCCACCATCTACTACATCGATATCCGCGCCATCGACCGCTTCGAGGACTTCTACCGCAAAGTCCAGGCCGACAAGACCGTGACGTTCGTGAAGTCCAAGCCGGCTCGCATCAGCGAGCACTCCACCACGGGCGACGTCACCCTGCATGGCGTCGACACCGAGGGGTATCACCGCTACGCAACGCCGCACGATCTCGCGGTGCTCGCCATCGGCATGGAACCCTCGGTGCGGGGCGCCCAGATTCCGGCCCAGGTGCTGGAAGACTCCAGCGGGTTCTTGCAGTCCTCGCCCGATGCCTCCGTGTTCGGCGCCGGATGCGCGACCAGCGCACTGGACGTGAATCGCTCGGTGCAGAGCTCCACCGCCGCTGCGCTGCGCGCCATCCAGGTTGTCAACCGCATGGCGAGGGTCGAATCGTGAAGACAGCGGCCCATATCTGCGGCGGCTGCGGCATCGCCGAGCGCCTTGACACCGGGCGGCTCGCGAAGGTCGCCGAGCGCGATGGCAAGATGGACCTCGTGCGGCAGCATCCGTTCCTGTGCTCGTCCGAGGGCGTGCAGACGATCCGCGCGGACATCGAGAAGGAAGGCGTGACGCACCTGGTGCTCGCCGCCTGCTCGCGGCGCGCCAAGACCGAGGCGTTCAACTTTCCCGAAGCGGCCCTCGCGCGCGCCAGCCTGCGCGAAGGCGTGATCTGGGTGCAGCCGGCGACCGACGATGCGCGTGAAATCGCGCAGGAAATGGCCGACGACTACCTGCGCATTGGCTGCGCCGAGGTCAAGCGGATGCAGGTGCCCGCGGGTAACCCCCAGGCCGGCAAGAACCGGCGCATCCTGGTGGTGGGCGGCGGCGTTTCCGGCCTGACCGCGGCGCTGGAAGCGGCCAACACCGGATACGAGGCGCTCATCGTCGAAAAAGCGCCGCGGCTGGGCGGCTGGGCGGCGCAGCTTCACCGCCGCGTCCCCGACCGGGAACCCTTCAGGGACCCGGCGGATACCGGCGTTGCCGCGCTGGTCGGCGCTGTCTCGGGTCATCCGCTCATTCGGATCCACCTGGGTGCATCGCTCGCCAGGACCTCCGGCGCCCCGGGCCGTTTCACGGCAACCATCGCGTCGGCACAGGGCGAGATCGTCGAAGAGGTGGGTGCGATCGTGCAGGCGACCGGCTTCACGCCGTACGACGCCAGCCGCCTGACCGAGTTCTCATACGGAAAATCCCCGGACATCGTCGACCAGGCTGGCCTGGAGCAGCTCGCGAAACAAGCCGACGGCAAGGCAATTGTCAGGCCGAGCAACGGCGCGCCGGTGGGGACGGTGGTCTTCGTCCAGTGCGCCGGGCAGCGAGACGATTCGGGCAGGCACCTGCCTTACTGCTCGGGTTTTTGCTGTGCCGCCTCGATCAAGCAGGCGATGTATTTCAAGGACGCCAATCCCGGCACCAACACGGTGGTGATCTATACCGACCTGCGCGTGCCCGGCAACGGCGAGGATTTCTACCGCTCGGCGCAAGCCAAGGGCGTGACCTTTACCAAAGGCAAGGTGTCCGCGGTCGAGCCGGACGGCACGATCCGGTTCCGGGATCTGATCCTCGACGAGGAAGCGGCGATCGCGGCCGACCTGGTCGTGCTCGCGACCGGACAGGTGCCGAACTCGGGCGTGGACATCGAGGCGCCTGAGCGGCAAGACGCGAACGGCGTGAAGCCGATTTCGATCCTGAATCTCGACTACCGCCAGGGCAAGGATGTGCCGCAGCTGCGCGACGGGTTTTCGGATTCGCACTTCATCTGCTTCCCCTACGAGACTCGCCGCACCGGCATCTACACCGCGGGGCCGGTGCGGCGGCCGATGGACATCGCGCAGGCCACCGAGGACGCGACTGGCGCGGCGCTGAAGGCGATCCAGGCAGTGGAGAATTCGCAACTCGGCCGCGCCGCGCACCCGCGCTCGGGCGACCTGTCGTTCCCGATCGTTCGGCTCGACGGCTGCACCCAGTGCAAGCGCTGCACCGTCGAGTGCCCTTTCGGCGCCATCGAAGAGGAGGCCAGGGGCTTTCCCGTCTTCAACGAAAGCCGCTGCAGGCGCTGCGGGACTTGCATGGGCGCCTGCCCGGTGCGGGTGATCTCGTTCGACAACTACTCGGTAGACAGCGTGTCCGCGCAGATCAGGGCGGTCGAGGTCCCGGACGAGACCGAGGACAAGCCGCGCATCCTGATCCTCGCCTGTGAAAACGACGCCTTGCCGGCCCTCGACATGGCAGGCATGCAGCGCCTGTCATACAGCGCGTTCGCGCGCGTCGTACCCGTGAGGTGTCTGGGCTCGGTGAACGTGAGCTGGATCACCGACGCGATCAACGCCGGTTACGACGGCATCATGCTGATGGGGTGCAAGCACGGGGACGACTACCAGTGTCACTTCGTCAAGGGTTCGGAGCTTGCCGCCTACCGGATGAGCAAGGTCGAGGACACCCTGAAACAGATGTCTCTCGAGAGCGAGCGCGTCGCGACCTACGAGGTCGCGATCACCGACGTGGAGCGGCTGCCCAGACTCATCGACGAATATGCGAAGACTATCGAGCGCATCGGCCTGTCGCCGATGAAGGGGTTCGCATGAGCGCATACGGCGCCGATTTTCTCAAGGAGGTCGAGGCGCGCGTCGAGGAAGGCGAATGGGTGAAGATGTGCATGCAGTGCGGCGTGTGCGCGGGCTCCTGCCCTTTCGGAGACCACTGGGAGCACTCGCCGCAGAAGATCTTCATGATGATCCGCGCCGGCAAGCGCGAGCAGGTGCTGAGCTCCGAGTCGATGTGGATGTGCACCTCCTGCTACAACTGCGTAGTGCGCTGCCCGCGCGAGCTGCCGATCACGCAGATCATGCACGGCCTGGCCACGTATGCGGAGCGCCTCGGGCTGGCGCCGAAGATGCAGCCGACGCGTCGTTTCTCGCTGGTGTTCTGGAACAACTGCACCCGGACCGGGCGGGTGAACGAGCTCAAGCTCGTCATGCAGGTGTATTTCCGCAATGGGCTCATGAGCGGGCTGAAAGAGATGTGGAACATGCGCCGGGTCGCGCTCGGTCTTCTGCTGGCCAAGCGCATCAATCCATTCGAGCTGTTCCTGCCCCACAAGTGCAAGGACCGCAAGGGCATCCAGGCGATGCTCACAAAGGCCTATCAGATCGAGGACCGGAAACGGGGGTTCAGCCGATGACAAAGGAATACGCGTTCTACCCCGGCTGCTCCTCGCAGCTGCGCGGATCGGCCTCCAACTACCTGACCAGCGTGAACTCGATGTGCGAGACGCTCGACATCAAGATGACGCCGATTCCGGACTGGAACTGCTGCGGTGCTTCGATCAGCTACGCGGGCAGCGGCGAACTCGCGCGCCACGTGATGAATGCGCGCAACTTCGCGCTCGCGGAGACGCACCTGCCGGGACAGGACTTGGTCGCCACTTGCGCCGCGTGCTGGCTCGGCGCCAGGGAAACCCGGGAAAAGCTCGATGCCAGCAGCCAGCTGATGGCCGAGACCAATGAAGCGCTGAAGCAGGCAGGCCTGCAGTACCAGGCCAAGGCACAAGTGCGCCACATGGTCGAGGTGCTGATCGAGGATGTCGGCTACGAGGCGATCGCCAAGCCGGTCGTGAAGCCGCTCGAGGGCGTGAAGTTCGCCGGCTACGTCGGCTGCCAGACAAACCGCCCCTTCGGGATCGCCGGCGAGTCGTTCGAGAATCCGATGTACCTGGACAAGAT
>Ga0209698_10004896_pt1 | contig 14584 bp, 18 predicted proteins | sample LitLauG_LLR_2012_FD_187203 | JGI IMG/M metagenome (GOLD analysis project Ga0209698, IMG submission 187203) | Freshwater sediment microbial communities from Pennsylvania, USA - Little Laurel Run_MetaG_LLR_2012 (SPAdes) (version 2) | ecosystem: Environmental > Aquatic > Freshwater > Creek >...
GTCTCGGCGGCAACATTTGGAGTCAAAGGTGATTCGGAAAGAACCTTCTTCACTGTCTTTTTGATTAGATATTTCGGGGTCATATTCCACTTAGTATTTCCATTCCAATTCGGTTTCCATCGGCAAACAAACGAAATGAAAAGTTAAATTTTTCTGCTGCCACCAACATTCGGTCGAGAGTTTGACCACGCATTTTGGGGTCGTGGCGAATTACTCCGAAATACATTACGACGGTTCCCGAACGACTGAACTCCCATCGGTCAATTGCTGTGCGACCAACGTGCTTTCGGATAAAACTGACGATTGCTGCCGCTTTTCCCCTTCGGTCTGGCTGTTCAGATGGTTTTGGCTTCTTCGGCTCAAATATCTCGGGCAACAAATTTGATAATTGTATGCTCATATTAGCCGACATAAATCAAAAGCGGAACACCTTTCAAGGTATCTTGGATTTGTTGATTGAGCATTGCTTGCTTCTCCATCTGAGCAAACTTACCGGCGGCTTCGAGTTGTTCTTTCAAAGTATCAAGCAAACGTTGCTTGGTCTCTTGAGCCTCGGCACGGAGTTCAGCACCATCCAGAGTTACTTCGCCACCGGGAATAGGAATAACTTGGTGCTTCTGACGAATGGCTCCAAGGATTTCTTTGCAGTTGGCAAGGAAATAATCACGAATCCACTGTCTTCCTGAATCGTTAATAGTCGTATAAGGGTGATTTACATACGGAATATCTGCAAAGTCAGTGGCAACTTTTTCTCCTTCCGGCGAGAATGCAGCCGCATTGCGTTCGTTTTCGACGATATATTCAAGCCATAGTTTGTAGCTATAGGTAGGAATTGGCATCAAACGGAGACGATTGTTTTGCATTTCGAAGGAAAATGCTGATTTACGAACCAAATCATTGAACTGAATAGCCTGACCACGGAGCAAATCTTCGAAAATGGGTGTCATCAAGAACTGCACCGCAGGAGAATAGGCACCAAATCCCATTTCTTGTAATACGTTCGAGTAACTCATACCCGTCATTGAGAATGGGTCGTAAATACGGGCGAAGGCGGGCGGACGATAATGGAAAATACGTTTGACTTCGATGCGTTGGCAGTTTTCAAGTTTATCACCAATCAATGCTTGAAGGTCATAATCCTGTTGCATTGGGTTGACTTGAATGGATACTTTCTTCCAATCCACCTTTCCACCCGTTCCAATTTCAGACCCATAATCCTTGGCAAGATTGATGACTTGGGTAAGACCGCTGCCTTGAATAGAACGACCTGTAAGAGGAGTTTTAAGGCTTTGTCCTTGAAGAGTCAACATGTTGTTAATCATGTTATACTCATTGACCTTACCATTGTAAACGTTCACTGCTTCCTCAAAGGCGGCATAGAATTGAATATCAATAAGTTCGACTGCAACCGTTGGATACCCAAGCCTGCGAGCGGCCCAAATCATAGAACTATAACAATCCCTCTGAAACGAGGGGTCAGTGTCATACATCCCAAATGCGGTGGAACCACTTACTTGTGACCCACTGCCGGGAAACCGAATCGCTGCCTGATTTGTGATGGCCATAGTTGATGAGTTTCTCTCTCGTATAAATATAGGAAATATCGGTCAATCTGCGATGTTTTGTCTATCACGAAAGTATTTGGTCATTCCATACCATTCATCATATGTAAACCGAGATGACTTTCCAAAATTGCATCGGGGACAACATACTACACAATTGGATTTCGAGTAACCTTTATCATTGTCCTTTCTATCCAAATAATACGCCGACTTACCACCATGTTTAACCCAGTTAATCTGAGCATTACAATAGTGGCACTTTGTTATTGATGTAAATTCTAAAAACTCCTCAAATTTCAAATTACATTCGACTCGTCCTTCATTCAATGCCAAGAATAAATTATACAAGTATCTAAATGCGGGCAAGGCCGTTTCACATCCACAATTTGTCGTTCGCTTGCATCTAAGATTGTGTGATGGTATAATGCTTTCATTTCCACATGCACATTTGCATCGCCAATAAAGTGGTTTGCTACGGGAATTCGTCGGAGGTCTATTTGCTTTTTCTAATACTAACCACTTTCCAAATCGCTGTCCTGTCAAGTCAATAGAGTTCATATCAATAAATATGGGTATTATACTATTGGAGTGGTATTTATTGTAGATTATAACTATTTATACTCGTAAAATTTCGATGAAACCACTCTCATATAAACTCTTTTTTCGTGAAGACGAGGACGACCTTGACTTCAATGATAAGTATTGGGATACTGGGCTTGGGGCGGCTGGCTGTATTTTCATCGCAAAAGACACGGGACGTATTTTGTTGGCACATAGAAGCGGAAAAGTTGATTTTGAGCCACATACTTGGGGGACATGGGGAGGAAAAATAGATGAAGGAGAAACTCCACGGGATGCGGTCGTTCGTGAAGTTGAAGAGGAAACTGGGTTTGATGGAGAATATAAAATCAACCCATTATGGACATTTGAAGACCCTGAATATGGGTTTAAGTATCATAACTATTTGGTTTTAATTCCGTTCGAGTTTACTCCCAAGTTGAATTGGGAAAACGATGATTCTAAATGGGTTGAATGGGGCGAATGGCCAAAACCAATGCATTTCGGATTGGTTGCTCTTATAAAAAATGCGACACCAACTCTAACCAAAATAATCAAGTTGATTAAGCGAAAGAAAGCTGATATACTTGAAGACATGCAAGTAACAAATCCTCCGTCAATAAATGTGCATACGAACAACACACTTTCGTCAAAATTCGTGAATTATATTAAAACCGTGGAAAATGGAAGCACTGGTCCACTCCCACCCAAACAATTACATATTTATAATGTCGCAGGAGAACCACACATAGGATACGGTCATAAGGTAAAAACAGTCGAATTAAACAAATTCGACAATGGTATTACGCAAGAATACGCAGAAAAATTATTAAAATATGATTTATTAACTGCAAAGAAACAAGTTTATTCGGACATAAAATCAATGTTCGGAGTTGAAGTCCCGTTAGATGATTACCAAGAAGAAATGCTGATTGATTATGCCTTTAACCTTGGAACATTAAAAAAATTTCCAAAGTTTGTCCGAGCAGTATTAACCAAGGATTGGGACACTGCTAAAAAAGAATATGTCCGCACCTACAAAGATGATGGTGGAAAAACTCATGAGTTGGGAAGAGACAAGATATTTTTTAACACTTATCTAAAAAATCTTTCGACTATAAAAAAATCTTCATCCACGGTTAAGGAAACTGTAGAAGGAAACGACCCTTATGATACAGTGATTGTTAAGACGGGAATCGTTGGTGAGGATGTTTATGAATATGAGATGCGTTCGCCATTTTCATTCATTCGATATAAGGTTGCCCCAAGACAAAAGCTGTTCTATTTCGATATGATTGGAACGCCGAGAGCCGATGACCAAGGTAAGGGATACGCCAAAGCAATTATGGAAACCTTCTTCCAAATGGTGAAAGAACAAGGAGGGGCGTTAGATTGTGATACTTATTCGGCTGCTGGAATTACAAAAATAAAGCCATCCATCGAGAAACTGGCAAAACAATATGGCGTGAGATTGGTCAAAGGCCAAGAAGACGAATGCGTTGACAATTATAAAAACTCAGCTACAATGTCGGAAGGTTATGGCGACCCCGGCGAGCATGTTGTTTGGGGCGGATTGTGGTCCACGGGTCGCATTGTGGCACATATTGTAAAAGACCATAATGACCCAAATTGGGGACATTCACGAGATATGGGTCCAAGACGATTTGTCTATTTTCAGGAAGCCAAGATTTTATTTTGGCATGACCCACCGGATGCAGATGACAAAGAAGAAGTGACAAAATGGTTGAATAAACATGGGTATGATGTTGAACGGCATATGTCCGATTCTAATAAGTGGGACATATTGGCGGGACTTTACAGAAAACGAAAGAAAAAACAATAGCAGAAAATAAGTTACTTATGGAAAATAGAGCAACACCAAAACAGCTTGTAGAATTATAATCCACGTGTCTCAAGCGTTGGTCTTAACCATAGATTTCTTTCGTCAAATAATCCAATCAAGTGCGAAAACTTGAACATATGATTTAAGGCGGATGGTGTATTTGATTCAAATGCTTTCATCAATTCAATTTGAAGTCGCTCTGAACTCACCGCTTTGAAATCAGACACCCTAAATCGCATTATTGTTTCCACGATTTCAGGGGAAATGTTAAATCCAAGCTGGCACGAAAACCTAATGCTGCGAATTATTCTCAACGTGTCTTCTCGGAAACGGTCTTCCGCCCTACCAACAGATTCGATTTGACGCCGACGAATAGCATCCCGACCATTAAATGGGTCAATTAAGGTGGTAGTGCCAACCTCACGAGCGATAGCATTCATGCTAAAATCTCGCCGAGCAAGGTCATCTTCGATGGTATCCGCAGGAGATACGGCATCGGGATGCCTACCATCGGTGTAAAATGATTCTTTACGAGCAAGGGTGAAATCAACTGCCCCTAAATCGGGTAGCTTGGCACGAATAGCGACGAATTGTGGACGCTCTTGGAAGATAGTAGCGTTCTTCGATAACAAGTATTCTCGCATGGCCTCGTATGAGGGTGCCAAAACGGAAAAATCTCGGTCTGCCGCAGGACGACCAAGTAATTCATTGCGGATTGACCCGCCGACTTCAAATATGCGAATGTTCATACCAATAATGTAGCACATATATTTTATTTGTCAATTACGATTTTTCTGAATTTGACATGATATGTATGATGTATGGCGTATAACTGTAACATTTAATCATATGGCAAGACCAAAAAAATATAAAATAAACGAGGAATATTTTAATCATCCACTTTCTGAGCGAGGAGCGTATTTTCTTGGGTTAATACTAAGCGATGGGCATTTGGATTATAACCGAGGGTATTTTCAATATGCCATCGCTGCACAAGATGTTTCTATTCTTGAATTTATACGGATGGAATTGAAATCTACTCATCCCATAAAAAAGTTTAGAGATGTTTATCTTCGCTATTCTATCACAAACAAAAAGATGGTTCGGAACATAGTAGATAAATATTCTCTACCACATTCTAATAAATCACTGAATAATATTGATATTCCTACACAATTGCCGGAGGAGTTAATTCCACATTTTCTGCGGGGATTTTTTGATGGAGACGGAAGTATATGGTTCGGGGGTGGGACGTATCGTGCCGCTTATACGGGGGGCGAAACCATGATGAAATCAATACAATCAATTTTAGAAAAAATAGGAGTTCCATCGTCTTTTTCCTATCGTTATTCTGACAAAAACAAAAATAGTTGTAATATTTCAATCAATGGAACAATGAATGTTAAGCGATTCGGGGCATATTTATACAAAGACGCAACTTGTTTCTTAACCCGAAAATATAAGAAATTTATGGAATGCAACGAGCAGGCACGACGGGCGACGATTCGTTCTTTTGCGTTGAGTGGAAATGAAAATAAAGTGAAACAATTATACATAAACGGGATGTCCCAAGCAGAAATATCAAAAAACTTAGGTTTAATCCCAAGTTCTGTGAGATGTTGTGTTCAGAGATTGCGTAGAAATAATCAATTGCCCAAACAAATCTCCAAAGAAGAAACCTTGGCGATTGCCCGTAGTATGCTATGATAAAACTCAAGTCGCTAATTTCCGAACTGACCCCGGCACAAAAGGACCGCAAGAAAGATTACTTGTTCAAGCAAGCCAAACTGACTGCCTCAAATACAGTCCCCTCTTGGTCGAAAGTATGGGATTGGTTTATGCGAGATGGTGATAACCTTTCCCATGCTCTTGAGGTTATGAGGACGGTGTATGAAGATGAGATTGAAGATGAAAATGAACTCATCAAACTTATCGAGGAAGAACAACGCCAAAAATATTTTCGAATTGTCGAAGAGTATAAAGAACTTGGCGGAAATACTTGTTGGAGAACTATAACCATACCTGAAAATGTTGACCCAGTTAAGCTCCCGCAACTGGGAATCTATTGGGCTATTGTAGAAAATGCTGCCGAGGCTCATTGGGGTTACGGTAAGAACCGACCGCTGGAAGTGACTTATGATGGTATCATTGATTTGCATAACGTAGATTGGGAAGGAACTATGTTTGCTCGTATGAATTGGGATTTGGGAGATGATGAACAGGAAATCCGATTCATTAAAAACTCTCCAATTTTCGTTACAAGATGCCACACTTATCACCACGGAAAAGTAGATAGGCACATCATTAATGATTGGAGACGGACATGATAAAGCTAAAGCATCTTATACGGGAGGAAAATGACAGAGACCATAAAGCGTGGCGAAAAGACTGGTTGGAACGTCACAATGCTACATTTGATGAGCGGGGTCGTTTGATTGCGTATCACGGAACTCCGAAAAGAAATTTGAAGTCTATTAAAAATAATGGGTTTAGACAAGGGTCATATTTTTCTCTCAAGCAAGAATATTCCAAACGAATAGCCGTAGCGTATCACGAAACCCCAGAAACTCCCGAATCCGATATAATAGTGTTGCAAGTGAAGTTGCCAATGGATGCGATTGATTTTGTTGCGAGTGATATTGTAGCTACCCGACCAATACAATTTTCCGAAGTAATATGATAAAACTCAGGAACATAATGGAAGACAAATCCTATGGTGGAAAGACATTTATTTCTGTTGACATTCAACCTGAGTATTCTCCTGACAATGCATTCTCAATGGAATCCTTCACCACATTTCTAAATGAGAATTACGATGACTTTCAGGATTTGATATTTCTCTACAATGGTGCCGAGACTTTGGGAATGATACCCGAACAAGAGTATCGGGAATGGCTGTTTTCCAACGGATTGGAAGAGCGAGTATTGGACGGTGCCAAATTTTACGACAAGGGATATGCGTTCTTCCGCTATTGTATGGATAATTCTATTGATGAAACTGCGGTGGCCAATTTTGTTAGATTCATGTATGAGAATAATGTTCGTGATTCCAGAGATATGACACGGGAAATGTGGGCCAAATATCTTCGGGAATATCGCAGAACTGACCGTAAAGAGGTCTATGAGTTGCTTAAAAGTTCTGGTGATTGCGTTCACATACCCGACTTAATGGATTATCTCAAACGATTTCGAAATATTGTGTTGACCGGCGGCGGAATTAATGAATGCCTTAAAGAAGTCGAAATTGCTCTTCAAGCATTAAGACAACCGTATCAAATCGAAAAGAAATATACTTATTGATATGATAAAGCTGAAACAATTATTGAATGAATCCACGGGTAAGATTGATGTTCCCGCCGAGCCGGGGACTGTTCCTATTCCTCCGAACTATATTCGTCTGTATCATTATAGTGATGAAACTCCCGACGAATTAAGACGGACTGGCCTTCTGTTATCAAAAGCCAAGGGACATACTTATGGCGAACCAGATTTCGTGTGGGCGTCAACATCAAAACCTGCGGATTACAAGACATTTGTTGAATTTGCTGTGCCGATAGACGATAAACGATTTGCCCGTGGTATAGGTTCGGCTCCTGACCCTGCTAATGGTGCTGATTTCTATAACAAGAGGGGAAGTGATTTTACTTTCCTTGGAGACATCAAGCCATCTGAGTTTATTGCTATTCATGAGCCGTGGCATCACACGTATCGGTATCTTGCGGATGACCCCGAGAATTTGAGAGGAACACTTAGAGGAGACCATGACGAACTTCTGGCCAGCGACAAGTTTCCCAACGAAAAGAAAGCCATTCTAACAATCAAGCATAACTATGGTCAATCTTAAACGGCTCATAAAGGAAGATATAGATTCCCAGATTGGTATCACGATTGACGATATTACGGCAGCAGTATCATCCAAATGGGGTGACCGCACTGCCAAGATTACCCTTGGGGTTATCGAAGATTTCTACTATTCGGAAGACCCCAAAAAGCAAGAATATGCTCGGGGATATATTGCTCTTTTAAATGCTGTTTTTTCCAAGGTCAGAGAAATTGCGGTCAATCTAAAAATTCCATACGTCAATTTTAAACTTGCCAAAGAATATTTGCTTGACTTGACCGAGTATCGAACAAATGTAGAAGAGTTCTTCCCTTTCCCACTCTATATTGCTGCTACACGAAATGCGGATGGTGATTGGGCTGAAATTGGAGTAATGGTTGATTTCAATGGAAAGGTATTGGAAATTCACGAGGGTAATGACGAATCATCACCAGAGACGATTGCATTGGCGAATAAACTTGTTAACCCGTCAGGAAAGAAGGTTAGGGTATATGGGTTACACTCTACGGCATTGTGTTTCAAGATAGACGAGACGGGGTATTTGCCTCCGAATCTTTATGTGTCGCCTGACCGTGGGCATTCCAGCCGCCATTGGGATAACACAGACAGGTCAATGTTCACGGGTATTGTGGACATAAATGACCTTTCGCAAGAAAGCGACCTCGACTGGAAAACGGTCGGGAATACCAAAATAGACAAGTTTAAATGGCTATGATAAAAATGAAGTCATTATTGACGGAGAATTATGAAGTGGTTGACCTTCGTGACCCCAATTGGGTTCCGTCTCAATACGACCTCAAGGACAAGGATAGGACGATGATTAACATCGCCGATGGCAAGATTTTTCTGTATCGTTGGGGCAACGGAAACAAAATGAATTGGGATGAACTTCGTAAAACAATACGGGGAAGTCATAACGATATGATATTGCTGACTCCCGGTGGAAGTTTGGTTCTTCCAAGTCGAGTAGGTGGTGACACGAAATGGGAAGGGGCAAGAAATCTTTATACGAAGGGAACCAAAGAATGGCCTGAAATTCTTTTGGCGGCGGGAATAATAACCCCCAACACAAAAGTTTATATTGGAAACTGGGCAGGCTCTCGGGGAACGCTCGTAGGAAAAGCAGGAAAACTGGTCAAGATGGATTTGGAAAATCTTCCTTCCAAATTAGTATTTTATCACGGAACGGATTCGACCAGATTGGAGAGGATTAAGCAGGAAGGGTTGGCCCCAAGACCGAGAGAAGAACGAGTGTGGAAATCGGACGTATTGAAACATCATCCCGAATGGCGGGAAAGTGCGGTATATTTGACCATAGACAAAGGCCAAGCCAATTATTATGCGAAGAAAGCCGTGAACGTAATGCGAAGGAACGGATATAGAGATGTCAAGAAAGTCATTCTCAAAATAACAATTCCACGTAAAGCATATCGCCGACTATTGCCAGACGACGATTACCTGATGCGTCAGTTGATGCAGTTGGGAGTTACGTGGATTGATTCTTTGAAAGAATTTTCACAGGTTGCCTATCTTGGGTCAATCCCGCCCGAATGGATAGAAATCGAAGAAGAAGTCGCATATGGCAATTGGAATTGGCCCGATGTTGAAGTAAAAGAAGCGATATGATAAAACTAAGTTCACTTATCAAAGAGTCGAGCGAGTCAGATGACTATTATTATCACGTGACCTTGGCTCCATATGTATCCCGCATAAAAAGTCAGGGATTGAAGGTTGGGTCGAAGGCAACCGTATCAAACTATTCTCAATATAGCCGTGGGAAAATATTTTTTTGTGACGTGGGAACTGTAAATAGGTGGGTTTGGACCATTGGTGCTCATGCTTTTGACGGATATGATGACGAATCATACCATAATGTAGCTATATTTCGTGTTCTGAAAAACAAATTACAGAACGTAGAAATAGATAATGAAGGGACTCAAGATACCGGGGGCAATGCATATTATGTGACGTATGATGTTCCTCCTGAAATATTGGAATTTGTGAAGGTGGTAGAATCACCATTTTGATATGATAAAACTAAGACTATTATTGATTGAAAGTCGCCTTGACCGCTTGTATGTGGAACTGAATCATCATGTTCGTGATTATAACGATGCTAAAAAATCCAAAGATGAATGGGCGATGGAAGATAGTAAGAAGAATATTATGTTGTTGGCGGCGGAGATAAAGAAAGAAAGAGCCAAAAGTCCTGAAGATTTAGACCGAGATGCATTTCTTAAACATCATTACACTGGGCATATAGGCTCAAATGTGTATCGGCAATATCAAGCAGAAGGAGGGCTAGGATGGTTGGGGAGCAAATCAAAATATCCTATTTTATTACATCGAGGAAAATATGGACCGTTTGATGTCGAATTTCGACAATCAGGAGAAACGTCCGTATATTGCAAAAACGATGCTGATGGGAACTTAGTTCGAGATGAAAAAGGGAATCCAGTCTATATGACTCCCGAAGAAGTAAAATCGGCAGGATTACCAGATAAGGATACGATGATAGTTGCGTTTGTCAATGACAAGCCAGTTGGTCTTGCCAGCAATGAATTTGGGGCAGTTGGAGTATGGGTAGAAGGACCATATCAACGTGTTGGGATAGGAACTGATTTGATGGCTATGCACATTGAGCAACGCCCAAGGATTAAGGCAGGAATAGGAAAAATTGGACAGGCGACGGATGCGGGGATTTCCTTGATGAAAGCGTATCATAGAAAAATGGCAAAAAAACATGGAATGGAATGGTTCCAGAAATTGAAAGTATCATCCAATGATTAAAATGAAACCATTGACTGAGATGAATAAATATGGTGACTGGCCCAGTCCGTTGCTTAAAGATTATTTATTGGAAAATGCGGTGGTATCGGTGTCCGATTATTTATATCATGGAAGTCCATTTGATGGATTGGTTTCGATGCTTGTTCGGGGAATACATGGAACCGAACACGGAGAAGTTGCGGAATATGATTCGTTTAGCACGTCTTTGAATTCGAATATTCTACATTTCTTTTCTGAAGGAGATGGAGATACAGGATTGCAATTCAAAGCGGATAATATCAAAGTCATAGTATTGGATGATATGATGTCATTTTTGGTTACTCAACTTCAGGGTTCTGGACTGAGCCTCGAAATAGATGACGAAGAGAAATTTGAAGAATTTTGTGAAAAATTTGATATTCCAATAGGAACATATAGACACGAACCATATCTTCCATATGGTTATTTGAGTTCTCTTGGAGTAGATGCCTTTACGTTTGATTATGTGTGGGGAAGATATAACAGCGGACATATACCCAATAACGATGAAAGTGAAATCTGTTTTCTTGGAAAAAACATTTCGAAACTAAACAAGATGATTGCGGGCATCTACGTTGATGGTGAAGAATTTGAAGAGAAGCTGCCTGCATTGCGGGCTATAAAAAGGATAATGCGTGATAAAGCTAACTGAAATAGTCAAAGACAATAAGTTGAAGAAGGATGCTGCAATAGCTAAACGGGTTGCAGGCGAGCTTCTTGGGAAGAGAGGTCTCAATGACCCGGATTATTGTATTCTTCGATTGAAAGAAGTGTCCAAGCTGAAGGATTGGGTCGCATTATATCGAACCAACAGTGTTTTATCAGGCAGACCCATCTTTTGGATAAATGCACAGTTGCCTGAGATTGCTCGCCAAGAAAATGTTGGCGTGAATTTGACGAGAATAATAGTTGACAATATCATTCATGAATGGTGGCACGCTATATGCGATGCGTTGCGTGCATCTCAACAGAGGAACGTTCCATTGAAAACAAAGGTAAGTTCGTTTCCAGATGCTACGGAAGAAGTTTTGGCGGAGAAGTTTATTTCATATTGCGGCGGCGATGTGTGGCACGATGTCAGTGAAAAAGAAGCCAAGTATTTTGAAGGAGCAATACAGGAGTTTAATGGTCTATGGCGATAAAACTAAAACAACTAATTTGTGAGGAAGAAGACCCTCGGATAAAGAAACTGGCTCATGCCCGTGGCTATACCTATGAGACTTTTCGTGGAGATAGCGATGCGGGAAACATTTTCAACTATACTCGCAAGGAGCGTCGTGAGTATGGAATTTTTACAACCACCGACAAAGAGGTAGCTGCTGTATATGCCCAAGACCGTGAGCCTCGTAGGTTTTATGTTCGGGCACCAAAAGTTCTTAACCTTATGAATGATACCCTCGAAAATATGATGTGGGTAAACAAATGGGGAGAGAGTTTTGATGAATGGCGTGACCCTCAAAGCGGAGAAGAAGTGGATGCGTGGTATATCCTCGAAGGTGGAAGAATGTTTGACTACGAAGGGGATTGGTCAAGTGAGCGATGGATGGATATTCAAGGTGCGGCTCATGCTGATGGATATGATGCGGTTATTCTACCAGATACAGACCACAGAAGAATTTTTCCATCATTTGTCGTTTTCGACGAACATAATTTGAAATTGGCTGACCTTATTACTTACGACGACGATAACAATCCAATTCCTTATGAGAATAGATTCGACCACAAGTCCGACGACATACGTTATTGACATATATTTATACACGTATGATTCTTCTAAAAACATTGTTGGAACGGGTGGAACTCCTCCCCGATGGTAATCTTCGGATTACTGACATCAATGATATTACCGACGAGCAATGGGCGAAAATCAATCGCATCATGGTCCAAAAGGGCTATAATATGCGTGGTCCAGATGACTGTAAGCGGGCCGTCCTTAAATTTCTTGATAATCCAAATAATGGTACTCCTGATATTATCCGAAAAGACATCTATGATGCGTGGGTAGAAACCATAGCAATGGTTTTACGGTTGAAGGGAGAGAAGGGTCCGAGTGAGAAATCGTATGACCCAAAAAAAGTCATTGCAGCGGCCACTCGATATTTTGGACATGCACGGGATGCTTTCCTTGCGGGATATATTCTTCCAAATGGAACCTTACTGAATTTTAGCACTGGCGGCGGGGCGGGTCGAGACCGAGACCATAGAGAAATTGCCAATGTCTATCTTAAACTAGGAATAAAGATACCCGGAGCCGATTCAGGAACAGATTATATGCAATCATTTATGAGAGATTGCGGGGCTATTCGTATTGGTGGAAGTCAGGGGTTTGCGGATTTGTGGCACGAACCCACACGGCAACAAGCCGAAGAACTCTTGAAACTATTCAATATGTTCGAGGGAGAAATCATTTTGGTGGTGAGGTCGAAAAAATATGGAAATGCGGAACAGCAATATAAGCGTGGAACATCTCCGAAAAAAATCCTTCAAGACATCGTAACCTTTTATCGAACAGGAGAACTTCCAGAGAAGATGTTCGAAGGACAAATGCTTGACGAGTTGAAAGTAAAAGACCTTTCCAGTAAAAGGGCAGACCCCAACGATGATGGCTCAAAATATTTTTTGGCTTTTCGTGAGCATTTATTTCTTGTGGATGACGCCAGCAACTTGAAGAAAGTGCGAACTGCTCTTGGTAAACATCCTGCTATCGGAAGAAAAAAGAAAGACCGATATGATGATAACTCATTTGAATTTTTGAGAACCGCTGGTGAAGAGGCACCTGATATTCTGGTAGGAAAATGGAATCCCAAAGATAAAGGACTGGTGATATGGGATACTCATGAAATTGTCCCGCAAACCTCTCTCCAAGTCAAAAAAGTGGCGAAACAACTGGGAGCCAAAACGGTGACATATAGTTATTACGATCATATTGGTGGAGATGATAGTGTGGATAAAGATGTCCCTGTTAAAAAACTAAAAGGCGAAGCTCCACAGGTGATGTATCATGGCACATCAACTACTCGGCTTAAAGAATTGTTGAAATATGGACTTGACCCCGGACGTGGTAGGTCACAATTTGGAAAAGTAGGAATTTTCCATCCCGAACACATTTTTATGGCGGCAACGTTTGATTCGGCTACATTCTATGCCGACAACGCTGTTTCAAATGACCGAGCGAATAACCGTAGTTGGGAGTCATTTCCTATTATTATTGAGTTCACGGTGCCCGACCCAGATTTGTTAGTTCCAGATTTTGATGCTGATATAACTGCGGGAGCCAAGCCGTATTATATTCATAAAAACACACCACCCACAAAGACCGCAATGAAAGCAATGGGTGTGTCACGTGAGATTGGAAAGTGGGGATATAAAGGCCGGGTTCCGACTTCATTTTTCAAGTGGATATATTATTATAATCCATCACAGAAAAAATGGCACAAGTCACACCCAGAAGTATGGAAGAGGCTTCTTGATAATTACGATATGGAAACTATCTCGTGGAAACTTGAATTGCAAGGTTATAAAGAAGAACCTACCAAATATAACCAGTTCTGGAAATAGGCATTTTTATAATCCCAATTTCGGGTATGATTGCCTATTTATAAGGTATGGCGTTCGATAACACCCCATCAATGTTGGAAAGTGCATTTGCACAGCGAGATAAAACAAATTCGTTTTATGAGCAAGTTAATATTAGCGGCAGTAATTTGTTGATTTATCATGACGGGAGTGGTTCTCTAACTGCGGATAGTGTTTATATTCTAACCACACAATATGGCATCGGTCAATATGCCACCCAATCACTATTTGCCACGCAGTCTTTGTTTTCTACTCAAAGCATTTATGCCACGCAGTCTTTGTTTTCTACTCAAAGCATTTATGCCACACAGTCTTTGTTTTCTACTCAAAGCATTTATGCCACGCAGTCTTTGTTTTCTACTCAAAGCATTTATGCCACACAGTCTTTGTTTTCTA
>Ga0209698_10004897_pt1 | contig 14584 bp, 9 predicted proteins | sample LitLauG_LLR_2012_FD_187203 | JGI IMG/M metagenome (GOLD analysis project Ga0209698, IMG submission 187203) | Freshwater sediment microbial communities from Pennsylvania, USA - Little Laurel Run_MetaG_LLR_2012 (SPAdes) (version 2) | ecosystem: Environmental > Aquatic > Freshwater > Creek >...
GGGCGTGGGCCTATCCGGCGCAGGCGCATGGCTGGAGTTTCGTGGGTTTTTCAAAGTTCAGTTCGTGGTATCTGTTGCTGATCGTGTCCTATGCGCTGGTGGCGAGCGTCAATCGCCCCGCGCCGCCGTGATAGAGGGCCGTCATGCGTCCCGCGCTGCTCGATCCGCTGTTCGCGCCGGTCTCCACGCTGCCAGGCGTGGGGCCGAAGAACGCCAAGCTGTTCGACCGGCTGCTGGGGCGGAGCGACGGCGCGCGGGTGATCGACCTGTTGTTTCATCTGCCGTCTTCCGTGATCGACCGGCGCGCGCGCCCCAAAATTCGCGACGCAACGCCCGGCGCCGTGGCCACTTTGCATGTGCGCGTGACCGAGCATCGCCCGCCCGCGGCCGGGCGCAAGGGGCCGCTGCGCGTGCTGGTGGAGGACGAGACCGGCGACGTCGAACTGGTGTTCTTCCTCGCCAATTTCGAATGGGTGAAGAAGTCGCTGCCGCTAGGCGCCGTGCGCTGGGTTTCGGGCAAGCTGGAAATGTGGGACGGCCATTTGCAGATGGTGCATCCCGACCGCGTGATGGACGATGAAGAGGTCGCCCGCATGGCGGCGGTCGAGCCGGTCTATGGGCTGACCGAAGGGTTGTATCAGCGCACCGTGCAGAAGGCGGCGCAGGGGGCGCTGACAAAACTGCCGGCGCTGCCGGAATGGGCGCCCGGCGCAGCGCCGCCCTTCGTTGAGGCTTTGCGGCGGGCGCACGCGCCGCAGGCGCCGCTCGACGCCGAGCCGACGAGCCCGGCGCGGCGGCGGCTCGCCTACGACGAACTGCTGGCGGGGCAACTGGCGTTGGCGTTGTTGCGCGCGCGCATGCGGCGCGCGGCGGGGCGGGCGCTGGTGTCGGACGGGCGGCTGGTTGATGAGATTCTCATCGGTTTGCCCTATGCGCTGACCGGCGCGCAGACACGCGCGGTCGCGGAAATCCGCGCGGACCTCGCCTCGTACGACCGCATGATCCGGCTGCTGCAGGGCGACGTCGGCGCGGGCAAGACGGTGGTGGCGCTGATCGCAATCGCTCACGCCGTCGAGGCGGGTGGGCAGGCGGCGCTGATGGCGCCGACGGAGATTTTGGCCCGCCAGCATTTCGAGCGCATGGCGCCGATGGCGCCGGGGTTGCGGTTCGAACTGATAACCGGCCGCGACACGGCGGCGCAGCGGCGCGACAAGCTGGCAAGGCTGGCGGCGGGCGAGATCGACGTGGCGGTGGGGACGCATGCGCTGTTTCAGGACAGCGTCGTGTTTCGCGATCTGGCGCTGGCGGTAGTTGACGAGCAGCATCGCTTCGGCGTGCATCAGAGATTGGCGCTGGCGGGCAAGGGCGAGGCGGCGGATTTGCTGGTGATGACGGCGACGCCGATCCCGCGCTCGCTGGCGCTTACTTACTTTGGCGACATGGACGTCTCCACGCTCGACGAGAAGCCGCCGGGGCGCACGCCCATCGACACGCGGGCGGTGTCGCTGGAGCGGCTTGTTGAGGTCGTCGCCGCGATATCGCGGGCGCTGGCGGGAGGCGCGCGGGCCTACTGGGTCTGCCCCTTGGTTGAGGAGAGCGAGGACAGCGACCTCGCCGCAGCCGAGGAGCGCGCCGACGCCTTGCGGGGCGAGTTTGGCTCGCGCGTCGGCGTCATTCACGGGCGCATGAAGGGGCTGGACAAGGACGCCGAGATGGAGCGGTTTCAGCGCGGGGAGACGCAGGTGCTGGTGGCGACGACCGTGATTGAAGTCGGCGTCGACGTGCCGGAGGCGACGATCATGGTGATCGAGCACGCCGAGCGGTTCGGGCTGGCGCAGCTTCACCAACTGCGCGGGCGCGTCGGGCGCGGGGCGGGGCGCTCGACTTGTCTGTTGCTCTACAAGGCGCCCCTGGGCGCGGCGGGCAAGGCGCGGCTGGAGATTCTGCGCGAGACGGAGGACGGGTTCCGCATCGCGGAGGAAGATTTGCGGCTGCGTGGCGAGGGCGACGTGCTGGGGGCGCGGCAATCGGGGATGCCGGGGTTTCAACTGGCCGACGTTAGTGTGCATCAGGATTTGCTGGAGAGGGCGCGCGCGCGGGCGCGCGAGGTGCTGGAGAGCGATCCGAAGCTGGAGGCGGAGGGGAACCGGGCGCTGAGGACGCTGCTGTGGCTGTTCGAGCGCGAGCAGGCGGTGAGGTTGCTGGAGGCGGGGTGAGGGTCAGCCGGATATGCGAAGTTTTCGTCATTGCGAGCGAAGCGAAGCAATCCAGCCGCGCCGTAAACCGGGGGCGCCGAACGATCAAACGCTTCTGCGGGCTCCGCGTCACACTCGTTGAGCGTCGATCACGGCGGGGCTGGATCGCTTCGCTTCGCTCGCGATGACGGTGAGGGCTTAGCTTTCCGTTCAACCAATCGTCATCAAGCTCGCATTCCCGCCCGCCGCCGCGATATTGGTTGATACGACCCGTTCCTCCACCAGATCGGCGAGGTTGTAATCCTCGCCCGCCGCCAGCGCCGCCGTGGAGCGCGCCTGCAGGCGCAGGATCGGGCCGGGGCGGGCGGCGAGGCGGCGGGCGGCTTCAACCACCGCCGCGCCTTCGCCCTCGATGAGCGCGCCCGCCAGAGCCGGCGCCGACAAAGGTTCGTCGAAGGCCTTGACGCGCAGCGCCAGCGCCGGCGGCAGGCCCGCCGGGGGCGTCACCACCGCCGCGTCGCAACCCGCTGCGAGGATCGCGGCGAGTTGGGCGCGTAGGCCCGCCCGCGTGGGCGCCACGGCCGCGATCAGACCGCGCGGCTTCAGCAGATAGACGTTACGCTCGCCGACCGGCCCCGTCAGTTCGAGGCGTGCGCCCAGCGGCGAGGTCAGCGCCGCTGCATGTTCGGCTTCGGCGGTCAGGCCCTGCGCGGACAACCAGTCGGCGTAGAGCCGCAGCGCCGGGTCGGGCTCGCCTTCCGGCCAGACCTTCGGCGGCTCTGCGAACAAGCGCAGCAGATAGAGCGGGCCGCCCGCCTTCGGTCCCGTGCCGGAGAGGCCGGACCCGCCGAACGGCTGCACGCCGACGGTCGCGCCGATGATGTTGCGGTTGACGTAGATGTTGCCGGCCTCGATGCGCCCGACCACACGCGCGATGGTCTCGTCGAGCCGCGTGTGCAGGCCGAAGGTGAGGCCGAAGCCGGTCGCATTGATCTCGTCAACCAACTTGTCGAGGTCGGCGCGTTTGTAGCGCAGCACATGCAGGACGGGGCCGAACACTTCGCGCTGGAGATCGGCGACGGCGCCGATTTCAATCAGGGTCGGCGCGACGAAGGTTCCGTGCGCGCAATCGGGGCCTAGCGGCGTCTGCGTGACGGGGAAGCGCAAGCGCATCGTTTCGATATGGTCGAGGATATTCGCGCGGGCCTCCTGCGAGATGACGGGGCCGATGTCGACGGCGAGCTTGCGGGGATCGCCGATCTCCAATTCGGCCATCGCGCCGCGCAGCATCTCCAGCGTGCGCTCGGCGACGTCCTCTTGCAGACACAGCAGCCGCAAGGCCGAGCAGCGTTGCCCGGCCGAGTCGAAGGCGGAGGCGATCACGTCGCCGACGACCTGTTCGGCGAGCGCGGAGGAATCCACGATCATCGCATTGAGACCGCCGGTCTCGGCGATCAGCGGGACGGGCTGGCCGGCGCGGGTGAGACGGGCCGCCAACTGGCGCGCGATCAATGACGCCACCGGCGTCGAGCCGGTGAACATTACGCCCTGCACGCGGGAATCGCCAACCAGAGCGGCGCCGACTTCGCCTGCGCCCGCCAACAGATGCAGCGCGTCGGCGGGGACGCCCGCTGCGTGAAGCAGGCGCACGGCTTCGGCGGCGATCAGCGGCGTCTCCTCGGCGGGTTTCGCCACCGCCGCATTGCCTGCCGCCAGCGCCGCCGCGACTTGCCCGGTGAATATGGCGAGCGGGAAGTTCCACGGGCTGATGCAGACGACCAGACCCAGCGGCGGGGCGGGGGGCAGGCGCTCGGCCTCGCTTGCGTAATAGCGCAGGAAATCGACGGCCTCGCGGACCTCGCCGATGGCGTTGGCGTAGGTCTTGCCGGCTTCGCGCACGGCGAGGCCGATCAGGCGGTCGAGGTTGTCTTCAAACAGATCCGCCGCGCGGCGCAGATGCGCCGCGCGCTCGGAGACGGCGGGGGGCGCATAGGCGCTCGCCGCCGCCAGCGCGGCCTCGATGGAAGCTGCGTCGGCGAAGGCGGCGCGGCCGACTTCGTCCGAAATATCGGCCGGGTTGAGCACCGGGGCGCCAGGCCCCTCGCCCGCCGTCGCCAGCGCAGCGGAGACGGCGAGACCTGCCGCGAGCCGCGCCAGTTCCGCGTCGCTGGCCAGATCAAGGCCGCGCGAGTTGACGCGTTCCGCGCCAAAGAGCGCGGGCGGCAGCGCGATGCGCTCGTGGGGCGCGCCCAGCGGGACGATGGCGCGGGCGACTTCGACGGGATCGGCGATCAGCGCGGACACCGGCACGCTCTCGTCGGCGATGCGGTTGACGAAGGAGGTGTTGGCGCCGTTCTCCAACAGGCGACGCACCAGATAGGCCAGCAATGTTTCGTGCGAGCCGACCGGGGCATAGACGCGGCAGGGGCGGTTCAGCTTGGCAGGGCCGACGACCTCCTCGTAGAGCGGCTCGCCCATGCCGTGCAGGCATTGGAATTCGTATTGGCCGGGCGTGTAGTCAGGCCCGGCGAACGCCATGACGGAGGCCAGCGTCTGCGCGTTATGGGTGGCGAATTGCGGATAGATCGCGTCTAGCGCGGCCAGCAGTTTTCGGGCGCAGGCGAGATAGGAGACGTCCGTGTGGACTTTGCGGGTATAGACCGGGAAATCGGGCAGGCCGTCGAGTTGCGCGCGTTTGATTTCGCTGTCCCAATAGGCGCCCTTCACAAGCCGCACCATCAGGCGGCGCCGGGCGCGGCGGGCGAGGTCCACCAGGACGTCGATCACATAGGGACAGCGCTTGCCGTAAGCCTGAATGACGAAGCCCAGGCCGTCCCAGCCGGCCAGATCAGGATCAAGCGCCAGCGCCGCCAGCAAATCCAGCGACAGGTCGAGCCGCTCGGATTCTTCCGCGTCGATGTTGAAGCCAATGTTGTAGGCGCGCGCCCGCACGGCGAGCCGCTTCACGGCGGGCAGCAACTCGCCCATCACCCGCGCCTGCTTGGCGCGGGAATAGCGCGGATGCAGCGCCGACAGCTTGATCGAGATGCCCGGCCCCTCATAAGGCCCGCGCCCGTCCGACGCCTTGCCGATGGCGTGAATCGCCTGCTCGTAATCAGCGTAATAATGCGAGGCGTCGTGCGCCGTCGTCGCGGCCTCGCCCAGCATGTCGTAGGAATAGCGGAACCCCTGCGCCTCGCGCACGCGCGCCGTGCGCAGCGCCTCCTCGATGGTGCGGCCCGTCACAAATTGCTCGCCCATCAGCCGCATCGCCACGTCCGTCCCGGCGCGGATGATCGGCTCGCCGGAGCGCGCGATCAGCCGCGTCAGCGCCGCCGACAGGCTGCGCTCGGAATTGGTCGCCACCAGCTTGCCGGTCAGCATCAGGCCCCAGGTCGCAGCGTTGACGAACACCGAGGGGCTCTGGCCGACATGCGCGCGCCAGTCGCCGCCCGACAGCTTGTCGCGGATCAGCGCGTCGCGGGTCGCCGCGTCCGGGATGCGCAGCAGCGCTTCGGCCAGGCACATCAGCGCCACGCCCTCCTGGCTGGAGAGCGAATATTCCTGGATCAGCCCCTCGACGCCGCCGACGCGCGAGCGCGCCTTGTCGCGCAACGTACGCACCAGCCGACCTGCGATTGCCGCGATGCGCGGGGCCTCAAGGGGCGAAGCGGCGGCGAGAGGGAGCAAGGCGGCAAGACATTCCGGTTCGGGGCGCCTATGGGCGGTGGACACGGCGGCCCGCAGGCCGGTCGGACTTTCAGCGGTCAGCGCGGCGAACGGGTTCGGCACGGGGCGTCTCCAGGGGAGACCACGCTTGGCGCTGCGAGGCCGGCGGCGTCAAGACTTGCGTTTGTCGAGCCGTCGCGCCGATAGTGCGGGCAAGGAGAAGGTCCAGATGAAAGTGACCGTCGATATCGATTGCACGCCGCTGGAGGCGCGCCAGTTCCTCGGCCTGCCGGACGTTCAGCCGATGCAGGCGGCGATCCTGGCCGAAATGGAGAAACGCACGCTGACCGAACTGGAGAAATTCACCCCCGAAAACCTGTTGCAGACGTGGTTCTCCACGGGCCAGCAGGGGGCGGAGCTGTTCAGCCGGCTGTTGTCGGGCATGACGCCGAAGGCGACCGACGCCGCGAAGGCGAAATGATCCGCCGCACGCTGGCGGTCTTCGCCCTCGGCCTCGCGCCGGCTTTTGCGGCTGCGCCGCCGCCCGTCGGCGCCGAACACGGCATGGTCGCCTGCGCGCAGAGGATCGCCTGCGAAGTCGGCGTCCAGGTGCTGAAACAGGGCGGCAACGCCGTCGATGCGGCGGCGGCGGTCGGCTATGCGCTGGCGGTGGTCTATCCGGCGGCGGGCAATCTGGGCGGCGGCGGATTTATGACGCTGGCCTTCGCCGACGGGCGGCGGACGTTCATCGACTTTCGCGAAAAGGCGCCGCTGGCGGCGACGCGCGACATGTTTCTGGGGGCGGACGGCGAGCCCGTAAAGGGGCTTTCGACGCGCGGCTGGCTGGCGGTGGCGACGCCGGGAACCGTGGGCGGGCTCGAATATGCGCGCGAGACCTATGGCAAGCTGTCGCGCTCCGACGTGTTGGACCCCGCGATTGCGCTGGCGGAGAACGGCTTCACGCTCGACGGCGGCGATGCGTTTCCGCTGGCGGTGGCCTCGACGGTGCTGGCGAAATGGCCGACCTCGGCGGCGATTTTTTTCCACGAGGGACGACCGGTGGGGATCGGCGACAGGCTGGTGCAGAAGGACCTCGCGCGCACGTTGCGGGCGATCCGCGAGCGCGGGACGGCGGGGTTCTACGAGGGCGAGGTCGGGGCGTCGCTGGCCGCCGCGGCGAAGGCGGGCGGCGGGTTGATGACGCTGGAGGACCTGGCGCGCATCAAGCCGCGCGAGATGGCGCCGGTGACCTGCTTATATCGCGGCTACATGGTGGTGTCCGCGCCGCCGCCCAGCTCGGGCGGCGCGACTTTGTGCGAGATGCTGAAGATTCTGGAGGGCTATCCGCTGGCCGAATATGGATTCGGCTCGGCGAAGGCGCTGCATGTCGAGATCGAGGCGATGCGGCACGCCTATGTCGACCGCAACAACCTGCTGGGCGACCCCGATTTCGTGACCAACCCCGTGGCGAAGCTCGCCAGCGCCGACTACGCCGCCAAAATCCGCGCCGCCATAGACCCCGCCCACGCGACGCCCTCGGCCTCGCTGGCGGAGGGCAAGCCGCCGCACGAGGGCGACAACACCACGCATTTCTCGATTGTGGACGCTGAAGGGAACGCGGCGGCCGTCACTTATACGCTCAACGATTGGTTCGGCGCGGGCATGGTGGCGGGCGACACCGGCGTCTTGATGAACGACGAGATGGATGACTTCACTTCCAAGCTCGGGACGCCCAATCTCTACGGGCTGGTGCAAGGCGAGAAGAACGCGATCCAGCCCGGCAAGACGCCGCTCAGTTCAATGACGCCGACGATTCTGCTTAAGGACGGCAAGCCGGTGTTTGTCACCGGCACGCCGGGCGGCAGTCGCATCATCACGGTGGTGTTGCAGACGATCCTCGACGTCGTGGACTATGGCATGTCGGTCTCGGAGGCGGTGGATGCGCCGCGCATCCACAACCAATGGCTGCCGGACGTCACGTTCGTCGAGCCGTTGGCGCTCTCGCCGGACACGCGCGCGATTCTGGAAGGGTGGGGCCATCATTTTGGGCCGCCGCAACCGGCCAATCATGTCGATGCGGTGATGATCGGCGCGCCGAAGCTGGGCGGGCCGCCGGCGCCGCCCTGGCGTTTGTTCGGCGTCAACGACACAAGACGAGGCAGCGGCGCGGCGGTCGGCTGGTGAGCGCCCCCGACAAAATCGGGCGCTCATTGCATTGTGTGTCGCGGCGGCGAGGTATGGCGCGGGCTCGAAGGGGAGGAACATGAACCGCGACGTTTTTATTACCTGCGCTGTCACCGGGGCCGGCGACACGCTCAACAAGCATCCGGGCGTGCCGGTGACGCCCAAGCAGATCGCCGACGCGGCGATTGAAGCGGCGCGGGCGGGCGCGGCGATTGCGCATATTCATGTGCGCGACCCGCAAACCGGCAAGGCCGCGCGCAGCTTGGCGCTCTATCGCGAAGTCGTCGAGCGCATCCGTGCAGAATCGGTTGATGTGATCGTCAATCTGACAGCGGGCATGGGCGGCGACGTGGTGTTCGGCGCGGGCGAAAATCCGCTGCCGCTCGACGCCGCCGGCACCGACATGGTCGGGCCGACCGAGCGGCTAGAGCCTGTCGCGGCTCTGCTTCCGGAGATATGCACGCTCGATTGCGGAACGATGAATTTTCTGGCTGGCGATTACGTGATGACCAACACGCCCTCGACCCTGCGCGCGATGGCGCGGCAGGTGCAGGCGCTGGGCGTCAGGCCGGAACTGGAGGTGTTCGATTCCGGGCATCTGGTGTTCGTCAAGCAAATGATCGCCGAGGGGCTGATCGATACGCCCGCGATGATCCAGCTTTGTCTGGGGATTCCCTATGGCGCGCCGGACGATCCGCTGACGCTGATGGCGCTGGTCAACCAATTGCCGCCCGGCGCCGTGTTCAGCGCGTTCTCCATCGGGCGCAACCAGTTGCCCTTTGTCGCGATGGCGGCTTTGGCGGGAGGCAATGCGCGCGTGGGGCTGGAGGATAATCTTTATTTGGATCGCGGCGTGCTCGCCTCCAACGGCGCCCTGGTCGAGCGCGCGGCGACGATCCTCACCCACATGGACGCGCGCGTGCTGACGCCGGCCGAAACCCGCGCGAAGCTCAAACTCGTCAAGCGGGGTTGAGATGAGCAAACAAACCATCGGCCTTGTCGGCGGCGGCGTCATCGGCGCGGGCTGGGCGGCGCGATTCCTGCTCGAAGGCCACGACGTCGCCGTCTATGACCCTGACCCGGAATTGGCGCGCAAGCTCGATTGGGTGCTGGCGGCGGCGCGCAAGGCGCGGGCCGCGCTTTTTCCCGGCGACACAACGCCCGAGGGCGTGCTGACTATCGCCGCCGCCGTCGAGGCGGCGGTCGCGAACGCCGATTTCGTGCAAGAGAGCCTACCCGAGCGCGAAGACCTCAAACAGAGCGTGTTGAAAATCATCGACGCGGCGACGCGCCCTGAAGCCATCGTCGCCTCCTCGACCTCGGGCCTGCTGCCGACGCGTCTGCAAGCCGCGATGATGCGGCCGGAGCGGTTCGTCGTCGGCCACCCGTTCAATCCGGTCTATCTGCTGCCGCTGGTGGAAGTCTGCGGCGGCGCTCACACGAGCGAGGCGACCAAACAGGCGACGATGGCGCTTTATACGAGCGTCGGCATGAAGCCGCTGCATGTGCGCAAGGAGATCGACGGCTTTATCGCCGACCGGCTCCTGGAAGCTTTGTGGCGCGAGGCGCTCTGGCTGGTCAACGACGGCGTGGCGACGACGCAGGAGATCGACGACGCCATCCGCTATGGCGCGGGCCTGCGCTGGTCGTTCATGGGCACGTTCCTCATCTACCGCATGGCGGGCGGCGAGGCGGGGATGCGGCATTTCCTCGAACAATTCGGCCCGGCGCTGAAACTGCCGTGGACGAAGCTGGAGGCGCCGGAACTGACCGAAGCGCTGATCGACAGGGTCGCCGAGCAGTCGGACGCGCAGGCCGGCGCGGCCTCGATCCGGGATCTGGAGGCGCAGCGCGACGGCTGTCTCGTGGCGGTGCTCGACGCGCTGCGGGGGCAGGATTTCGCGGCCGGGGCGGTGCTGGCCGAGCACGGGCGCCGCCTTGCGGAGCGGCAGGGCCAGTAAATCCGGCGCGGCGCCCCAGAAAACAGGCGGACGGCGCTATTGTGTTTTAAAATAAACCGCGTGAATAATGGCTTGCCCAAGGGTCCGCCGACCGGGTGCGGGGCGGGCGCGGGTGTGGAGGAGATTATCGTCATGTCACACGACAACATGGGCCGCCGGGGTCTGATCCTTGATCGGCGCCAACTTATGGCGGGCGCCGCCGCGCTGGGCCTGAGCGCTGGATTCGCGCGCGCCGCCGATGCGCCCAAGAAAGGCGGAACCTTGCGGCTCGGCATGGAGGGCGGCAGCGCCTCCGACAGCCTTGACCCGCGCACCTACGCCGACTCGATCCCGATTTCCTACGGCTGGCAGCTCTGGAACGGCCTCGTCGAGATCGACGAGAAGGGCGATCCCACCGGCGAACTCGCCGAAAGCTGGGAGGCCAAGCCCGGCGCGACCGAGTGGATCTTCAACATCCGCAAGGGCGTCACCTTCGGCTCCGGCAAGACGCTCGACGCCGACGATGTTATTTATTCGCTCAACCTGCATCGCGGAGAAACGAAGTCCGGCGCCAAGGATCTGCTGTCGGGCATCGCCGACATCAAGAAGCTCAGCGCCAACCAAATCCAGATCACGCTGAAGAGCGCCGACGCGGGGCTTCCGACCGTGTTCGCCGATTACCACATCCTCATCGTGCCCAACGGCTTTACCGATTTCTCCAAGCCCGACGGCACCGGCGCGTTCGAACTCGACCATTTCGAGCCCGGCGTGCGCGTGCTGACCAAGGCCAAGAAGGGCGATTACTGGAAGACGGGGCGCGGCCATTTCGATAGCGTCGAACTGCGCTACATCCCCGATGTCGCCGCGCGTACGCAGGCGCTGAAATCGGGCCAGATCGACGTCGCCAACCGGCTCGCGCCCAAGACGATTTCGCTGGATATGCGCGATCCCAACCTCAACATTGTGCGCACCAAGGGCACCGGCAACCGCTTCGCCTGGGTGGCGCTGGCCGACACCGAGCCCTACAGCAACGCCGATCTCCGGCTGGCGCTCAAATACGGCATCGACCGGCAGAAAATCATCGACAACGTCCACCACGGCTTCGCCACCATCGGCAACGACACCACGGTCGCGCCTTCGCAGAAATATTATGCGAGCGACTTGCCCCAGCGCCCCTACGATCCCGACAAGGCGGCGTTTCATTTCAAGAAGGCGGGTCTGGCCAACGCCAAGCTGGAGCTGCAAGTCTCCGAGGGCGCGTTCTCCGGCGCCACCGATAGCGCGGTGCTCTATCAGGAAGCGATGAAGAAGGCGGGCATCGAGATCGACGTCAAGCGCGTCTCGGGCGACGGCTATTGGGACAACGTGTGGCTGAAGGCGCCGTTCTCGGCGGTGTATTGGGGCGGGCGCCCCAGCGCCGACAATCAACTGGCGCAGACGTTCCTCTCCACCGCCAACTGGAACGACACGCATTGGCGCCGGCCCGAGTTCGACAAGCTCATCATGAATGCGCGCGCCGAACTCGACGACAAGAAGCGCGGCCAGATGTACGCCGACGCCCAGAAGATGATCTGGGACGACGGCGGCATGGTTTGCTTCGCCATCGGCGATTATCTCGACGGCTACTCAAAGAAGGTGAAGGGCGCGGCGCCGCATCCGCATTACGACCTGTGCGATCAGCGCATTGCGGAAAAGGGCTGGTTCGCCTGATCAGTTGGAGCGTCATGCATGTCGGAAAAGTCGTCATTGCGAGGAGCGCAGCGACGAAGCCATCGAGCGGCGCGGCTCAAACGTTCGCCGTTCGATCACACAAAGACGGGATGGCTTCGCTTCGCTCGCAATGACGGCGCGCGACTCCAACACAAAAGTGTTTTAGCGTAGAGAGGGGCGAACACGTGTTACGACTTATCGCGACGCGGTTCGTTTTGGGAATACTGACCCTCCTGGCGGTTTCGGTGCTGATTTTCGTCTGCACGCAAATTCTGCCGGGAGACGTCGCCTCCGCTGTGTTGGGCAACACGGCGACGCCCGAGTCTTTGAAAGTGTTTCGCGCGGAGTTGGGGCTCGATAAGCCCGCCTACGTTCGCTATCTCACCTGGTTGCTCGGCGTGCTGCACGGCGACTTCGGCAAGGCGCTGACCAACGGGCTCACGATCAAGGAGCAATTGGCGCCGCGCTTCGCCAATACGCTGTTTCTGGCGGCCTATTCGGCCATCATCGCGGTGCCGCTGGCCGTGGGCCTTGGCATCCTTTCCGCGATCCGCGAAGGCCGCTTCACCGACCGGCTTGCCAATATCCTGACGCTGATCGCGATCTCGGTGCCGGAATTCTTCGTCGCCTATATCCTCATCATCATCTTCGCCATCCAGCTTGCATGGTTCCCCTCGCTGGCGACGGTGGACGCCGGAATGGGACTGGGCGAGCGCATCTACACCGCCTTCCTGCCGGCGCTGACGCTGACGCTGGTGGTGATGGCGCATATGCTGCGCATGACGCGCAATTCCGTGCTGTCGATCATGTCGACGCCCTATATCGAGATGGCGTTTCTTAAAGGTCTGACGCGCGGGCGCGTGGTGTCGCGGCACGCGCTGCCCAATGCACTGGGGCCGATCGTCTCCGTGGTCGCGCTCAATCTGGCTTATTTGGTCGTCGGCGTCGTGGTGGTTGAGAACGTGTTTGTCTATCCCGGCGTCGGGCAATACATGGTTGACGCGGTGGCCAAGCGCGACGTGCCGGTGATCCAGGCGTGCGGGCTGGTGTTTGCGGGCGTGTTCGTCACGCTCAACACGCTCGCCGACATGCTCGCCATCCTCGCCAATCCCCGTCTGCGCAGGCGGCGCTGAGCCATGACGATCCTCGGACACCGCGCCCCCGTCACCGCCCAGATCGGGCTCGCCATCGTCGCGCTCTTTCTGTTTATGGCGCTTGTGGGACCCTGGGTCGCCCCCTACGCCGAGTCGCAATCGGTCGGCGAGACCTGGGCGCCGCCTTCGGGTCAGATGTGGTTCGGCGCCGATCAGATCGGCCGCGATATGCTGACGCGGCTCATCTATGGCGCACGCACAACTATCGGCATCGCGGCGGCGACGACGCTGGTGTCGGCCTTCATCGGCATCGTGCTCGGCTTCACGGCGGCGACGCTGGGCGGCTGGGTGGACATGCTGCTGTCGCGTCTGGTCGACGTGATCCTGTCGATCCCGCCGCTGATCCTCGCGTTGATTGTGCTGGGCGTGTTCGGCTCCTCGATCCCGGTGCTGGTGCTGACCATCGCCATCGTCGATTCGCCCAAGGTCTTCCGGCTCGCACGCGCGCTCGGCATGAACATTGTCGTGCTCGATTTCGTCGAAGTGGCGCGCATGCGCGGAGAGGGGCTGTGGTGGATCATCCGCTCGGAAATTCTGCCCAACACCGCCGCGCCGCTGATCTCTGAATTCGGCCTGCGCTTCTGCTTCAACTTTCTGTTCGTCGCGGCGCTGAGCTTTCTGGGCGTCGGCGTCCAGCCGCCGTTCGCCGATTGGGGCGGTATGGTGCGCGAGAACGCGGGCGCGCTGCCCTACGGATTGTTCGCGCCGCTGTTTCCCGCCGTCGCCATCGCGGCGATGACGGTGGGCGTCAATCTTGTGGTCGACTGGTTGCTGTCGATCGACGCGCGGCCTTCGGGCGCGCAGGCGGAGATGTGAGCATGGCCGACGATCTCGTCCTTACGCTCGAAGGTTTGGAAGTGCAGACGATTGGCGGAGTGACGCTGGTCGACAAGGTCGACGTGACGTTGAAGCGCGGCGAAATCCTGGGGCTGATCGGTGAGTCCGGCGCGGGCAAATCCACCATCGGGCTGGCGTCGATGGCTTACGCGCGGGCCGGGTGCAAGATCACCGGCGGGCGCATCAGCATCAACGGCGTCGAGTTGCGCGCTTCGACCGCCGCCGCGCGGCGAAACTTTCGCGGGCGCAGCATCGCTTATATCGCGCAGAGCGCGGCGGCTTCGTTCAATCCGGCGATGACGCTGATGGATCAGGTCTGCGAGGCGCCCGTCACGCATGGCGTGATGAGCCGCGCCGACGCCGAAAAGGCCGCGCGAATGTTGTTTGGCAAGCTGCAATTGCCCAACCCCGAGACCTTCGGCGACCGCTATCCGCACGAAGTCTCAGGCGGCCAGTTGCAACGCGCCATGGCGGCGATGGCGATGTGCTGCCGCCCCGACATCATCGTGCTCGACGAACCCACCACCGCGCTCGACGTCACCACGCAGATCGAGGTGCTGGCGCTGCTGCGCGACCTGATCCGGGAATATGGCACGGCGGGGCTCTACATCACCCACGATCTGGCGGTGGTGGCGCAGATCGCGCACCGCATCATGGTGCTGCGCCACGGCAAGATGGTTGAAGTGGGCGACGCCAAACAGATATTGGAGGCGCCGAAGACCGCCTACGCAACCGCGCTGGTCAACGAACGCCGCGCGGCGACGCACAATCCGTTGATCGACCCGCCTGCGGGCGCCGAGCCGTTGCTGAACGTGACGAATGTGGAGGCTGGCTATCGGCCGGGCACGACGGTGGTGCGCGGGATCAGTTTCCAACTGGCGCGCGGCGAAACGCT
>Ga0209698_10004899_pt1 | contig 14583 bp, 15 predicted proteins | sample LitLauG_LLR_2012_FD_187203 | JGI IMG/M metagenome (GOLD analysis project Ga0209698, IMG submission 187203) | Freshwater sediment microbial communities from Pennsylvania, USA - Little Laurel Run_MetaG_LLR_2012 (SPAdes) (version 2) | ecosystem: Environmental > Aquatic > Freshwater > Creek >...
GACTTTCGGATCCCGGAGCGGATTCGCCTCGGGCCCGAGTTTCAGGTGAGCCTGTTCTGCCCGATACTGTTCATGGGCCTTGGAGAGCGCGGCGAGCCGCGTCTTCACGGTCGCCAAGGACCACGGCCCGAGCTTGGCCTTGTACTGCCGTTCCACCAGCACGCGATCGATCGCAGCCGGCAGCAGATGCTGCGTGGTCGCGGATGTCGGCGTGAACGGACTGGTTTCGGGCGGTGCCAGGTGGGGCAGATGTTCGAGATGATCGACGATGAATTGCAGTACGGCCGTCGCGGGAACCGGTCCTTCGATGGGCGTGCCGTAGCGCAGCGCATGCCAGGCGCCCCAGTACCGCAGTGCCGTCTGGTAGGTCCGCGCGGTATGACGGGATGTGCCCTCATGATGGAACGCCGCCACGGCCTTGTCGGCTTCGGCGTTCAAAGCGCTGGCCTCGATCAGGAGTGCCGGCGGCTCGCTCAGGGCCTCTGGTACGGCATTCGGTCCGATGCGTTTGGGTCTGGTCACGGTCAGCCGCCCGAGATGATTGGGGATCGTGTGTGGTCACGCGGACGCCCGTCGGTCGGTATGGACCTTGGGTTGGTGTTCCGTCCAGGCGATCGATGATTAGAAATCCGTTTATAAATCATTGATATCATATTGTTGATAAAAGCTTTCTGTTCAATCATATCGCGATAACCCTCTGTTATCGCGATATACTATCCAGGATTTCAGGGATCGTCCAGCGCCCGCTGGACCCGCCATGAGCTGTCATCACGGGAACCGACCGGGCAGACCTTCGTCAGGCCGGTCGCCCCTGCGGTCTGTCTGGACGGCGGAACCGGCGGTCTTTTGAACGCAGTGACATGTTCCCGTCAACTCGGACCGGTCCGGATCGTTGGAGAGCGGGAGGAGCCCCGTCGAAATCCCTAATTTGTGCGGGCGCGCGCAAAGCAGGGGTGGCGCCCTACTACACTCGCGCGCTGCCGGAGATACAGGACGTCCTCTGCATGATCGTCGTTTTTGTCACGCACACGCATCCGCCCCTCGTCTTTGAAACCACGCCCTCGCTGCTGGTGGCGCACGCCATGGACCACGCTGCGGCTTCGGGCACGCTTCCGCAGGCGGGCGCGGGTCTGAATTTCGAGAGCGCGTGGCAGAATCTGACACGCGACCTGAAGGCGGCGTTCCACTTCCCGGACGCCGACACGGCCCGCAAGCACTTTGAAAACGACGACACGCTCGGTTTGCATCCGCGCACCCAGATCATCAGTGCTCTGAGCCGGCTGAGCAGCGCCCTTTCAGCCTCAACGCCTCAGGTTCCGGCCTCCGCGGAGCCCTCGGGCCACTGAGCCGGTGGAGCGGATTCAGGGCGCGCTGCCGGGGCCCTGGACGGCAGGGTGTTCAGCCACTGCCCTGTCCGGCCACGCGCCGAGTCCAGCGCTCCAGTCCCGGGCGTCGAAAATCCCCCTCTCAAGGACCTGAGCCTCTCGAGCCACGCTTCATCCGGGATCCGCGCGCTGCGCTACCTGTTCCCCAGGAACCGCCGCTGCGTCCGATTTTCTCAGGCCTATATAATGGTCCACCGTAATGCCCCGCGCTGCGCCGCCAAAAGAAGAGCGGATGCCGCCCAAGAAATCGACGGCCCAACGATACTGATGGCGACCCCCCTGCCCAAAACGCCCAAGTCGAAAGCGCCTTTCCGGGTTCTGCCCACCCTGTTTATCCTGCTCTGGCTCATCGCCATCATGGTGTTCTGGTGGACGGGAGTCTCCCGCTGTCAGAACGAAGTCCTCAGTGAGGTCTGGTCACCCGATGGCCAGGTCCGCGCGAGTCTGTTCAAGCATTCCTGCCGCGGCGAACCCGACTCCGGAGGCGTCAGCGTGGGCCGGCGTGTGACCTCGGGGACCGCGGGGCCGGGCAACGTGCTGCGATTCCCGGTCAGCGGCCTGACCAGCGTGTCGATCCGGTGGGAGAGCCGTCGCGTCCTGGTCGTGCGCCACCCCGCCTCGCTGCCGATCGCCTTTCGGGCAACCACCGCCGCCAGCACCCCCTGGCGCGTCGCCGTCAGGGAGGAGCCGTGGTAACTCGGCCGCAGCGTCCGCACGCCTTGCGGCAGGCCCGCGGATTCGCGCACTACGCCGTCGCCTTCCGCTCGCGCGTTGCCAGCCACGAGCCGATCAGGATGAGCGCAAAGGCGGCCATCCCGCCCGCGCCAAGGTGCTCGTGCAGGACCACCACCCCGAGCAGGGTCGCGACGGCGGGATTGATGTAGGTGATCAGTGAAGCGCGCGCTGCCCCGGCGTGCCGGATCAGATAGAACATCACCTGCATCGCAATCGCCGTGCACACCACGCCCAGCACCGCGATGGAACCGACCGCATAGGCAGACGGCCAATGGCGCGGAAACGTCAGCAAGGCCAAGGGGAGCAGCAGCAGGCTCGCCACGCTCAGGCTGGCCGCCACCGGCCCCAGGGCATCCATGTCAGCCAGATGCCGCTGAACGATCAGAGGCCCGACGGCGTAGCCGATTGTTGCAAGTCCCATGCAGGCGACGCCCGCCCAGCCCCGGAGGCCGGAGACCGGCCCAAAGCCCACCAGCGCGACGACGCCTACCAGACCGAGCGCCAGACCCAGGGTACGCCACGCACCCAGGCGTTCGTGCAGGCCAAAGAATCGCGCGATCAATGTCACGCTGAACGGCACCATGGCGATCAGGATCGCCGTCACGGACAAGCCGATCCAGCGCTCGCCCAGTGAAATTGCCGTGAACGGAATGACAAATTCCATCACGCTGAAGGCGCAGATCGGTCCGAAGTGCGCGCGGACCGAATGCAGCGCGCCGCGCCGCCACGCCACCGGCAACAGGATCAGCGTCGCAAGCACGATCCGGGACCAGGCCACCATCACCGGCGACAGTTCCTGGACCGCGAGCTTGATGAAGAAGTACGGCACCCCCCAGATCAAGCCCAGTGCGGCAAACGCCAGCCACGCACCGCCGCTCATCGCAGGGGTCCCCGCGCGCGATGGGTTCATAGGCACATCACTGGGTGACCAATGCTCATGCCGGGCGCTCCGTCGGCAGGCCGCGCAGGCAGTCCGCTCCCTCACCGTGCAGGCCGGCGCCTCGGGAACACGCCGGCACGCGTCAGACCTTCAACTTCCGCCCCGCGCCTGCAGGACGCGCTCACCCCAGGCCTGGCCGGCCGCCGTATCAATCTCCGCTTGTGGCGTAGGCTTGCTGCCGGCTTCAATGACGGTGGCCATGGTATCGGTCCAGACGATCTTGCCGGCGGAGCACCCGTAGCCTTCAATCGTCAGCTTGTCGGTGACCGAGCCGCGCTTGAAGGACATCATGTTGGAATTGACCGTCTGTCCCTGATCCACAGCGGCGAATATGACATCGACCGGGTTGCCCGTGCACAGGGTCGCGTACGCCGCGTGACGGTCCGCGTCACTGCCCGGTAAAGCCCCGGCGCCTGCCAGCGGCTTCACCTGCAGCTTGCCGCTCGCCTTCAGTGTTCCGGCGAAAGTCTCCTCGCGCAAACCGGCCGGCCACACCGCAACTGCGCCCACGGCCGGCAGGGGCGGCGGCGGCGAGGCATGCTTGGAATCCTTCGAGCCGAAGGCAATCTGCATGGTTCCGCCGCCCGTGGTCTGCACGGTTTTGTACACCGCGAATCCGGCCACCGCAACGACGCCGACGCCGGCAGCCATGATGATGGGGACCGCCGCCACGATGCACCCGCTCAGATTGACGCTCAATACGACGATACCCATGAGCGCCCCGAAGCGTTTGAATTTCTTACCCACAGCAATGCCCTCTTGAAAACGGAGATGACGGTCAGGCGAACGCGGATGCACGGTGACTCGATGCAAAGAATGTCTTCGATGCGATTTGCCATCGCTTATTGATTACAGGGTAGCTTACGCGAATGCTCGCCGATTGCCGTGATTTTGCGGCGCGCCCGCCTCGGGCGGACCTTGCGTTCGCTCGGGGTGACATAATCTGAATCCCGGGGTGGTCCGCAACCGTCACCGTCCGATGGCCGCTCCGGTCAACGCGCGCAGCTCGGGGGTGAGCGCATCGAGGTGGTCGTACAGGGCGTCGACGTGACCGCCCAGGCCGTCCGTCGGCGGATCATCCAGAACCAACAGCCACTTCGGAGCGCGCGCCGCCGCGTACAGGCGCTCCGCGTGAGACAGGGGGATCACGCGGTCGAAACGGCTGTGGGCGATGATCACCGGCATGTGCACCATTGCGATCCGCGCCAGTGAATCGAAGTGAATGCCGACCAGGCCGCGCACCGGCAGCAGCGGATACTGATCCGCCGCCACATCCGGAATCGACGTGAAGGCGCCGAACAATACCAGTGCCGCCGCGCGGTGCCGGCTCGCCAGGTACACGGCCGGACCCGTACCCAGTGAATGACCCCAGAGAATGAGGTGATCGGCCGGCACGCCGCGCCGGAGCAGCGCGTGGTAGGCCGCCTCGGCATCTTCCTCGACATGCGCCTCCGAGGGAACGCCGGGGCTGGGCCCAAAGCCGCGGTAATCGAAGCTGAGTACGTTGAGTCCCAGCGCGCGCAGCGCCGCGCAATGCCGCAGCTGACCCGCAGAAAACGCCGAATCCGCATTGCCGTGCAGATGCAGCACCCAGTAGCCCGTGTCGTGCGCCGCCGCGGCGCGCATCAGGATCCCGGGCAGCAGACCGCCCGCGGCTTCCGGCAGCCCGATGGGCTCGGCGCCGGCGGGCAAGGGGCCATCGCGCTGCGTCCGACTGCGCGCCGCCTCGAACACCAGCTGGTCCTCGTGCATCTTGAGCCAGCCGAGTGCAACCGCCAGCGTCGCCAGTCCGGCGAGCGCGATCAGTGCGAGCGCGCGCAGCCAGGTTTTCAAGAGCGCCGCCTCAGGGGCTCACGGACCGATCGGTCCGCATGTGGAACACCGGAATGGACGCGGCGACCGGCTCGAAAGCCGCCAGCGGTGCATCCTTGTCGACGCGGATGTGCGGGCGCGCCCCCGGCGCCCGCTGCAGGAAGGCCTTGATGATCCGCGCCCGCTGCGGCGGGGGCACCTCGTCCAGCACCACGGGCTGCCGGCGCCCGCAGCGCAAGACCGCCCGACCGGCAGCGGCGCGCACATTGCGCACCCACTGCGCGTCTTCCCCGAGCATCGACACCACGTACCGCTCCCCATCGACGAGCACCATGACCAGCGGCAAGGCGATGGTCTGTCCGCTCCGGCGTCCGCGCACCTCCAGCGTCAGCAGGAAATTCGGTGCGATCCCCAGTCCATGGATATACGCGCTGGCCGCGTTCAGCCAGCGCGCCACGGTTCCGGGCCCCCGCCCCTGCCCTGATCGAGCGTACAGCCAGCGCATGAGATCACCCTGGGCCACGCCGCTCATCCCCGAAATACTGGGCCAGCGCGGCAGGAAAGAGCGGCTCCTCGCCCGCGACCGAGGCAAACCGGCGCATCGAGGACTGAAATTTGAGCAGGTCCGGATACCCGAAGATCGCCCCGATGGGGCTGTGCTCGATGGCGATCACGAGGCGCGTGCACTCCCGCAGGCTTGTTCCCAGCACCGGGTGTGCCAGAAAGGCCACCGCCTCCGCTGCGGAGGCGAGCGCGTACCGCTGCGCCATGGGGCTGCGCCCCAGGCCGCGGTCCTGCGGAAAGATGAACCACATCCAATGACTGCGCTTCTCGCCGGCGCGCAGCTCGCTCAAAACCGTCCCGTACACGCCGCACTGCGCCTCGACAAAGCGCTGCAGATGATGGAGATCCCCGGGTCACCGCGGTCACGGTTGCCCGCCTCGCAGCCCACTGTCGAGAAAGGCCACCAGATCCTCGAACGCGCGGCGTGCCGGATGCTCGGCATCCCCTGCGGGCATCAGGCGAAACTCCTTGGTGTAGGTTGCATGCGGTCTCTCGCCCAGCCGGTTCCGGGACCCGCTCTCGCCATAGGTCTTCACCGTGAGGCCCTGCGGGAACGCCTCCTGCATGCGCTCCAGTTTGTCCGGCGGACACAATCGGTCCGCTGCGCAGCGCACCGCCAGCATCCGTGCCATGCCGCCCGACAACCGCGTCCGCGCCGCCTCGATATCCATCGCGGCCACGTTCAGGGCCCGGCGTTTGGACGCCCCGCCGCGCCCGAGGGCAAGATATCGCCATGACAGGGGTACGGCCGGTTGCGCGGCCACCGCGACGGCCACCTGGGGATGAAGGATCAACGGAATCACGAATGCCCCGGTCAGGCACATGCCGATTGCGCCCACGCGCCCCTGACCGTTGTGCGCGCTGATGTGCGTGATCAACGACCGCAACCACAGCGTCACCGGCGCCGTAACCCCGGAGCGCAGGCGCGCGAATTCGCGCGACACGCACAACCGCAGCGCGTTGGCGAGCGGAGCACGGCGCCCCGGCGGTCCGATCAGCCACGGCAGGTATACCTGGAATCCCGCGGCAACCAGGCGCTCGCCCAGCAGCATCAGCCCGGGCGCGAAGCCGGCCAGCTCCGGCAGGATCAGGAGCGGTGGATTGCAGCGCCGTCCCGTGTGGTAGACCGCATGGGCGTAGGTGCCCGAGGCAAAGGAAAACTGCGCGTAAGGGTCCAGTGCCGGCCCACGACGCGCCGCCACGCCCGCGATCTCGACATCGGGCAAGGCGATGGGCACCTCGCCGTTCATCGCTGCAGACACCCTGAGGGAAATGGCATGAGGTGTAAGGATCCCATGAGTGTGGCCCTCACGGCCATGTCCATCGTGTCATCGGTCCGCCATGCGCCGGTCACACGAACGCGCGATCCTGCTGCGGCCCGCCCCGTGCGGGATCAGGCCAGTCCACCCAAGGCCGTCATGAAGGCTCGCCGGGCGGGGTATCCCCAAAGCCCCGCCCGGCGGCGCTCACAGCAGCCGTCGCAGTGCCTCCTCGCACTGCCGAGCGTCCTGGAAATGTACGGTCTGCAGACCCACGGCCTGCGCGGCGTGGACGTTGGCCGCGCTATCGTCGATGAAAACCGTCCGTGCGGCCGTCAGGCCGTGGCGCGCCAGCAGGTACTCGAAGATCTCGCGCTGCGGCTTCACCAGGCGCACCTCGCCCGAGATCACGATCCCCGTGAACAACCCCCAGAAATCGTAGCGCTCGCGCAGGTAGGCGTAGGCCTTCGAGGGCATGTTCGACAGGCAGTACAGCGGCACGGCGCGCGCGGCAAGCGATTTGAGCAGCGCCACGGTCTCGGGCTTCGGCACCAGCGACTCATGCACCACGGTGAACAGATTCACCAGCTCCGGCACCGCGCGCCCCGCCCTCTGCGCGATGCGCGCCAGCAGTTCGGATTCCGACAGTGCGCCCTGATCCAGCGCCAGCCAGTCATCATGCAGGAAGATATGCTGCTTCATCGCGGCCCGTTCGGCCGCCTCGGCGTAATACCCGCTCAGGATCCGATCCGGATTCCAGTCGAGAACCACGCCGCCGATGTCGAAGATCACGTTGCGCATGGACGGGTTCCCCTGCCGATCCTATGGCCTTACCCTATGGGCCCACACCTGCCGCCCGAGGCGCGCACTGCGACGGCCGTTTCAGACTCTACCACTGCTTCCACCGAACCCGTCGGCGCCCCGGTGTTCAAGCCCGTCCGCAGCGCCTACACTTCCCCAGGCCCATGCCCTCTCCCGCACCGCGCACTGTTGTTCTCACGCTCGTTGCCGTGCTGCCGCTCGTGCTGGTGCTCGCCATCTACGCCGGCTTCAGGCTCGCCTATTCCGGCTGCGACCTGCACGATGAGCGCCGCAGCGCATCGCCCGACGGCCGGTGGCAGGCCCGCTGGCAGACGGAGGGCTGCCACGGCAGGCTCGATTCCATGATGTTCCACAGCGCAGTCGCGATCCTGCCTGGTGCGAGTCCGGCCTCCACCGCGGTGCCCACGGTGTTCGAAGATGACAGCCCCGACGCGCCGCGCCTGACCTGGACCGATCCGCACACCTTGAACATCGAGATCCCCAGCCTGGCGACGATCTCCAAGAGCCTCAGCGCTCACGGCGAAGTCTCAATCACCTACAGCGTCCCACCGCTGTTGCGCCAGGATCTGGTGGACATCGATGCCCGCGACGCCCAGGGCCCCTCGGGCGCCGTGCAGGAGGCCTCTGCGCGCGAGGTCGATCGTTTCAGGCAATGGGTTCAGCGTCATGCACCGATCACGGCAATGGGATCGCCCAGGGCCCCGGTGCCGCCGTAGCCCCGCGACCTGCCGGTGCGATCGCGGCCAGGCGTCCACCACTTGCATGCGCACCCGCGGCAGGATATAAAACGCGAGTTTAAGCGCTTGCCTAAACTACGTTCTCGCGTCCCTGGCGGGTGCCTGTCGACCGCTTCCGGATCGGAAACGCGACGGCGAGCGCCACGTCCGGTTCCGGCTTGACTCGAGGGGGAATGAGCATGAATGCGGTGATGAACCTCAACTCGCCCGTGGAGCGGCTCGTCCGCCTGGTCGATGCGGAGAACCCGTTCGGGATGCCTTTCCCGGAGGTGCTGCCCAGGCAGCTGGAAGCCGTCCAGGAGCGGTTCAAGGACCGTGTCGAGAAGATCAAACTGCTGCAGAACCGAGCCGAGGCCGGCGGGATCACCGCGATCCGCGGCATGGCCGACGTGGTGCCGCTCCTGTTCGCGCACACCGCGTACAAGAGCTATCCGGAGAGCTGGCTGATCGAGCAGAAGTGGGACCGCCTTGGCCGATGGCTGGACACCGTCTCGACCAATCGCGTCCTGCCGATGGACACGCAGGGCATCGAGGGTCTCGATCACTGGCTGCTGCGGCTGGAGGATCAGCATCACTACGTGTCCTGCTCCAGCGGCACCACCGGCAAGTGCGCGATGATGAACGCCACGGCCACGGACCTGCGGTTCGCCGGCCACGCCCTGTTGCGGGGCATCATCTGGGCTGGGCTCGCACCCAACCACGATCGCCGCATGATCAGCCTCGGGCAGGTGGCCGCGACGCCGCGCAACCGCGCAACGGGCAGGCCGATGTATGAGGCTTTCAGCGCACCGGGCGTCGAGCCCTTCGCCCCCCAGGTGCCCCCCATCACGATTGGTGGGATCACCGAGATGGTGAATCTGCGCCGGAAGATCGCCGAAGGCACGGCCAGGCCGACCGAGGTGGCCCATTACGAAGCGCAGGCGGCGGCACGGGAACAGGCGATCGAGTCGGCCGTCGAGCAGGCGGCCACCGCGCTGATTGAGAGCCGCGGCACCGCACTGCATATCTCAGGCCTCTACGGACCCCTGTACAGGGTTGCCGAACTCGTGCGGACCCGCGGTTACACCGGCAAGGATTTCAGCCCCAGGAACAGCGCCTTCATCAGTGGCGGGCTGAAGCGCGCGCAGGTGCCGGCCAATTATCGCGAGTTCATTTTCGAAACCCTCAACCTCTCCCCGGAACGCATCTGCTACGCCTATGGCATGCAGGAACTCAACACGACGGCCATCCGCTGCAAGGCCGGTCGCTATCACATGGCGCCCTGGGTCATGCTGCTGCTGCTGGACGAATCGGGCGAGAAGTTGCTCGAGCCCACCGCCAGTGGCGAACTGGAGGGCCGCGCCGCCTTCATGGACCTGTCGCTCGATGGCCGCTGGGGCGGCGTGATATCCGGGGACCGGGTCCGGGCCACCTGGGCGTGCTGCGCCTGCGGCAACGCCAGTCCATCGATCGCCGAAGATATCCAGCGCTACGCGGACACGGCAAGCGGCGACAAGATCGCCTGCTCGGGAACGATCGATGCCTACGTGCGAGGCGTGACCTGAGCATTCGCGATTCCGGCCGATGGTCTGCGATCCCGCGCACCGTCGCCGCTGTTGAGCAAGACCCCTACCACTGCGGAGGCCCACTATGAACCCTGTCGCTGAAATCCGCCCTGCTGCTTCCCGCAGCGCCGACCCCGCGGCGTCGGCCCCCTTTGTGGTACGCGGTACGCTGGTGGAAGGGGGCGCCGTGCGCCACAGATCCCGCGATCTTGGCGTCGATTTCCTCACCCCGGCGATCGACCTGGATGCGCTGATCACGCCGCGCACCGAACCCGGACCCCTGTTTGACGTCAGGCTGTCGGAAATCCTCGACTTCCTGGCCGCGACCGGCGAGTGCATGAAGCGCGATGCGAACGGCTACCTGGAGGCGTGCATCGATCGGATCTGCGTGACCAACGTCCTGCCGCGCAGCGTAATCGAACAGAACGTACGCATGGCGGCGGAGTATCTGCACAAGGGCAGGCTGCTGGAATACGCCGAGCAGAATCTGGGCGACGCACGGGTGCTCGACGAGTGGCGGCCGCGCGTGGACAGCACGGGCCGCCGGAGCTTTACGCGGGCCTTCCCGCCACGGCTGATCCACGTGCTGCCCGGCAATTCGCCCATGGTGTCGGTGCAATCGATCGCCCTGGGTGCGATGGTGAAGGCAGTCAATCTGTTCAAGATGGGCTCGAGCGACCCCTTCATGGCAGTGGCGATCCTGCGCACCATGCTGGACATCGATCCGAACCACCCGGTACCGCGCTCGATGTCGGCGGTCTACTGGCGCGGCGGCGACACGTCGGTGGAGCGGGCGATCTACCGTCCGCAGTATTTCGACAAGATCGTGGCCTGGGGCGGGGGCGATGCCATCAACAATGTCATCAGGTACCTGATGCCCGGCCTGCAGCTGGTCTCGTTTGATCCGAAGACCTCCATCTCCATGGTCGGCCGTGAGGCCTTCGAGTCCGACCCGATCCTGGACGAGGTGGCCACGCGGGCCGCCCACGACGTGGGCATGCTCAACCAGGAGGCCTGCGTCTGCAGCCGCGTGTTATTCGTGGAGGGCGATCGGCAGCAGGTCGGCCGCTTCGGCGAGCGGCTGCAACGCAAGCTCGTCGAACGCAACGCCCTCTCCGGTAAGGCGCCACCACTGCCCCGGGATATGGCCGAGGAGGTCGAAACGCTCAGGATGATGGATGACGAGTATGGCGTCTGGGGCGTGCCCGATGGCAGCGGACTGGTGGTCCTGTCCGCGGAACCCGTGGATTTCCACCCCATCAACAAGACGGCCAACATCGTGCCGGTGAACTCGCTCCGGGAGGCGCTGAAGTACGTCAATGTCGCCACGCAGACCGTCGGCGTCTATCCGCCCGCCCGCATGAGCGAACTGCGCGACGGGCTGGCGAGCGGCGGCGCTCAGCGGATTGTCCACTTGGGCGACGCCGGCGGCCAATCCATCGGCGCGCCCCACGACGCCATGTACATCATGCACCGCTTCGTCCATTGGATCGTTCACGAAGACGGCTTCGCCGCCAATGACTGAGCGATGCGGGTCAAGCCCCGGGAGGCCGGCACCCGGCAACGCGTCCGCGCAGGCCCGGGCTGGCGCATGAGGCCCGAACGCAAGGCCCGCGAGTCGGGCGCCGCCACCCGCGCAGCCATTCTGGATGCCGCCGAAACGCTCATGGCCGAGGAGAGCTACGCCGCGGTCACCTCGCGACGTGTGGCGGAAAAGGCCGGCTTGAAGTCCCAGCTCGTGCACTACTACTTCGGCACGATGGACGAGCTGTTCGCGGCCGTCTATGAGCGCGCCGAGAAGGAATTCCTTGCCCGGCACCTGCAGGCGGCGCGTGCGGACAATCCACTGCGCGCGCTCTGGGATCTCAGCATGCACCCGAGGAGAACGCGCCTGGCGCAGGAATTCATCGCGCTGGCCAGCCGCCGGGAATCCATGCGGACGATCACGGCACGGGTTCTGGAGCAGACCCATGCGATCAATGCGGAGTTCATCGGCCGCTATCTGCAGCAAGCCGGTCTCGATCGCGATGACTGTCCGCCCGTGGTCCTCTCGCACCTCATCAAGGGGCTGTCCCGATCCCTCATCAACGAAGCCTCCGTGGGCGTATCTGTGGGGCATAGGGAAGTCCGGGCCTTCGTCGAACGGTGGCTGGGCCGGCTGGATGCGAAGCCGCGCGCCGGTCCGGGTGAGGCGCCGGTGTCCCGGCCGCCGACGCCAGATGCGCCAGATGCGCCAGATCGCGCGCAATAAAAAAATTTAAATCAATAAGTTATGGGGTTTTCTTAATCCATAATCGTTTTTATCATCGCCTAGGCCGCCACGGGCCTCTTCCCGGTGCCCGCCCTCCACACCCGGCGGCTCACCGCCTCCCAGTCGACCTTCGGAAACAAGACAGGCAGCCCCTGCAGGGCGAACTCCGGTGCACTGATGCGCCTGCGACGCCGGCCCGGCTGGCGCTGGAACGCCCACTGCGTGCTGTGCTCGATGATGCCGGCGAGGAAGCTGGCCAGCATGAACATCGACCACTCGGGCGAGCGCGTGCCATCCAGCTGGGCAAAGGCGGCATTCGCCTTGACGTGGGCACCGGATTTGAACAATACCCGCTTCACGCGCCTCAACACTTCCTTGTCGTTGTACATCAGGCTCTGATGCAGCAGTTTGGAGGCATCGCCTTCCACATGGCATTCGCATTGCCGGACGGCAAAGGCGTAAGCCACCTCCGCCGGGTCGGTGAACGGTGCGGTCGCCTGCTGGAGGCCCAGCACGTCGGTACGCACCGCGCGCACGCAGCACTCGATGTACAGGTCCCGCTTGTCCTTGAAGAACCAGTACACGATGGGCAGCGAGACCTGTGCCTGGGCGCAGATCTCCCGCAAGGTCGGACTGTAATAGCCGCGCCGCGCAAACAGCGTGGTCGCCGCTGCCAGGATAGCCGCTTCCATTTCGGATCGGGTCTTGCCGCTTTTCGCTCTTGCCATGGTTCAGGCCGCCGTTGCTGTGGATGGCGCGCGGGTCGGCGCAGCCGGGTGTACGGCCGCGGCGCCTTCATTGTTGACTGGCTTCAGCACGCCCCCCTCAGGTCATGTTTCCCTGAATTGTGTCACAGCGCAACCGCCCGGCGGGCCGAGCCGTACCGCCAGCCCCTTTCTTGACACCGGCCGGAACGCTGTAATAGCGTCCGCTCGCGCCGGGGTCCGGCCATCGCGATGGCGGCCCGCAACTCCGGGGCACCTCCTCCGCGAGCGATGCCCCCCGGGGAAGCAATCGACGCAACCGGCGTTGCGTCGCGGGCGGATCACATGAGGAGGGCTTGCATGACGCTCCGGCATCGCACGCGCATTCGGCTCGCGACGCTGGCGATTGCCTGCTGCGCCCTGAACCTGGCCGCGACGCAGGCCCCCGAGCGCGCACCGCTGCTCGTCCTGCTGTCCATTGACGGTCTGAAGCCCGAGGCCATTCTCGAGGCGGACCAACATGGTCTGAAAGTGCCGAACCTGCGCGCATTCCTGCGCGACGGCAGCTACGCCACCGGCGTGCGCGGTGTGCTGCCGACGCTCACCTACCCCAGCCACATGACCCTGCTGACCGGCGTCTGGCCCGCCCGGCATGGCATCTACGCCAACACCACGTTCGACCCCATGAACCGAAACGACCACGGCTGGTACTGGTATGCGGAGGATGGGCACGCCACGACCCTGTGGGCGGCGGCGGCGGCGGCGCACCTGAAGACCGCCAACATCTACTGGCCCACCAGCGTCGGGGCGCCGATCGACTTCAACCTGCCGCAGATCTGGCGTTCGGGCACGGGCGATGACCTAAAGCTGCAGCGCGCAGTGAGCACGCCCGGCCTCGAACAGGCCTTGTCGGCCGAACTGGGCCCCTATCCGGGCGGCCTGCAGGAGACGGTGAGCGATGACGAGGTCCGCATCCGCTATGCCCTGCGCCTGATTGCCACCCGGCATCCGGACTTCGCCACGGTCTATGTGACCGGACTCGACACGGAGCAGCACCATTCCGGGCCCTTCAGCGCCGCTTCCAATGCCAGCCTGGAGCGGCTCGATGCGCTCGTCGGCCAGCTGCGTGCAGCGGTGGAACGCGAAGCCCCGGGACGGGCCACGCTGTGCATCGTCTCGGATCACGGCTTCGCGCCGGTCGAGCACGATGTGAATCTGTACGCGGCGTTCCTGAGTGCCGGCCTGTTCACCCTGGACGGGAAACACAAAGTCGCCGCCTGGCAGGCGATGCCCTGGCCGGCGGGCGGCGCGGCCGCCGTAATGCTCGCCGACCCCGGTAACGAGTCCGTACGGGCACAGGTCCTGACATTGCTGGCGCAGCTGGCAACGGATCCCGGCAACGGCATCGATCGCATCCTGGACCATGAGGAGCTGGTCGCGCGCGGCGGCTTTCCGGATGCCGCCTTCTTCGTCTCGTTCAAGATCGGCTACGAGTTCGGTGACCGCTACGACGGGCCCCTGTTGTCCGAACCCACGAATCGGGGCATGCACGGCTATCTCCCAGAGCGTCCGGAGATGCGTTCGTCGTTCTTCATCGTGGGTCCGCACATCGCCGCCGGACGTTCGCTGGGCGACATTGACATGCGCCGGATCGCACCCACGCTCGCGCGCATTCTTCAGGTACCGCTCAGGGACGCAGAGCTGGAGCCGCTGTCGCTGGCCTCACCGCCGCCCTAGCAGGCTGTTGAAAAAGTCTGCAATTGATGCAGAGTAAGGCATCTGGATAACGCGAGGCTAGACAGATGCGCGGAGCCGATATTGAGCAAGGTG
>Ga0209698_10004900_pt1 | contig 14582 bp, 11 predicted proteins | sample LitLauG_LLR_2012_FD_187203 | JGI IMG/M metagenome (GOLD analysis project Ga0209698, IMG submission 187203) | Freshwater sediment microbial communities from Pennsylvania, USA - Little Laurel Run_MetaG_LLR_2012 (SPAdes) (version 2) | ecosystem: Environmental > Aquatic > Freshwater > Creek >...
CGGCGGGGTTGTATCTGGAGTGAAACGAAGCCCGAAGAATGGTTAGATTTTTGTCGGTTTGGTCGCGTTCGAAGGTGTGCCGTCCCTGCGGGACTCGTTTCATCCATTGAGCTTACCCAGGACTTACGTCCCTTCGACTGCGCTCAGGGCAGGCTCTGGGCTAATGAGTGCCGCCGCTTCGCGGCTGGGTTTGATGCGCCGTTGCGCAGGCGCTCAAAGTCCCCACCTCTGAGTTGGTGCTTATCCTTCTGAGGCGGTTTCCAGCCTTCGGTTGGCTAGGATTCCTGCTGCGATCAGGGCTGCGGTCAGGGCTAGGAAACCCAGCATCCAGGGCCAGTATTGGATTGGGTGACGGAGGACTCGGAGGAAGTGGCGTCCGTAGTGGGCAGCGAGGTAGGCGATGCCGAAATATCTTGCGGCGCGGCAGGTGGCGACGATTGTCAGGAACTTGCCTTTTGGGTAGTCGGACGCGCCTGCGGCTGCGAAGAACATGCTGGTCGGGCTGGGTAGGGGGATGACGGTCGAGGCGGCTAGCGTTCCTGTGCCCCACTTCTTGAACAGGGTGAGGAACTTCGTTAGTTTGCTCTTCTTGAATTTCTTGTCGAGGTAGGCCGATCCGGCCTGGCGCGCGATCCGGAAGGTGAGGTAGGCCCCAATTACCGAGCCCGCTACGGCCGTGGCAGCGTATTCATACCAGAGATCGTGATGGGTGGCGGAGAGGATCGCGACTAAAATGTCCGGACCGCCGAAGGTGGGCACAGGGGCGGCGTCGATGATAGCGACGAAGAAGAGGCCGGCAGCTCCAAGATGGCGGAGGTACGCGGTGAAGCTGCGGCTCGGCGGCCGCTTGTGAGCCTGCAGGAGCAAGTCCAGCATCCTGGCAATATATCAGGGGCAAATTGCGGAAGAATTGCCTGGGAACTAGCTGTTTTTGAGTTGTAAACCGGAGCGAAACTCACCGCATCCTAGATAAAGGTATGAGTGCGCTGCAATCCATGCGTCAGGCGGAATTGGAAGGCGAAGCCGGGGGCTGCCTGCTGAAAACAAGGCAGTTGACCGGATTCCTCTGGGAGCCTAACATTACCGCCGGGCAAGGTCGCACGCTCTCATGATCGGCCAGCAGGTCTCCCATTACCGGATTGTAGGCAAACTCGGTGGCGGGGGTATGGGCGTTGTGTATGAGGCCGAAGATCTGAAGCTGGGCCGGCACGTTGCGCTGAAGTTTCTTCCCGAAAATCTTACCGGCGATCCCAAAACTTTGGAGCGATTTACCCGCGAGGCGCGGGCCGCGTCGCAGTTGAACCATCCGAATATCTGCACCATCCACGGCATTGAAGATAACAACGGGCATCCGTTCATCGTGATGGAAAAGCTCGATGGCGAGAGCCTGAAGCAAGCCATTGCCGGACACGCCATGGAAGTGGACAAGGTGCTCGAGGTGGGGGTGCAGGTGGCCGACGCGCTGGTGGCGTCGCATGGCAAGAACATCGTGCACCGGGACATCAAGCCGGCGAACATTTTCATCACGGCGGGCGGGCCGGTAAAGGTGTTGGACTTTGGGCTGGCCAAGCTGGTCCACAACGTTGGAACTGAGGATGACGCCGGGGCGGATAACTCGCTGACGGCGATGGGAGTGATTCCGGGAACGGCGGTGTACATGTCGCCGGAGCAGGCGCGCAGCGAGACGGTGGATGCGCGCAGCGATGTGTTTTCGCTGGGCGTGGTGCTGTATGAGATGTGCACCGGCAAGAAACCTTTTGCCGGGAATAATTCGCTGATGACGCTGGATGCGGTGCTGCACCAGAAGCCGGTGCCGCCGCGGGATTTGAATCCGAAGATTCCGATTGAGCTGGAAGGCATCATCGGCAAGGCGATGGAGAAGGACCGCAACCATCGCTACCAGAGCGCGGCGGAGATCAAGTCGGACTTGGCGCTGCTCAAGCGCGAGGCCGAGTCGGGCACCATCAAGACGGGCAGCGCAACCACAAAGCTGCGCGCGGCCAGCCATACGTTTGGGCGGCATTCGTCGAAGCTGCAACTTTATCTGTTGCTGGGGATGGCGGGGCTGCTGATCACGATTGTCTCGGCCGTGGGAGCGTGGTGGTACAAACATCGGCAAGTGGCCAGTGAGGAGATGCAGAATGCGATTGCGGTGCTGCCGCTGCAGAACGTCAATGGCGATCCCAACGCGGATTATCTGCGGTATGCGCTGGCGGATGAGTTGACCAGCGTGCTGACGTATTCGCGATCGCTGGAGGTGCGGCCTTCGTCGATGACGCGGCGGTTTACGGCCCTGGATATCGAGCCCAAGAAAGTTGGGCAGGAGCTGCGCGTGGGCCGGCTGCTGCAGGGACATTTCCTGAAGCAGGGCGATCAGATATCGGTGACGCTGGAGGCGATTGACGTTCCCACGGACCGGCTGCTGTGGGAGACGACAGTGATGGAGAAGGCGGAGAACCTGATCGGGCTGCAGGATCAGCTGAAGACCCAGATTCAGCGCGGGCTGCTGCCGGTGCTGGGAGGGGGAGGCGGAGCGATCGAGACGGCGTCGCGTCCGAAGAGCCAGGAAGCTTACGACTTTTATCTGCGCAGCGTAGCCCAGCCCCACGACCCCAAGCCGAACAAGGAAGCCATCAAGATGCTGGAGTGGGCGGTGGGCATCGATCCGACGTATGCCCCGGCGTGGGAGGCATTGGGCCAAAGATATTATTTCGACTCTTCGTTTGGTGGGGGCGGCGAAGATGTGTTTCAGAAGTCGAATTCGGCGCTGGAGCGTGCGATCGCGCTCGATCCGAACCGGCTGCTGGCGGCGAGCTACCTGGTTACGAACCGGGTGGAGCGGGGCGATTTGACACGGGCGTATGACGAGGCGATGGCGCTGGTGAATCGACGCCCACAGAGCGCGGACGCGCACTTTGCGCTTGGCTACGTGCTGCGCTATGCGGGCATGTTGCCCGAGTCCTCGGAGGAGTGCAATACCGCGCGGAAGCTGGATCCCGGGAATTTTGCCTTCCGGTCTTGCGCGTTTTCGTTCCTCGAGATGGGCAAGACGGATCAGGCGATGGACTACGTGCACCTGGATGCGGGAACGGAGTGGGCGGCGTGGGTGACTCCGTATGTGTACCTGGCGGCGGGGGACATGACGCAGGCGCGGGCGGCGGCGAAGAACATGGGAGGGGGAGCAACGTATCACCGGCCATTGATGGAGGCATGCACGGCGGTGCAGCGGCCTGCCGATCTGGCAAAGATTGTCCGCGAGACGGAATCGGCGGTGATGATCGAGGCCGATCCGGAGAACTGGTACCGCATCGGTGCGCTGATGGCGGCTTGCGGCCAAAACGAACCGGCGCTGAGGCTTTTGAAGGCGGCGGTGCAGCAGAATTACTGCGCCTATTCGGCGCTGTTGGATGATCCGCTGCTGAAGAATTTGCGGAAAGAGACTGCGTTTAACGATGTGCTGACGGCGGCGAGTAATTGTCAGAATTTGTTGAAGCAGGGACGGCAGTAAGGCAGTCGTCGAGTCCCGAGTCCTGAGTCCCGAGTTTTTCGGTCGTCGGCCTTCGGACTTCGGCTCTGGACTTCGGCTCTGGACTTCGGCTCTGGACTTCGGCTCTGGACAACGGCACTGCCCAAGCTTTGTTTTACTCCGGACTCGCGACTCGGGACTGGTTCTAAAGAATTTGCGTCAAACGGGGTTTTGGCCCCATCCTTGTAGGGTGAGAAATTCCGGACCTGCCAAGTTGCCGCGCTGGGATCGCGGCTTTCCCATCTGCATTCGGTATCACTTCCGTTTCCTGGTTTGTTCTGTTCTCTTCGTCTTTTGCCTTGCGCTAGCTGCTCTCGCGCAGGCTCCTGCTCAGAATTCCCATGTCTCGCAAAATCGGCGAGACATGGGGCACCCCACTTCTCTTCAAAATCGACCCAGTTCCGTTCAAAACGACCTCGTGCCTCGCTTTGACGTTTTGGGGGATCCTGCTGGGCTTTTGTATCAGGGGGTGCCTACGGATATTCCGGCGGATGCGGGCGCGGCTGGATTGCGGTTGGAATTACTGCGGCTGGGAACGACCGCGCGGTTGATGCAGGTGGTGGCGCATCCGGATGACGAAGATGGCGGCATGCTTACGCTGGAGGCGCGGGGGCGCGGCGTGGATACGCTGCTGATGACGCTGAATCGCGGCGAGGGCGGGCAGAACAAGGTCGGGAGCAATTTGTCGGATGTGCTGGGCGTGCTGCGGTCGCTGGAGTTGCTGGCGGCGGACGAGTATTACGGGGTGCAGGAGCGGTTTTCGCGGGTGGCGGATTTTGGGTTTTCGAAGGCTGCGGACGAGACGTTTGCGAAGTGGGGCGGGCACGATGTCGCGCTGGGCGATATGGTGCGCGTGATTCGGACGTTCCGCCCGGATGTGCTGGTGGCGCGGTTTTCGGGGACGACGCGGGATGGGCACGGACATCATCAGGCGTCGGCGATTCTGACGCAGGAGGCGTTTCGGGCGGCGGCGGATCCGAAGCGGTTTCCGGAGCAGATTGCGGCGGGATTGCAGCCTTGGCAGGCGAAGAAGCTTTACATCGGGAATGTGTGCCAGTTTGGAGCCCAGACGTGTGAGGACGATAAATGGACGGTGAAGTTCAATAGCGGCGAGAAGAGTGATGCTTTAGGAATGTCGTACGTGCAGTTCGCGATGGAGGGATTGCGGCATCAACAATCGCAGGGTGCAGCGAACTGGACGGTTGAGCCGGGGGATCGGTTTACGTTTTATAAGTTGGTGGATTCGGTGGTGCCTACGACTTTGGATAAGAGCGGGCATGAGAAGAGTTTCTTTGACGGGATTGATACCAGCCTGCCGGGGCTGGCAGCGCGCTTGGGCGCGGAGGAGAAGAAGCTCCCTGCATTGCGGCAGGAGTTGACCAGCATAGCGGCGGCGATGTCGCAAGCGGCGACTGCGGGGAAAAGCAGCGATGTCTCGGCCACGGCTATGCCGCTGATGAAGAGTGTTAGCGGGCTGCGTCGCGCTAGCGAGCAGGTTCGAGGGAGTTCCCTGAGCGCGGTGGCGAAGCTGGATTTGTTGACCGGGCTGGCTGAGAAACAACGCGGGGCGGAGTCGGCGCTGAACCTGGCCTTGGGGGCGAGCCTTACAGCACACGTTTCGCCCGATGGAAAACGCGATGGGCTTGCTGGGAAAGAAGCGGAGGCGTTGACCGCGGTTTCTCCGGGGCAGGAATTTCTGGTGGCAGTGACCTTTCATAACGGGTCGAAGTTGCCGCTGGTGATCGACACGATCAAGCTGGCGGTTCCGGAGGGATGGAACACGATCAGCGAAAAGACGAAGCCGGAGACAGTGAAGGCGGGGGACGATCTGCATGCAGATTTCCGGCTGCGTGTGCCGAAGGATACGGCGTATACGCGGCCGTATTGGCATCGGGATGATCCGGACACGGAGAGCGTCAATCACGTCGATGATGAGAAATATGCGACGCTTCCCTTCCCGCCTCCGGCGTTGCGGGCGCGGGTGGAATATTCGGTGAGCGGGGCGGCGGGAGTGAAGGCGCGGAACGGAGTTGAGGCTGTGGTGGCGACACCGTTTCTTAACGACGCAGGGAAGGTGAGCGCGCGGCCGGTGGCGGTGGTTCCTCGCTTCTCTGTGGAGTTGGAGCCGGGGACGCAGGTCATTTCGACCCACAACGGATCGACGACTACGGTCACGGTCGGGGTGTCGAGCAACCTTGAGCGCAATCTAGCCGGCGTACTTCGGCTGGAGTTGCCGTCCGGCTGGCGTTCGGAGCCGGCGCAGCTGGATGTGAAGTTGGCGCATCGCGGAGAGAAGCGGGATTTTCAGTTCAAGGTTTTCCCTGCGGGGCTGCAGCAAGGGCGCGCTACTGTGCGTGCGGTGCTCGAGTCGGAGGGCGCGAAGTACAGCGAGGGATACACGCTGGTCACGCGCGAGGATTTGGGCAGCTTCTATTACTATCAGCCAGCGCGGCAGCGGGTGAGCATTGTGGACGTCGAGGCTCCGCACGATTTGAAAGTCGGCTACATCATGGGCGCAGGCGACGATATTCCGACCGTGCTGAAGCAGATTGGAATGGACGTCACGCTGATTCCGGCTGAGAAACTGGCGACGCAGGATCTGAGCGGGTTTGGCACCATCGTGCTGGGGATTCGGGCTTACGACACGCAGAAGGATGTCGTCGCGAATAATAAAAAGCTGCTGGATTTTGTGAACGCTGGCGGAACGCTGGTGGTGCAGTACAACAGCGGCACGGGAGATTTCAACGGCGGCAAGTTCACTCCTTATTCTGCGAATCTGAGCCGGGCGCGGGTTTCGGTGGAGGAGGCTCCGGTGCAGATTCTCGCGCCGGAGGATCCGATCTTTCATTCTCCGAATACGATTACGGCGCACGACTTTGATGGCTGGGTACAGGAGCGCGGGCTGTACTTCATGGATAAGTGGGATGAACATTTCAAGCCGCTGCTGGCGTGCCATGATCCAGGTGAGGACGAGCAGAAGGGCGGGTTGCTGACGGCGAAGTACGGCAAGGGAACGTACATCTACACTGGATATGCGTTCTTCCGGCAGTTGCCGGCGGGCGTGCCGGGAGCGGTGCGGTTGTTTGTGAATATTCTGAGCGCGGGACATGTGAAGCAGTAGCCGGGAGGAAGAATGCAGGCTATCCGAATTCATGCCTATGGCGGTCCGGAGGTCATGCAGGTCGAGGAGCTCCCGCTGCCGGCGCTGCAACCAAATCAGGTTGTCGTGCATGTGCACGCAGCGAGCGTGAATTTTCTGGATATTCAGAAGCGGCGCGGCGATCTGTTTGGGCAGGCGTTCTACCGGCTTGGGAGTGGCCCCGATCTTCCTACAACGCTAGGCAGCCAGGGAGTGGGCGTCATTGAGGCTCTTGGCTCCGATGTTCACAATTTTCAAATAGCGGAGCGGGTGAGTTTTGCCGGCGATTCGTACGCGAGTCATGCCGTGGTGCCAGCAGTACGGCTGATGCGGATTCCTGAGGGCATCAGCTTCGAGCAGGCCGCTGCGGGAATGAACCAGGGCTTTCTGGCATACGCATTCACGCATTTCGCGTATCCGATCAAGTCAGGAGAGTGGTGCCTGATTCACGCCGCCGCAGGCGGCATTGGATTGTTGCTCTGCCAGATGGCGACAATTCGCAGCGGCCGCGTGATCGGTGTGACTTCGACTGCCGAGAAAGCCGAGGCCGCGAAAAACGCGGGCGCGGAGGCCGTCATCATCTCCACTCAGTCCGACATCGCGAAAGAAGCGAGAAGAATTACTGAGGGGCGCGGGGTGAGCGTGGTCTATGATGGCGTCGGCAAGGATACGTTTGAAGCGAGCCTCGACAGTCTTGCCCCGGGCGGATATCTGGTGATCTACGGACAATCCAGCGGGTACGTGCCACCGTTCGATCTCATGAAATTGCAGGATAAAGGATCACTCTTTGTGACTCGCACGAACGGACTGCCGTACATCAAGGAATATCCCCGGTATCTCGAGCGATTCGTGGAGTGGGTGAAAGATGGGAAGCTCAACATCAAGATCGATCGCACTTACCCGCTAGCCGAGGCCGCCCTGGCACACGCTGCGGTCGCGCAGCGACAGGTCAGCGGGAGGGTTCTGCTGCTTCCCTGACGGCGCTGGACTCGACCCGAATGGCAATCTCCTCTCAAGAGAAGTCAGATTCTCCGAGCCTGATTCGCGGCATGGGGCTTTGGAGCGCCACGTCGCTGAACATGATCGACATGATCGGCGTGGGGCCGTTCATCACCATGCCGCTGGTCGTGGTCGCGATGGGCGGGCCGCAGGCGTTGTTGGGATGGGTGGTGGGAGCGCTGCTGGCGGTTTGTGATGGCCTGGTCTCGGCGGAGTTGGGCGCGGCGTTTCCGAAGTCGGGCGGATCGTATCGCTATTTGCGGGAGATTTACGGGCCGGACCGGTGGGGACGCCTCATCTCTTTTTTGTACATCTGGCAGGTTTCGTTTTCGGCGCCGCTTTCAATTGCCACCGGCTGTATCGGCCTGGCCGGATACGCCGCTTACTACTGGCCGGAGCTAGACACCGTCTACGCGCATCACGACTCCGCAGTGCACATTCCGTGGGCCGGAGCGCTGCAAGTGAGTTGGATCGTCACCCCGGGAACGGCGTTGGCCGTTGTGATCTGCTTCTTTACCGTGCTCCTGTTGTACCGGCGAATTACCGCGATCGGCCGGCTCTCGAAAATCTTGTGGTTCGGCGTGATGGGCACGATTGGCTGGATCATCTTCGCCGGGCTCACGCACTTCAATGCAGCACGGGTGTTCGATTTCCCGCCGGGGGCGTTTTCGCTTTCGCATGGATTCTTTACCGGCCTCGGCGGGGCGATGCTCATCGCCACCTATGACTACTGGGGTTACTACAACGTGTGTTTTCTGGGGGATGAAATCAAGGAGCCGGAGAAAAATATACCCCGCGCGCTCCTGCTTTCCATCCTGCTCGTCGCCTGTCTATATCTGATGATGAACGTCTGCATACTGGCGGTGGTACCCTGGCGGGAGATGCTGCAGTCCGGACAGAACAACACCGGCCTGTATGTTGTGTCGCTGTTTATGCAACGAGTGTATGGCGATTGGGCGGCGCGGTCGATTACGGCGCTGGTCATCGCTGCCGCGTTTGCTTCTGTTTTCTCGCTGATGCTGGGCTATTCGCGCGTTCCCTACGCGGCCGCTAAAGACGGGAACTACTTTCGCGCCTTCGCCAAAGTACACCCCGTGTATCGGTTTCCGCATGTATCTTTGCTGGCTTTGGGAGTCGTGGCGGCGGCATGCTGTTTCCTGCGGCTGAAGGACGCGATTGCGGCGCTGGTGGTGATTCGGCTCATTCTGCAATTTCTGGTGCAAGCCGTGGGATCGATTGTGCTGCGAATTCGGCGCCCGGACTTACCGCGGCCGTTTCGCATGTGGCTTTATCCGCTGCCCGCGATTTTGGCGAGCGCCGGTTTTTTGTTTATCCTGTTCGGTCGCGCGAACTGGCAGAAGGAAGTGCGGTATGCTGCGGTCATCTTGTTGACTGGTGTGATCATTTATATGATTCGCGCTTGGAAGGATGCGGAGTGGCCATTTCGGGTGCAGGTGGTGAGTACAAAAGCTTAACCACAGAGGGCACAGAGGAAACAGAGGAAACCTATGTTTCTATTCTGCGGTATGGTTTGAGGATATTTTCACTACGGGGGAGAGATGAAAAACAAAATCACGGTGGTTGCATGTGGAATTCTTTTGGTTACGATGTCGGCTTGGGCGCAGACGGACAAGGCGAAAGATGAAAAGCGGTCGGTTGCGCAGGTGCTGAATGGAAGCGTCAGCAATATGGAGCGCGAGTTCACATCTGCGGCAGAGGCCATGCCGGAAGACAAGTTTGCATTCGCGCCTACGAGTGGCGAGTTCAAAGGCGTACGCACTTTTGGGCAGCAGGTCAAGCATGTCGCTGCGGTGAACTATCTGCTGGGAGCGGCACTTCTACAGGAGAAGCCTCCTGTGGACATCGGCGATGAGTCGGGACCGGCGTCGATTACGAGCAAAGCGGACATCCTGAAATATTTGAAGGAATCGTTCGCCTATGCGCACAAGGCGATCGGAACCATCAACGAAGGCAATTTAGTAGGGACGGTGAAGAGCCCGTTTGGGGAAGGGACCGTGTCACGACTCGGACTGGCGACCGTGGTTGCGACGCATGGATTCGATCACTACGGGCAGATGGTGGAGTATTTGCGGATGAATGGGATCGTGCCGCCTGCCAGCCGGTAGCAACCTGCTACTGGGTTGCGCGGGCGCCGCGCAGGGTGATGGACGTTGACAGAAGTTCGGCGGTGAGATTGCTTTTCGCGAGGTGCGCGGCGACGGCCTCTCGAGTCTTACGCAGCGAGGCGCGGGGATCGAGAAAAACCAGCACGGAGGGTCCGGCACCGCTAAGGACCGCGCCGAGGATTCCGCTCTTTCCTTTGAGTTGCTGCAGGCACGGCAGCAATGGGCAGAACTGGGCGCGATAGGGCTGGTGAATGCGATCTTCGAGTGCGGTCGAGAGAAGCTCGGGGCGTCCCTGCAGGAATGCCGCCAGTAAAAGCATGGAGTTCTGGACATTGGTGACGGCGTCCGCGCGCGAGTATTGAGCGGGCAACACACGGCGCGCTTGTTCGGTCGCGAAGCTCTGCTCAGGCACGGCAAGCAACAGCGGCCACTTCCCTTTCGGACGAACGCAGACCACCTGCGCTTCGGCTTCGCCGGACATGCGAGCTACGGTGAGACCGCCCATCCAGCAGGCGGAGGCGTTGTCGGCATGATGCTCGCGGCGCGAGGCTTCGCCGATGATTTGCGCGTCGCTCCAACGGAGCTTGCCGAAGTGCACGGCGAGGGCGATGCCGGCGAGGCGAGCCGCCGCGGAAGATCCGCAGCCTTTGCCGATGGGGATTTCGTTGGCAATGCGCAAAGTGAGGGGCGTGAGTTTGCGGCTCGCCGCTTCGAGAACTTCCTGATAGGTGGTGAGGATGAGATGATTTTCAAGGTTGCCAGAGATCTCCTCATCACGACCGGAGGCATGGATGGAGAATCCTGTTGCTGGGCGCGCCTCGATCTTGATGTAGAAATCCATGGCCAGGGCGGCGGCGTCAAAGGCCGGGCCGAGATTCGCGGATGTGGCGGGTAAGGCGAGGCGGAGAGTGGTTTTGGCTTTCTGGGGCATGATTTTCGTTCAGGACTTTTCGGCTTGGTCCAGCGTTTTGATTACGGCGTCGAGCGTGGCATCGAGAACGATAGGCGGACGGCGGAGGCGATTGAGAGCCGTGGCATGTTCTCCGGCCTGCTTGAAGAGTTCGCCTTGATGGAATTCGATGGTGAAGTCAGGGTCCTTCAAGAGATTTCCCGTCAGTACGAGAACCACGCTTTCGTCGGGCTTCACGAAATTCTGCTGCACCAATTTCTTTAGACCGGCGAGGGTTACGGCTGAGGCGGGCTCGCAGCCGATGCCTTCGGCGCCGATCTCGGCTTTGGCTTGCGCGATTTCGATTTCGCTGACCTGCTCGCAGGCGCCACCAGTGGCCTCAATCACGTGAACGGCCTTCTTCCAGGATGCGGGATTGCCGATGCGAATCGCGGTGGCTCGCGTTTCCGCCTGCACGCTGATCAGGCGCTTGCCATCGGCCTCGCGGATGGTGCGCAGCAGCGCGTTCGCTCCTTCGGCTTGAATGACGGACAACTTGGGCAGGCGTGTGATCAGGCCAAGGTCGCGCATTTCGAGCAGCGCTTTGCCGATGGCGGAGCTGTTTCCCAGATTTCCGCCGGGGACGATGACGTGATCGGGCGGCTGCCAGTCGAGTTGTTCGAGCAGTTCGATGGCAAGGGTCTTCTGGCCTTCGAGGCGAAAGGGATTGATGGAATTCAGCTGGTAGACGGGCGCCTGGCGCACGAGTTCCTGCAACAGGTGCAGGCAGCCATCGAAATCAGTGCGTAACTGGCAGGTTACGGCTCCGTAATCGAGGGCCTGCGAAAGTTTGCTCCAGGAAATCTTTCCTTCGGGGACGAGCACTAAGCTGCGCAGGCCTCCGCGGGCGGCGTAGGCAGCCATGGACGCGGACGTGTTGCCCGTGGACGCGCAGGCGACCCAGCGGAATCCGGCACGGCGGGCGAAGGTCGCGGCAACGGTCATCCCGGTATCTTTGAACGAGCCGGTCGGATTCATCCCTTGATGCTTGGCGAACAGGCGCGGCACTCCGGTGATGCGGGCGCATTGCGGAAGTTCGTATACGGGCGTGTTGCCTTCGCGAAGGGTAATGGGCTGCTCGTGGGTTGCGAGGGCGGGAAGCAGTTCGCGGTAGCGCCAGACGCCGCTGATATCTGGTACTGCGGTGGAAAGGCGGCGATTCTGCCAGAGTGTTTTTAGAGCTTGGGGATCCGGCTTGGCTTGCATCCGACTCGGATAAATGATTTCGAGCAGGTCGCTGCATTTTGTGCAGCGGAAATCCTGGCCGGCGGAATCGCTCAGATGGCCGCAGCCGATGCAGCGGAAGCGGTGTTCCGCCGGCTGCTGACTTGGCTCTGAATTCGATGCCGAAGTGGAGAGAGTGGACATGGGCCAGGCTTACTTTTTCCCTCGCAGATATTGGTCGGTCTTGTCGATCCAGTCGGCGCGGGGCGGCGCGAAAACGTCGAGGTCGACGGTGTCTTCGAGCGCTTCCGCTTTATGGGGCATGTGCGACGGGATGCAGAGAGTTTCGCCGGCGTTCACGATGATTTCTTGGCCGTCGATCCAGAATTTGAGCGCGCCCTCGAGTATGTAGGTGAGTTGCTCGTTGTGGTGGCTGTGCTCGGGAACGATGCAGCCCTTTTTCAGCAGGACGCGGGCTAGCATGATTTCCTGGCCGACAACGAATTGGCGCTGGAGGAGCGGGTTCAGGTCTTCGAGCGGGATGGTGTTCCAGGGGATGTATTGGAGAGCGTGTTGGACCTTGATTTTTTGGGTGGATTTTGCGGGTGGGCGCGGTTTGGATTTCAATTTCAATTTCAATTTCGATTTCAATTTCGATTTCGATTTCGATTTCGATTTTGGCATTTGAATTTGGCCCTAAAGTTTGTGCAGTCCCTGCGGGACTCGGTTCTCTTGTCGTCGACCCTACCCAGGACTTACGTCCCTTCGGCTTCGCTCAGGGCGGGCCCTTGGGCTAATGAATGCCGCCGCTTCGCGGCTGGAAACTTCGGCATCGCCAAGCGTCTTCGCTAGAAACCTTACGAACTCAGTGCACTCTGCCGTTGTACAACTTTACGGCCGTGTCGTGCAGGAAAGCGCGGGCTAACTCCAGCGCTCTCGGTTCGGTGACCTCGCCTTCGGAAATCATTTCGGCTAAGGCTGCTGCCAGCGCGGTACGCGTTGACTGCACGCCCAGCCAGTAGCTCTCTTCTGCGCCCAACACGTTATTGTACGGAAAACAGTCGGTGCCGAAGGTGATCTTGTCGGGAAATGTTTCGAGCCACATCTTGAGCGTTTCTTTGAAGGCAGAGGGGTACTGCGCCAATTCTCCGAAGGATGAATCGAGGTAGACATTTTTCATGGCGGCCAGCCAGATGGCTTCGCGCTCGAGCGGATATCCGCCGTGAATCATGACGAACGTGGAGGAGGAATAGCGCGTGTCGCGCAGCACGCTTTCCAGGTTCATGATGTTGCTCTGCGAGAGATTGAAGTAGTCGCCGATGCCGATGGCGGTGTGGATGTGAACCGGGAGATGGAGGCGTCCGCCTTCTGTGATCAGATAACGAAAAATGAAATCCTGGAAGGTGCGGTACTCTTTCTCGCTCGGAATGCCGCCAGTGACGAAACGCTGGTAGATGTCCTCGGCTTGGGCTCGGGTGGGGTCGCTGAAAGTGGTCGGGCGGAAATAGGCGACTTCGAATTTCATGGCGATGCCGCCGCGGCGGGAGTTGTCTTCGAGCACCTGGGTGATGAACTTCAGATAGTCGGCGAAGTTCGCGGGGAGTTTGCTCACGTTTTCCTGCTGCATCCAGCGATGCAGCATTTTTTCCTGCAGCGGAATGTAGACGCCTTGGTCGGGATTGCGGGCGGTTTCGCGGGCGTTGTCGAAGGGCCACAGGAACGAGTCGGCGAAGAAGACCCACGGAAAGCGCTTGGGATCGAGGTAGTCGGGCATCATGGCACGGTTGGCTACGGAGGCCTCGGTGTTGAGCTTATCGAGAATGGAATCGAAGTAGGCCGTGCCGGAGAGCTGCTTTCTTACTTCGTTCTTTTTGTCGATCAGCCACTTGGCGTGGTCGGGAGAGAAGTCGGCGTAGGGATAGCCCCAGAGAGCTTTGGCTGCGGCGACTAACTCGGGATTGTCGTCGCGGGTGCGCAAGGCTGCGCTGGCGTTGGGCGGAGCGGCCATAGCGTCGACGTCGGCGTCGTCGGCGAAGCCGGGGTGGGCGTGGTGGTCGAAGGCGGGAATTTTTTCGATCTGCGGGAGAAGTCGTTGATAGATCTGCTGGACATCGGGGCCGGGGAAGGGGCGGGCCTGGGCGGCGGCGAATAGGGAGATGCCGATCATGGGAAACAAACACAGTCGAATTGAGCGTCGCATGCAGGTTCCTCAGGGGCTAAAGCCCAGATTCATTGCTGGCAGTTAATCGCAGCGCTAAAGCGCTGCGCTACCCAAAGTACAGTTGGAGAGCCACAATGGTCCCGGGCGTCTCTTCCCACTTTCGCAAAAGAGGCGAGAAGTGGGGCACCCCACCAGATACCGTTCAATGATTTCATTCATCTTATGGCGGCGGTTCCCTGCCAGGCACTCGAAACTTTCTCGATGCGGACGACGGCCTCTTTTAGAGTTGCCATCGAAGATGCGAAGGAGAAACGGATGAAATCCTTTCCGGACGGGCCAAAGGCGGCGCCAGGAATGGCGGCTACCCCGGCATCTTCCAGAAGAATGCGGCACAGTTCTTCGGCAGTTGTGCCCGTGCCGGTGATCTCGACCCATGCGTAGAACGCGCCTTCGGGCGCCTGACAGCGGAATCCGGGAACACGATTCAGGTCGCGGGCGAACTGGCCGCCGCGGCGGGC
>Ga0209698_10004901_pt1 | contig 14581 bp, 11 predicted proteins | sample LitLauG_LLR_2012_FD_187203 | JGI IMG/M metagenome (GOLD analysis project Ga0209698, IMG submission 187203) | Freshwater sediment microbial communities from Pennsylvania, USA - Little Laurel Run_MetaG_LLR_2012 (SPAdes) (version 2) | ecosystem: Environmental > Aquatic > Freshwater > Creek >...
ACGAAAGCACGGAGCGGGCGGTCGCCGAAAAAGCGGCTGACGTCGGTGCGGCCGGCGAAAGCGAGGTTCGAGCCGCCGTCCTGGTAGACCAGTTGCACCGGCTTGACGCCTTGCGCGACCAGTTTTTCGACCGCCGAATCGTCGTCAGCCGCTTTTTCGGCGACCGCCCGCTCCGTGCTTTCGTCGCGCTTGAGCGCCGGGCAGGCGCTACGTGCATCGACCGACCCTTCGGCCGTCGCGCCGAACACGTAACGCTTGTCGCACACCAGCACCGGCGGTTCGGCCTTGGTCACCTCGAAATGGTCGGAGCCGTTCTTCAGCTCCTTCCAAAAGGCGATATTCGGGTCGAGACGATGCTTGGCGAGGTTCTCCGCCGTCATGCGGAAGGGGTAGGATTGCATCTGGATTTCGCGCTGGCCGCCGTCGAAGGCCTCTCGGGCGATGGCGTAGATTTCGGCGATCTGGGCGTCGGTCATCGAGAAGCAGCCCGCCGACGAGCACACGCCATGCACCATGATGTTGCCGCCGGTGCGGCCCCAGGCTTGGTCATAGGCGTTGGGATAGCCGACGTTGAACGAGAGGTAATAATTGGAATTCGGGTTCATCTGCGTCGGCGTGATCGTGTAGAACCCTTCGGGCACCTGACGGTCGCCTTCGCGCGTCTTGGGGCCGAGCTGGCCCGACCAGCGGCACATCGGATAGGTCTTCAGCAGGGCATATTCCCCGTCGGTCTTTTTCTTCCAGACTTCGAGTTCCGCCTCTTGCTTGTACGTGCGGATCAGAACCGGCGCCGAGGCCGTCGTGCCGAGCTTGTCCATTTCGGCGAGCGTTTTCGAAGAGATCGGCTGCAACGACCGACCCGGGCCGGAATCCAGTTCGTCGCAGCCCGCCAACAGGGCGCAGGCCGCGGTCGCGGCGGCGAGGGCGGCCATGCGCCAGGTGAAAACAAGCTTCATCGATCTTCCCGCTTCGGGCGCATTTTTGCCAGCGCCCGTCGGCGGCCATTTAGCCGCCTTTAACCTTGACGAATTCTGACTGACGTCTACTTGCGACGAAATTAGGGTGAAGGGATTGTAAATCCACCGGGCGCGCGCGGCAAGGCGCACTTAGACGTTGCGCCCAATCGCCAAGAACTTCTGCGCCCGATTCTCGCGGATTTGGTCCGCCGACAAATTGCCCAGCGCCGCGATGGCCGCCGAAATCGCCCGTCCCGCCGAGGCGACGGCGGCGGCGGGATCGCGATGGGCGCCGCCGACCGGTTCGGTGACGATGCCGTCGATGATGCCGAATTTTTCCAGATCTTGCGCGGTGATCTTCATCATCGTCGCCGCGTCCTGCGCCTTGGAGGCGTCGCGCCACAGGATCGACGCGGCGGCCTCGGGCGAGGCGACGGTGTAAATGGAATGCTCTAGCATCAGAACTTTATTGCAGGTGGCGACCGCGAGCGCGCCGCCCGAGCCGCCTTCGCCGATCACCAGCGCGACATTGGGCACCCCCAGGCCGAGGCTGACGTCGGTCGAGCGGGCGATGGCTTCCGCCTGGCCGCGCTCCTCGGCGTCGATGCCGGGCCACGCGCCGGCGGTGTCGACCAGCGAGACGACGGGCAGGTCGAAGCGGTCGGCCAGCTCCATCAACCGCGCCGCCTTGCGATAGCCTTCGGGGCGCGCCATGCCAAAATTGTGCTTGAGGCGCGTAGTGGTGTCCGCGCCCTTTTCATGGCCGATGACGCACACCGAGCGGCCATCCAGCCGCCCGAGACCGCCGACGATGGCGTTGTCCTCGGCGAATTTGCGGTCGCCCGCCAGCGGCGTGAAGTCCGTGATGAGGCCCTTGATATAATCGCCAAAATGCGGCCGGCTCTGGGCTCTCGCGACTTCAGTCTTCTGCCACGGGGTCAGATTGGAATAGAGATCGGACAGCGTCTTGGCCGATCTCGCCTCCAACTTGGCGATTTCGTCGGCGAGCGCCGGCGATTCCGCTTTCGTTTGCGCATCGCGCAGCTCGTCGATCTTCGCGTCGATCTCGGCGACCGGGGCCTCAAAGCTTAGATACGTCCGCATGGGCCCCTAAAAAGCGTGGGAAAGCGGCGCGGACCCTGGCGAAGGGGGGTGGGGAAGTCAAGAAGTGGCCTTCTTCCTTCTCCCCTTGCGGGAGAAGGTGGCGCGGAGCGCCGGATGAGGCGTTGCTGGCCAAGGATAAATTCGCGGCAGATTCACGGTCTCAATCGGCGCCGACCCCTCATCCGCCCTTCGGGCACCTTCTCCCGCAAGGGGAGAAGGGGTTTGCGGGGCGCCTGTCGCCTTAAACCCATTCCAGGCTAAGACGTCCCCGACATTCAGGGGAAGCGAACGATGGCACAGACCGGACTGCGTTGGGGCATCTTGGGCACCGGCTGGATCGCCGACCTGTTCGTGCGCGACCTGCAATTGACCGGCAAGCGCGTCGTCGCGGTCGGCTCGCGCAGCCAGGCGGGCGCCGACGCTTTTGCCGCGCGGTTCAAAATCCCCAAAGCCCACGCGAGCTATGAAGCGCTGGCCGCCGACCGAGATGTCGACGTGATCTACGTCGCGACGCCGCATCCGATGCACGCCGATAACGCGCTGCTGGCGCTGGAGGGCGGCAAGCATGTCTTGATTGAAAAGCCGTTCACCCTCAACGGCGCCGAAGCGAGGCGCGTCGTCGATAAGGCGAAAGCGAAGAAGCTGGTGGTGTTGGAGGCGATGTGGACGCGCTTCTTGCCGCATATGCTGCGCATCCACGATCTCATCGCCTCGGGCGCGCTCGGCACGATCTACAGCGTCGTCGCCGACCATACCCGCGACCTGCCGAGCGATCCGGCCCATCGCCTCAACGCGCTGGAGCTGGGCGGCGGGGCGCTGCTCGATCTCGGGATCTATCCGATCTCGTTCGCCTGGGACATTCTCGGCGCGCCAAGCGAAATCATGGCGATGGCGCGCTTTAAGGACACCGGCGCCGACGCGGAAGTCGCCACCATGTTCCGCCATTCCGGCGGGGCGATCTCGACCTCGATCTCGTCGAGCGATAACGGCGGGCCGAATGTCGCGATGATCTTGGGCACGAAAGCGCGCATCGAAATCGCCTCGACCTGGTACGTGCCAACCTCGTTTCGCCTGATCGGCCGCGATGACAAAGGGATCGAGGAATATCGCTCCGACGTGCCCGGTCGCGGCATGCAATTCCAGGCCGACGAGATGGAACGTCTCGTCGCCGCAGGGCTGCTGGCGGGCACGATCATGCCACCCGAGGAGACCGTCGCGATCATGGGGACACTGGATGAGGTGCGCAGGCAAATCGGGCTGAAATATCCGACGGAGTGATCTCCTTCCCCCCTTGCGGGGGAAGGTGGCATTGCGAAGCAATGACGGATGAGGGGTCGGCGCCCCTTGGAGCGCGTTGGTTGCAACAGCGTTTTCAATCTGCGGCCGACCCCTCATCCGCCCTTCGGGCACCTTCTCCCGCAAGGGGAGAAGGGTCACCCCTCCGCCCAGGTCTGCACCAGCGTGCGCGCGATCGCCATCGGGTTGGGCGCGCCAAAGCCTTCGGGGTGCGTGCCCGCCAGCATCTGGCGCACCTCGGCGCGGCTGAACCAGCGCGCGTCCTCCAGTTCGTGGTGGTCGATTTTGATCGTTCGGTCGGTGGCCTTGGCGAAGCAGCCGATCATCAGCGTGGTCGGGAACGGCCAGGGCTGGCTGGCGTGGTAGACCACGTCGTGGCAGGCGATTCCCGCTTCCTCCCACACCTCGCGCTTGACCGCCGCCTCGATGGTCTCGCCGGGTTCGAGGAATCCCGCCAGCGCGGAATAAAAGCCCTTGGGAAAGCGCGCTTGGCGCCCGAGCAGGCAATGATCGCCGTCGCTCACCAGCATGATGACGACGGGATCGGTGCGCGGGAAATGCTGGGTTTTGCAGGCCGGGCATTCGCGCCGCCAACCGGCGGCCGCCGCTTCGGACGGCGCCCCACATTTGGCGCAAAAGCCGTGGCTGGCGTGCCAGCCGAACAACGCCTTGGCCGTCGCCATCGCCGAAAGAGTCGGCGGATCGAACGCGCCCTTCAGCGCCAGCGAGCGCAGATCGACGAGGCTGAGTTCCGGGCGGCCCGGCACGACGAGAACGCGCTTGTCGAGAAAGCCGTCGCTCGTGTCCTCCCGCAATTCGACCACGTCGTCATCGAGCCAAAGCGCGAAACGCGGCGCGCCCCCTAGCGTCAGGCCGAGGAAGGCTTCGAGCCGGACCGCCCCGATGCCTTGCGCGGCGCCCAAATCAAGCAACGCCTCTTGGCCGCCGACTACCATCTGGTCGCGTGCGACGACCAGCGCGCGCGCTAGCGGCGCCGCGCGTAGCGCCGCAAGGGCCTCCGCGTTCTCGCGCAGGTCCGCGCGCCGGTCGAGGTCGCCTGAGACATAAGCCATGGACATGGCGCAACTCCAAACCCTTCGCGCCTTTCCAGCGGGCGGGCCCTGGCTTAGAAATGGCGCGAATCACCGCGTTTGATCGAGAGGGAAGACCAATGGCCCTGCGCGTGACAAGACGCAAAGCGATGCAATGGCTCGGGGCCGGCGCGTTGGCGCCCGTCCTCGCGCCCGCTTGGCCCGCGCTGGCGGACGGCGAGACGGAGACTTACGGCCTCTCCGCCTTCGGCGACCTCGCGCTTCCCGCCGACTTCAAAAACTTCGCCTATGTGAACGCGCAAGCGCCCAAGGGCGGCAAGCTGTCGTTGCAGATCACGTCCACGGGGGGCAACCAGAGTTTTGACACGTTCGACACGCTCAACATCTTTTCGATCAAGGGCGACGGCGCGGCGGGGATGACCGCCTGCTTCGATTCGCTGATGAGCGGCAACGCCGACGAGCCGGATTCGCAATATGGCCTGCTCGCCGAGAGCGTGCGCATCTCCGCCGACAAGCTCACCTACAAATTCCGCCTGCGCAAAGAGGCGAAGTTCTTCGACGGAACGCCGGTGAAGGCGTCGGACGTCGCCTTCTCGCTCAACCTCCTCAAGACCAAGTCGCATCCGACCTACGCCGGGCTGCTTCAGGAGATGGCGAGCGCGAGCGCGGAAGGCGACGACGTCGCGGTCGTGACCTTTATCCCCGAGCGCAGCCGCGACGCGCATCTGATCGTCGTCGGCATGCCGGTGTTCTCGGAAGCCTTTTGGAAGACCCACGACTTCGACGCGGCGCTGACCGTTCAGCCGCTGGGCTCGGGCGCCTACAAGGTGAAGGATTTCCAGCAGGGCCGGTACATCGAATTCGCGCTCGATGAAAATTATTGGGCCAAGAATCTCCCGGTGAACGTCGGCCAGAACAATTTCGCGGGTTTACGCTACGAATATTTCCGCGACCGGCAGGTGGCGTTCGAGGCCTTCAAGGCCGGCGAGTTTAATTTTCACCGCGAATACACGTCGCGGATTTGGGCGACGGGCTACGACTTTCCCGCGCTCAAGGACGGGCGCGTCAAGAAGGAGACCGTCACCGACGGCGCGCCGACCGGCTCGCAAGGCTGGTACATGAACACGCGGCGCGAGGCGTTCAAAGACCCGCATATCCGCGAGGCGCTCGGCCTCTTGTTCGACTTCGAATGGACGAACAAGAACGTGATGTATTCCTCCTACAAGCGCGTCACCTCCTATTTCCAGAACTCGGCGATGGAGGCCAAAGGCAAGCCCTCGCCCGAAGAGCTGGCGCTGCTCGAACCCTGGCGCGGCAAGGTGCCGGATTCGGTATTCGCCGAGCCCTACATGCCGCCGATCTCGGACGGCTCGGGCAGCGACCGAACGCTTATAAAGCAAGCCAACGACATGCTGCTGGCCGCCGGCTGCAAACGCGCGGACGGGGCGCTGCTGCTGCCCGGAGGGAAGCCTTTCGCCATCGAATTCCTGGAAGACAGCGACATATTCAGCGCGCATATGCAGACGCTGGTCGGCAATATGAAGAAGCTCGGCATCGTCGCCACCCAGCGCGTGGTGGATCCCTCGCAATACAAGGCGCGCACGGAATCCTTCGACTTCGACGTCGTCACCGCCGCTTTCGGCGGCTCGGTGACGCCGGGCGTCGAATTGCGCGACGTGTTTTTGGGCTCGAAGAGCGCGACGCAAAACGGCTCGCGCAACTTGGCCGGGGTCAGCGATCCTGCGGTGGACGCGCTGTGCGACCTGATCGCCAAGGCGAACACGCGCGCCAGCCTGACCATCGCCTGCCGCGCGCTCGACCGCGTGCTGCGCGCAGGGCACTATTGGATCTCGCAATGGTACAACGACCAGGCGTGGCTCGCCTATTGGGACGCCTTCTCGCGGCCCCAGACCACGCCCAAGCTCGGCACCGGCGCGCCCGACACCTGGTGGTGGGACGCCGACAAGGCGAAGAAAATTGGGCTGTGAGATGAGGGGGCGAAAGTTCCTTCTCCCCGCAAGGCGGGGAGAAGGTGGCGCGAAGCGCCGGATGAGGGGCCGCCGCGCCCTAGCCGGATTGCGCATGCATGAAACTCCATCCTTCAGCGCCGCCCCTCATCCGTCCCATAGCCCGTTCGGTAGAACGGGCGTTCTTCTGAACGCCCTATGCGGACACCTTCTCCCCGCTTTGCGCGGAGAAGGGGCGCGCGGCGCCTAAATGCTCGCTTACATCCTCCGCCGCCTGCTGCTGATGATCCCGACGCTGTTCGGCGTCGTGTTGATCTCGTTCGCGATCGTCCAATTCGTTCCCGGCGGCCCGGTCGAGCGGGCGATGGCGCAATTGCAGGGCGAGGACCAAGGCGGCGGGCGCTTGGGGGGCGGGGGCGGCGCGGCCACCGGCGGCGCGGCCTCGCACGTGGGCGGCGACGTGTCGTCGCGCTATCGCGGCGCGCAGGGGCTGGACCAGAAATTCATCGACGAACTCAAGAAGCAATACGGCTTCGACAAGCCCGCGTATGAGCGCTTCTGGATCCTGCTCAAGAACTACGCGACCTTCGATTTCGGCACGAGCTATTACCACAACGTGCCGGTGCTCCAGCTGATCAAGGAGAAATTGCCGGTGTCGATCTCGCTCGGCGTCTGGATGACGCTGATCTCCTACGCGATCTCGATTCCGCTCGGCGTCAAAAAGGCGATGGCGGACGGCTCGCGCTTCGACGTCGTCACATCAGGCATCATCGTGTTCGGTTATGCGATTCCGGGCTTCATGTTCGGCGTGTTGCTGCTGACCTTGTTCGGCGGCGGCTCGTTTTGGGCCGTCTTCCCGCTGCGCGGCCTGACCAGCGACAATTTCGCCGCGCTCGATTGGACACATAAAATCCTCGACTATCTCTGGCACATCGCGCTGCCGGTGGCCTCGCTGGTGATCGGCTCGTTCGCCACGCTGACGCTGCTGACCAAAAACTCCTTCCTCGACGAAATCAAAAAAGCCTATGTCCAAACGGCGCGGATGAAGGGCCTTTCCGAGCGGCGCGTGCTTTACGGCCACGTTTTCCGCAACGCGATGCTGATCGTCATCGCCGGCTTTCCCGGCGCCTTTGTCAGCGCGTTCTTCACGGGGTCGCTGCTGATCGAGACCGTGTTTTCGCTCGACGGGCTCGGCTATCTCTCCTACGATTCGATCATCCAGCGCGATTATCCCGTCGTGCTGGGCAATCTCTTCATCTTCTCGCTGCTCGGCTTGGTCGTGAACTTGATCTCCGACCTCACCTACACCTGGGTCGATCCGCGCATCGACTTCGAGACGCGCGACCTATGAGCCCGCTCAACCGGCGCCGGATCGCCAATTTCAAGGCCAACGCCCGAGGCTATTGGTCGCTGCGCATCTTTCTCGCGCTGTTCGCCGTCAGCTTGCTTGGCGGCTTCATCGCCAACGACCGGCCGTTGGTGATGTCCTACAAAGGCGCGCTGATGTTCCCCGTGCTGTTCAACTATGGCGAGGACACGTTCGGCGGGTTCGAGGCGACGACCGATTATCTCGATCCCTCGATCGCCGACGAGATCGAGGCGCATGGCTGGATGGTCTGGCCGCCGCTGCGCTATGCCGACCAAACCACCGAATTGGCGCCGCTGACGCCGCTCCCCTCGCCGCCGACCTGGACCGCGACGCCCGAGCTTTGCGCCACCTGGGCGAAAGAGCATCCCGCCGTCTCGGGCGGGCCCGACAAAGGCTGCGCCAAGCTCGACACGATGCTGCTGGGCGCGGATATCAACGGCCATGACGTCCTGGCGCGCCTCATTTACGGCTTTCGCCTGTCCGCGCTGTTCGGCCTGACGCTGGCGCTGGTGTCGTCGGTCGTCGGCGTCGCCGCCGGCGCGGTGCAGGGCTATTTCGGCGGCTGGATCGATCTGATCTTCCAGCGCTTCATCGAGATCTGGTCGTCGCTGCCCTCGCTCTACATCCTGATCATCCTATCGTCGTTCCTCGCGCCGGGATTCTTCGTGCTCTTGGGCATCCTCTTGCTGTTTTCCTGGGTCAGCCTCGTGCATGTCGTGCGCGCCGAGTTTTTGCGGGCGCGCAATTTCGAATACGTCAACGCGGCGCGCGCGCTGGGCCTCTCCAACTTCCGCATCATCGTCAAGCACGTGCTTCCCAACGCGATGGTGGCGACGATCACCTTTCTGCCGTTCATCGTTTCCGCGTCGATCGGCGCGCTCACTTCGCTGGATTATCTGGGCTTGGGGATGCCGCCGGGATCGCCTTCGCTCGGCGAACTGCTCAACGAGGGCAAGTCGAACCTCAACGCGCCGTGGCTGGCGCTCTCGGCCTTCGTCACCATCGCCGGGATGCTCACTTTGCTCGTCTTCATCGGCGAGGCGGTGCGCGACGCGTTCGATCCGCGCAAGGCCGTGCTATGAGCGACGCGCCGCTGCTCGACGTGCGCGACCTCTCGGTCGCGTTCGGCCAGGGCGACAAGAAAAACGTCGTCGTGCGCGGCGCGTCGTTCACGTTGGAGCGCGGCAAGACGCTGGCGATCGTCGGCGAATCGGGCTCTGGCAAATCCGTCACCGCGCAGGCCCTGGTGCGGCTGTTGCCCTATCCCGTCGCCTCCCATCCTAGCGGACAGGTCCTGTTCAAGGGCGTCGACGTCCTGAAAATGCCGGAGCCCGAATTGCGCGCGATGCGCGGCTCGGGCGTGACGATGGTGTTTCAGGAGCCGATGACCTCGCTCAATCCGCTGCACGATATCGAAAAGCAGATCGGCGAGATCATCCTGCTGCACGGCGGCGCGCGGGGCGATTTGCGCCAGCGCGTCGTGTCGCTGCTCGAAGAGGTCGGCATCCAAAACCCGACCTCGCGGCTCGGCGCCTATCCGCATCAACTCTCGGGCGGGCAGCGCCAACGCGTGATGATCGCCATGGCGCTCGCCAATCGGCCGGACCTCTTGATCGCGGACGAGCCGACCACCGCGCTCGACGTCACCGTGCAGGCGCAAATTCTCGCGTTGCTCAAGGATCTGCAAGCGCGGCTGGGCATGGCGCTGCTGTTCATCACGCATGATCTCGGCATCGTTCGCTCGATCGCCGACGACGTGATCGTGATGCAAAAGGGCGAGATCGTCGAGCGAGGGGCCACGGCGGCGCTGTTCGCCGCGCCCCAGCACCCCTACACCAAAATGCTGCTGGCGGCGGAGCCCAAGGGAATCGCGCCGCCCTCCGATTTGAGCGCCAAGACCGTGCTCGACGTCAGCGGCCTCAAAGTGTGGTTCCCGATCCGCAAGGGGTTCATGCGGCGGGTGGTCGATCACGTGAAGGCGGTCGATGGCGTGTCGGTGTCGGTGCGCGAGGGACAGACGCTGGGCATCGTCGGCGAATCGGGCTCAGGCAAGACGACGCTCGGCCTGGCGATCCTGCGCCTGATCCGCTCGGAAGGGCCGATCGTCTATTGCGGGCGCAATGTCGAAGGCCTCACCTCCCGGCAAATGCGCCCGTTGCGGCGCGAAATGCAGATCGTGTTTCAAGACCCGTTCGGCTCGCTGTCGCCGCGCTTGTCGGTGGCGGAGATCGTAGAGGAAGGGCTGATCGCGCAGGGCTCGAAACTCAGCGCGGCAGAGCGGCGCGGGGTGGTCTCGCGCGCGCTCGCCGACACCGGGCTCGACCCCTCGACGATGGATCGCTACCCCCATGAATTCTCCGGCGGACAGCGCCAGCGCATCGCCATCGCGCGCGCGATGGCGCTCGATCCAAAGCTCGTCGTGCTGGACGAGCCGACCTCGGCGCTCGACATGTCGGTGCAGGCGCAGATCGTCGACTTGCTACGCGACCTCCAGAAAAAGCGCGGGCTCGCCTATCTCTTCATCTCGCACGATCTGAAGGTCGTGCGCGCGTTGGCCAGCGAAATCGTGGTGATGCGGCGCGGCAAGATCGTGGAGGCGGGGCCGGCGGTCGACTTGTTCGCCGCGCCTAAGCAAGACTACACGCGCGCCCTGTTCGCGGCCGCGTTCGCGATGAAGGCGGATGTCAGCGGAGCGGTCGGCCAATGAGCGCTCCGAACCGCCGCGCGTTGCTGATCGTGCTGGATTCCGTGGGCTGCGGCGGCGCGGCGGATGCGGGCCTCTATGGCGACGTCGGCGCCGATACGCTCGGCCATATCGCGCAGAGCTGCGCGCAAGGGCGCGGCGACCGAGCGGGGCTGCGCTCCGGCCCGCTGCGGCTGCCGAATTTGGATGCGCTCGGCCTGGGCGCGGCGATGCTGGCGTCGAGCGGAATCGCGCCGCCCGAATTGGGCGCGGGCGCGCCGAAGGGCCAGTGGGGCTTCGGCGTGGAGACGTCGAAGGGCAAGGACACCCCCTCCGGCCATTGGGAGATCGCGGGCTCGCCGGTCGATTTCGCCTGGGGCTATTTTCCGCGGACGATTCCCGCCTTCCCCGCCGACTTGACGCGCGCGCTGATCGTCGAGGCCAAGCTGCCCGGCATCCTCGCCGACCGGCACGCCGACGGAATTGGCGTGATCGAGGCGTTCGGCGAAGAGCACCTGCGCACCGGCAAGCCCATCGCCTACACTTCCGCCGATTCGGTGTTGCAGATCGCCGCGCATGAAGAGGCGTTCGGCCTGGAGCGGCTTTACGAAACCTGCCGCATCGCGCGCCGCCTGTGCGACCCGCTCAAAATCGGCCGCGTGATCGCGCGTCCGTTCCTGGGCGCCAAAGCGGGCGAGTTTCAGCGCACGGCGCGCCGCAAGGATTTCGCGATGCCGCCGCCCGCCGGCAACATCTTTGAGCGCGCCGAGGCCGCCGGGCGCGAGGTCGTCTCCATCGGCAAGATCGGCGACATCTTCGCCCACCGCCACACCGGTCGCGAGACGAAGGGCAAGAGCAATGCCGACCACGTCGCCATGATCGTCGAGGCTTTGCGCCTCGCCCCGCCCGGCGCGCTGATCGTCGCCAATTTGGTCGATTTCGACACCGAATACGGCCATCGGCGCGATGTCGCTGGCTATGCCGCCTGCCTCGAGCAATTCGACGCGGCCTGGCCGGGAATCGCGGCGGCGATGCGGCCGGGCGACTTTTGCGTCATCACCGCCGACCATGGCAATGACCCGACCTGGACCGGGTTCGACCACACGCGCGAACACGTGCCGATCCTGGGCGTCGGGCCGGGGATCGCGGCGCGCGCATTGGGGCGCCGGTCGATGGCGGACATCGGCGCGACGCTGGCCGATTGGCTCGCGCTTGAAGCGCCCGCCCAAGGGGCGAGCTGGTCGCCGTGACCTTCGCGCTCGATGCGCGCCTCGCCGCCGACACGGCGGCGCTCGGCGATTGGCCGCTGTGCCGCGTGCTGGCGATGCGCGATGCGCGCTATCCCTGGCTGGTCTTGGTCCCCCGGCGGGACGGCGCCGTCGAACTGACCGATCTGACGCCCCAAGATCGGGCGGCTTTGATCGAGGAAGTCGCCCGCGCAGCCGACGCGCTGAACGCCGAGACCCGCGCCGACAAAATCAACGTCGGCGCGCTCGGCAATGTCGTGGCGCAATTGCACGTCCATGTCGTGGCGCGCCGGCGCGGCGATTTCGCCTGGCCGGGCCCGGTGTGGGGAAACGGCGCCAGCCTGCTCTACGCGCCAGAGGATTGGTCGGCGTTCACGCGGGCGATGGCGGCGCGGCTGGGCTTTTCGCCAGGCGCTTGACCAGGCGCGTCATCAACGCCGTCGCGAACAAGGGCGTCGCCAGATTGACGCCGGGAACCGCCACGAACAACGCGATCGGCAGGCCATAGACGAAAATCGCCAGGCGGTTGGCGAGCCGCAACGCCTTGACGCCTGGCATGTCGGCAAAGCGTAGGGCGCACAGCTCGAAATATTCGCGCCCCAGCAAATAGGCGTTGGCGGCGACCCAAGCGGCGAAACCGAAGCCGGGGACGAACAGCAGCACCAGCGCCAAAATGCTCACCAAAAGGGCGATCGGGGCAAAAGCCAGCGCGAGCATGAGCGCTTCGAGCGGCGGCGCCGGCCGCCCTTTCGGCCCGGTAGGGTCGATCCGACTTTCGACATACTCCGCGATTTCGTCGAGGAAAAACCCGGCGACCACCGAAACCGTCGGGGCGGCGAGCAGCGCCAGGACGAGGAACAGCCCGAGGCCGATGGCGACATGCAGGAGGGCCAGCAGCCAGGCCGCGCCGATCGAAACCATCGACAGGGACAGCGCGTCGAGGCCGAACCAGGCGAGCAAGAGGATCGCCAAGGTCAACGCCAAGGATTTGAACAAAACCCGGCGCAGCGGCTGGGAAATGACGTCGTTCAGGCTGTCGAGGACGTCGGTGAGCATGCCCCGAGCGCGGAAGGCCTTATTCGTCCCGGAACACGCGCTCGCGCCGTTCGTGGCGCTCTTGCGCCTCGACCGAGAGCGTGGCGATCGGACGGGCGTCGAGGCGGCGCAGCGAGATCGGCTCGCCCGTCTCGACGCAATAGCCGTAGGTGCCGTCGTCGATGCGGGCCAGCGCCGCCTCGATCTTGGAGATCAGCTTGCGTTGGCGGTCGCGCGCGCGCAGCTCGATCGCCCGGTCGGTCTCGGAGGAGGCGCGGTCGGCGACGTCGGAATGGCTCTCATTCTCGTTTTGCAGCGAGGTGAGCGTCTCCTTGCTCTCGGCCAGGATCGATTCGCGCCAGGACACCAGTTTCTGGCGGAAATACTCGCGTTGCCGCTCATTCATGAACGGTTCGTCGTCCGAGGGACGGTAGTCGCCGATGAGAGAATCGTTGCCCAGCATGAACGAGGTTTCCCTTTAAGCGCGAGCGTCCGTAAATAGGATCGAACGTCGCGTCAACCACCGTCTTCGCGCGGATTCCCGCTTGGCCTGCGCCTTGTGGCCGACTAGCTTGCGTATCAAAGGTTAAAGCGACGACACGATGACGGCCATCCACCCGGCGGCGCGCGCATGATGCGCCAATACGAGCTTGTCGACCGCGTCCGGAAATACAATCCGGACACGAACGAGGATCTGCTGAACCGCGCCTATGTCTACGCCATGCGCGCGCACGGCGCGCAGACGCGCGCCTCGGGCGATCCCTATTTCTCCCACCCGCTGGAAGTCGCCGCGATCCTCACCGAGATGAAGCTCGACGACGCCACCATCGTCGCCGCGGTGCTGCACGACACGATCGAGGACACCGACGCCACCCGCGCCGACATCGACAAGAGTTTTGGCCCGGAGATCGGCGCGCTGGTGGACGGGCTCACCAAGCTCGACAAGCTCGATTTCGCCTCGCGCAGCGTCGAGCAGGCGGAAAACTTCCGAAAATTGCTGCTCGCCATCGCCGACGACGCCCGCGTTCTCTTGGTCAAGCTCGCCGACCGGCTGCACAACATGCGAACGCTGGAGTTCGTGCCCGAGGCCAAGCGCAACCGCGTCGCGCAGGACACCCTCGACATCTACGCCCCGCTCGCCGGCCGCATGGGCATGCAGCACATGCGCAGCGAGCTGGAGGATCTCTCCTTCCGCCAGCTGATGCCCGAGGCGCAGCGGCCCATCCAGGCGCGGCTCGACGCCCTGACCCAAAAAAACGGCCCCTTGATCCAGCGCATCATCGAGGAGCTGCGCGATCAATTCGACCGGCGCGGCATGAAGACCGAGGTGACGGGCCGCCAAAAGCAGGCCTATTCGATCTGGCGCAAGATGGAGCGCAAATCCATCGCGCTCGAGCAGCTCTCGGACATCTACGGCTTTCGCGTGCTGGTCGACACGGTGGCCGATTGCTATGCCGCCGTGGGCGTCGCGCACACCACCTGGCCGACCGTGCCGGGGCGGTTCAAGGATTACATCTCGACGCCCAAGCAGAACGACTATCGCTCGATCCACACCACCGTCGTCGGCCCGGGCCGCCAACGCGTCGAGCTGCAAATCCGCACCCACGCGATGGACGACGTCGCCGAATACGGCGTCGCCGCGCATGCGCTCTACAAGGACGCGGCGGCGGAGGCCGAAGGGGGCGTGGGCGGCGAGAGCCGCGCCTACCGCACGCTGCGCCAGACGATCGAGGCGCTGGTGGGCGACGATTCCGACAAGTTCCTCGAAAACACCAAGCTGGAGCTTTTTCAGGACCAAGTTTTCTGCTTCACGCCCAAAGGCCTGCTGATCGCGCTGCCGCGCGGCGCCACGGCGATCGACTTCGCCTATGC